>Ga0138256_10006996_pt1 | contig 11920 bp, 8 predicted proteins | sample KNB2016incub_MG_FD_105486 | JGI IMG/M metagenome (GOLD analysis project Ga0138256, IMG submission 105486) | Active sludge microbial communities from wastewater in Klosterneuburg, Austria - KNB2014incub_MG | ecosystem: Engineered > WWTP > Activated sludge > Unclassified | place: Austria...
AAGCGCAGCGTGGCGTCGGGCGCCGCAGCGGCGGCCAGGGTGACGTCGGGGACGATGAGGAAGGGCCGCTGCGCCAGCCCCAGGCCGCCCACCATCAGCATGACCTGCGCGATGGCCAGCACGCGCGCCAGGCGGAAGCGCCGGGTCAGCAGCGCGGCCAGCGCCAGCAGCGCGACCGCGCCGGTGCCGAGCTGCAGCGGCCAGCCCCAGCTGGCGCCGAACAGGCGCGCGCTGAGGTACGCGGTGCCCGGCCCGGCGGTCGCCTTGATGCCCCAGGCGATGGCCCCCAGCAGCACGCCCGAGGCCAGCGCGCGACGGCGGAAGTCGCCCTGCAGCGCGGGGTCGCTGGCCTCGCAGCACAGGTAGACCGCGGCCAGGAAGCTGAACAGACACAGCACCAGCAGGCCGACCGCCAGCGGGAACCAGCCCAGCCAGGACCAGAAGCCGCTGACCACCAGGCCGCGGGTGACCCGGACCTCGCCGCCCACGATGGTGCCCAGGCTGATGCCCAGGAACACCGGGGTCACCACGCTGGCGATGGCGAACACGCGGCCCCAGCGCGCTTGCGTGTCCCCTGGCTCGCCATACTGGCGGAACACGAAGGCCGAGCCGCGCGCCACGATGCCGACCAGCATCAGCGTCAGCGGGATGTGCAGCGCGGTGGCGGCCGGGGCATAGCCGCGCGGGAAGCCGACGAACAGCAGCACCACCAGCAGGATCAACCAGACATGGTTGGCCTCCCACACCGGGGCGATGACGCCGGCGATGAGGGCGCGCTGCGCAGGTGCCCGCGGGCCGCTGGCCAGCAGGTCCCACACCCCGCCGCCGAAATCGGCGCCACCGAGCAGGGTGTACAGCGTCAGCGCCACCAGCATGCCGAGCGCGACCCACTCGTGGAGCGGCAGGCCCAGCATCAGGTCGCCGCCTTGTCGTCGGACGCCGAGGCGCGGATCATGCGCGCCAGCACCCAGGCCACGGTGACGCCGAGGCCGAGGTAGATGATGGTGAAGCCGACGAACTTGTAGACCAGCCCGGGCATCGGGGTGGCCGCCTCGGCGGTGCGCAGCACGCCGGTGATGACCCAGGGCTGGCGTCCGACCTCGGTGACGATCCAGCCCGCCTCGATGGCCAGGAAGCCGAGCGGGGCGCACATGATCAGCGCCTGCAGGAAGCGGCGCGAGTCCCACCAGGGCGTGGCCGGCGGCCGGCGACGCCCGCGCCACCAGCGCAGCGCGGCCCACAGCATGACCAGGATCATCAGGCCACCCATGCCGACCATGGCCTGGAAGGCCCAGCGCGTGATCGGGTGCGGCCAGTCGGCGCGCGGGATCTCCTCCAGGCCGCGCACCACGGCGTCGGGATCGTTGAAGGCCATCAGCGACAGCAGGCCGGGGACGGCGACGGGGCCGACATGCAGCGGCGCGCGCGACTGGGTCTTCACCAGCCCCTCGATGGCGGCCAGCTTCATGGGCTGCTCGCGCGCGATGACCTGGCCCGACCAGTGGCCGACCACGCCCTGCGCCAGCGCGCCCGGGATGGCGACCGCCAGCGCGATGGCCAGCGCGCGCCCGTGCAGCGCGCGATTGGCACGCCCGCGCAGCAGCGCCCAGGCGTGCACACCGGCCATCGCCAGCGCGGTCGCCAGGTAGGCCGCCAGCAGCATGTGCACGACCTGGTGCGCCGCGTGCGGCGACAGCATGGCGGCGATGGGATCGACGTCGCTGATTACCAGCTGGCCGGTGGCGTCGCGGTGCCAGGTGAAGCCGGTCGGGGCGTTCATCCAGGCGTTGGCCAGGATGACGAACAGCGCCGACAGCGCCCCCGACACCGCGACCACCACGCCGGCGGCCAGGTGCCAGCGCGGCGCCACGCGATCGCGACCGTAGAGATAAATGCCGAGAAAAATGGCCTCGGTGAAGAAGGCGAAGCCCTCCAGCGAGAACGGCATGCCGATCACGCCGCCGGCGTGGCGCATGAACTCGGGGAACAGCAGGCCGAGCTCGAACGACAGCACGGTGCCCGACACCGCGCCGACCGCGAACAGCACCGCGGTGCCCTTGGCCCACGACTTCGCCAGCTTCAGGTAGACGGCGTCGCCGGTGCGGCGCCACTGGATCTCGGCGATGACCATGAACAGCGGCATGGCGATGCCGATGGCGGCGAAGATGATGTGGAACACCAGCGAGAGCGCCATCTGCCCGCGCGCGAACAGGAGATCCGACACGGGGCTTGGATGCCGGCTAGTGCTCTTGCGACTGCAGCCAGAGCGCCAGCTCGCCGTAGAAGCGGTGGCAGTCGAAGCCGTTGCCGGCGCCCGCCGGGTCGTTGAGGATCTGGCAGATCTCGTCGGCGTGATCCGCGGGCAGACAGCCGAGGAAGCGGCCCCAGCGCGCCGACGGCACGCCGACCAGGCCGTCGTGCGGCGCGCCCTGGCGGTCCATCACCACCGAGGGGGCGTACATCACGGGGTCGGTCGGGTCGACCGTGGCGGCCCAGCGCGCGATGAAGGCGGGGGCGCCGGCGTCGGCGTCGGGCTTGCACGCGGTGCCGCCCGCGGCCAGCCGGGTGCGCCCGGCGATCGAGTAGTAGGCCACCCCGGGGGCGTCGGTGATGCGGGCGTTGAAGCCGGCGGCGCCCGCGCTCGACAGGTGGCCGAGCTGTGCGCGCAGGTTGGACTCGTAGCCCATGGCAGCGCCGTACAGGTTGCCGATGGCGGCCATGACCTCCTGGGCGTCGCCGGGCAGCACGCCGAGGACGACGTCGGCCACCGCGGTGCCGCGATGCGGGGTGCCGATGGTGGTCACCGAGGCGACCAGGTCGGGCCGCGCATGTGCGACCCAGCGCGCGTCGAAACCACCCTGCGAGTGGCCAACCAGGTGCACCTTGGGTTTGCCGGTGTCACGCACGACGCGCTCCACGAAGCCCAGCAGCTGCGCGCCGCGGACGTCGCTGTCGTTGAGCGGGTCGACCACCGAGAAGTGGGCGTCGATGCCCGCGCGCTGCAGGGTGCCCGCGACCCCGGCGAAGTAGTCGATGGGGCCGATCTTGGCGAAGCCGCCCATGCCGTGCGCGAGCACCAGCGGGTAGGGGCCGCCGGGCTGGGCGTCGGGAGCGGGGCTGCTGGGCGGACGCTGCAGCACCGGCGCCGGGCCGTCATCACCTGTGGTCGCGGGCGTGGCGCCGGGGCCGGGGCCCAGCTCCTGGGTGCTGCACGCCGCTGCCGTCACCACCACCGTCACCAGTCCGAGCCCGAGCCACGCTGCACGCATCGGCCGCCTCCTGAAGGCGATTCGGCGCGCAGCTTAGCCCCGTTCAGATTTTGAGGGAAGTTCTGGCTATTTCAAGCAGGCGCAGGCGACATCCAGCGAGAACAGCGCCTCCGCGGCGGCGCCATGGCGGGCCCCCGCGGCGGCCTCGTGGGTGAAGCTACCGTCCACCGCCTGACGGTAGCGCTTGATGATGCGGTCGCGGTCGCGCGCCAGCTCGGTCAGCGCCGCGGTCAGCGCGTCCATGTCGTCGCGCGTCGAGTAGATCCCCAGCGACGCCCGCACCATGCCGGGCACCGTGCGCCGATCGCCCGCGGCCAGCGAGGTCAGATAGTCGCGCTCCTCGCCGGGGCCGACCTTGAGCAGCTCCTTCACATAGGGGTGGGCACAGAAGCAGCCGTCTCGCACCGCGATGTTGTGATAGTCGTCGAGGTACGCTGCGACCAGCCCGTAGGGCACGCCGGCCAGCGCGAACGAGAACACCCCGACGCGCGCCGCCGGATCCTCGGGCCCGTAGAGGTGCAGCCCGGGCACCGAGCGCAGCCGGTCCATGGCGTAGGCGGTCAGCGCCTCCTCGGCGGCGGCCACCGCGTCCATGCCGACCTGCTCGAGCAGACAGGCCACCATGCCGAGCGACAGCGTGCCCGGGATGTTGGGCGTGCCGGCCTCCTCGCGCGCGGTGATCTCGTCCTTGACCTGGAAGTCCTCGGTCGACACGTACTCGACCATGCCGCCGCCGACGTCGCCGATGCAGGCGCGGCGCTCGAACGGCGCGAACGTCCCTGCCAGCACGCCGCGCGAACCTGGCGCGTACAGCTTGTGGCCCGACAGCGCCACGAAGTCGAGCCGGGCATCGGCGGGCATGCCGTGCGGATGCAGGTCGAGCGGCCGGTGCGGCGCCAGCTGCGCGGCGTCGACCATGATGCGCGCGCCGACCGCGTGCGCCATGCGCGCCAGCTCGTAGACCGGGTTGAGCACGCCGGTGACGTTGGACGCCCCGGTGACCGCGAGCAGCCGCACCCGCGAGCCCTCGGCCTCGAGCACGCGCGCCAGCTCATCGATGTCGAGCCGCCCGTCGGCCGTGACACCGATGACGCGCAGGTTGTGGCGGCCCACGGCCTCGACCCAGGGCAGGATGTTGGAGTGGTGCTCCATCCGCGTGGTCACCACGATGGGGCGGCGCAAGAGCTCGTCGAGGCCCTCGGCGACCTCGGGCACGGCCTCGCGCAGGAGGTCGCGCAGCACGCCGGCGGCGCGCTCGTCCCGGAAGCGCTTGAGCACCAGGCGCAGCTCGGGGGCGAACAGCGCGCGGGCCAGGAAGTTGATGGCCCCGGTGGCGCCGTTGCCGGGCAGCAGCACGACGTCCTCGGCGGGGTCGTAGCCCACGAAGCGACCGACCCGGTCGCGGGTGGCCTCGATGGCCTCGGTGGTGGCGTGGCCGGCGCGATGCGCGCGGGTGTGCGAGTTGGCGCTGGCGGCCTGGAAGTAGGCGCCCAGGCCGTCATGCACCGCGCGCGGCATCAGCGCGGTCGCCGTGGTGTCGAGGTACACGCGCCGCCGCAGCCCGCCACCACCCAGCACCGGGTCGACCCGGTCCAGCCCGATGAAGTTGCGGGCAAGCCGGGCCAGCGCCAGGTCGGCCGGCTGAGGAAGGGGCAAGCTCATGGGGGGGATTCTACGCCACGCGCGACGAACGTCTACCGAGTGAAGGCGAGATCCTCTTCGCTGAGGCGGACCAGGGTCTTCTGCAGCTCGTCGATCTTGAAGTTCTGGATGTTGGCGCTGCCGAGGTCGATGCCGGTGACCTTCATCGTCATGCTGGTGCCGGTGGCCGGCAGCGGGTCGGGCGTCAGCGTGGGCAGCGTGACCGAGGTGGTGCCGTCGAAGGCCAGGATGGTCCAGATCGGCTTCTCGTTACCGACCGCGACGTTCTCGCTGAGATCGATGCCCATCACGGTGGCGCCGGTGATGCCGCCATGGCTGAAGGTGCGTGTGGCCGGCGTCGCGGTCAGGCTGGCGGCCACCGGCAGCCAGCTGGACACCGCGATGGTGCTGGCGATGTTGACGTTGCGCTGCCACACCAGGGACTTGGGCCGCTCGTCCATCGCGGTGGCCTGGGCCTGCGCGATGAGGTCGTAGTGCGCGCCGCCCAGCGGGCCGGCCAGGCGCGGGATGAGGGCGCTGGGGGCGCTCGGGCTGAGCGCGGCGAAGAACAGCGCGAACTGGCCCTCGGCGCCGAGCTGCAGCGTCGGGAAGCCCTGGATCTGCGCCAGCCCGCTGGGCACGTTGGAGAAGCTGGCCATGGCGTTGCCGACGTCGCCGGCCGCGATCTGGGTCAGCGCCTCGTTGGTGACGGTGGCGCCGCCCGCGATGTTGAGGCCGGTGCGCAGGGCGTAGCCCTTGACCTCGACGGTGTTGTCGGCGTCGGTCATGGTGCCCTTGTCGTCGATCTCGGCGATGATCGCGAGGTGCGCCTGCGGGCCGCCCTCGGTCTTCAGCGTCCAGTTGCAGTCGCTGACCAGGGTGGCGCCGAACATGGCGCGCACGCAGGTGTTGGCCCCGATCGGGATGGTGCTGGCGCCGACGGTGACGTTGCGCATGCCCTGGTCGATCTCGATCTCGTCACCCAGCTGGCGCCGCGACGAAGGCAGCACGATGGCGACCAGGAAGTGGTTGGCCGCGGTGGGCACGGTCAGGGTGTCCCATCCCGTGATGGTGCCCGACACCGTGGCCAGCTGCGGCGTCACCGACAGCGGGCTCTGCGGCTCGAGCGGGATGGTGATGTTGCCGGCGTTGATGCCGAGCCAGGTCGCCGCCGCATAGTTGGGCGCGGTCACCAGCACGGTCTGCTTGCCGACCAGGCTGGCGTCGGTGAAGGTGGCCTTGCCGGTGCCGTCCGTCGTACCGGTCAAGATGGTGCCGACCCCGACGCGCACGGTGGCGCCGACCAGCGGAGCATCGGTGTCGGCATCGATGGCGAACACATGCAGCGTGCCCGCGATGGCGCCACCATTGGCGCCGCCCCCGGTGATGATGGCCGCCGTGAGCACGGTGGCATCGACCGAGGCATCAGCGCCGCCACCGCCGTCATCGTCATCGCCGCAACCCACACAGATCACCGCAGCCAGGCTCACGGCCAACCCAAAGTGCTTTCTCATGTCGTGGACCCCTATCCGAAGCCAAGGACAGCCAGTCGCGATCCTACCAGTTTCAGCGCGTGAAGGGCAGTTCGTCACTGGCCAGGCGGGCCACGGTGTCGGCCGCGGTCTTGCTGCTGAAGCGCTGCAGATTCAGCCCGGGGACCTCGATGGCGGTGGCGTCGAGGCGCAGCGGGGCGCCGCCGGCGGGGAACGGATCGGGGGTCAGGGCGGGCAGTGTCACCGCGGTGGTGCCGTCGAAGAATGTGAGTCGCCACACACTCCCACCGCCACCGCCGCTGATGTTCATGGCATGAACCGTGGCGCCGGTCGCGGCGGTGAAACCGAACGACAGGGTGCCCGGGTTGGCGGTCAGCTGGGTCGGGGGCGCCAGCCAGCTGGTCACGTTGACGCCTGCGCTCAGGCTGATGCTGCGCTGGAACGCGAGCGAGGTGACGTTGCTCGGCGACGGGGCCAGGGCCTGCGCGGTGACGTCATAGTGCGCGGCCGACAGCGGCCCGACCAGCTTGGGCACCAGCGAGGTCGGCATCGCGGCGTCGGCCAGCACGAAGCCCAGCGAGAAGCGGCCGCCCGCGCTGGCCCCGCCGAGATCCAGGATCGGGACCGCGCGCGAGGTCGTCAGCGGCGCCGGCGGTGCGGCCAGCGTGATGCCGAGCGAGGTGGTGTCGGTGGCCGGGATCTGGGACAGCATGACGCCGCCCATGGTGGCGCCCGAGGCGACGTCGAGGCCGGTGACCACGGCATAGCCGGTGACCACGCTGACGTCGTCGTTGTCGTTCGCGGTGCCGCGGTTGTCGCGGTCGACGATGAAGGCCAGCAGCGCCAGCTTGCCGGTGCGGGTCTTGACGCTGAGGTTGCAGTCGCTGATGGCGGTGGTCTGCACCATGCCCTTGATGCAGATGTTGGCGGCGATGGGCATGGGCAGGCCGCTGACGGTGCGGGTGCCCTGGGTGATGCCGACGGTGTCGTGCTCGGGATCGTCGGAGGCGACCACGATGGCCGCGGTGAAGTGGTTCGCCGCCGGCATCGGCAGCGCGTCCCAGCCGGCGATGGTCGCCATCACGGTGCCGCTGGGGCTGACCGCGGGCGGCGTCTTCGAGCGCACCGGGATGGTCAGGTTGGCGGCGTTGACGCCGACCCAGGTGGTCGGGGCGTAGCCGCTGGCGACGACGGTGACGGTCTGCTTGCCGGTCAGGGCGTCGGCGCTGAGGGCGACGCCGCCGGTGGCGTCGGTGGTGCCCATCGCGGTGGGCGTCGCGCTGGCGTTGACCCCCGCGCGCACGGTGGCGCCCGAGAGCGGCGCGTCGGTGTCCTCGTCGATGACGAAGACTGCCAGCGCGCCCTTGATGGCGCCGCCGTTGGCGCCGCCGCCCGCGATCAGGCCGGGCTGGTCGAGGTCGTCGTCGTCACCGTCACCGCCACAGCCAGGGGCGGCCAGCGCCGCCACCAGGGCGAGGCTCGGAAGCAGCCACATCTTCACAGCGCGCATGCGTCCTCCAGGTCGAACGTGCGGACAGCTCTGATCATCGTAACACTGCGACGACAGCGGCGCGCGGACGCGAATTCGGCTATGTTTCATGGGTGATCGCGGTCGGTCAGACGCTCGGCAACTACCGGGTCACCGGGACGCTGGGCCAGGGTGGCATGGGCGCCGTGTTCAGCGCGGAGCACCAGGTCATCGGCCGGCGTGCCGCGGTCAAGGTGCTGCACACCGATCTGTCGAAGGATCAGAAAACCATACGGCGCTTCTTCAACGAGGCGCGCTCGAGCTCGCTGATCAAGCACGCCGGCATCGTGGATGTGCTGGATTTCGGCTATTCGCCCGATGGTGCCGCCTATCTGGTGATGGAGCTGCTGGAGGGCGAGAGCCTGCTCGCGCGCATGCGGCGCCAGCGCAAGCTGCCGCTCGCCGAGCTGGTGCCCATCATTCGTCAGATCGCGGCCGCCTTGGGCGCGGCGCACGGGGCCGGGATCGTGCATCGCGATCTCAAGCCCGACAACGTGTTCCTGGTGCGCGACCCCGAGGTGGCCGGCGAGGTGCGCGTGAAGATCCTCGATTTCGGCATCGCCAAGCTGGCTGGCGACTCGGCCTATGGTGTCAGCCAGACCCGCACCGGGCTGGTCATGGGCACCCCGCTGTACATGGCGCCCGAGCAGTGCAAGGGCGCTGGGCAGGTCGACAGCCGCGCCGACGTGTATGCGCTGGGCTGCATGATGTTCGAGATGGTGACCGGGCAGGTGCCCTTCATCGCCGAGGGCGCCGGCGAGGTCATGGCCGCGCACATCCACGTCGCCCCGACCTGGCCGAGAATGATCGACCCGTCGATCCCGCCTGCGCTGGAGGCCATCATCCTGCGCGCGCTGTCCAAGCAGCCCGAGCAGCGCCAGCACTCGATGGACGAGCTGGCCGCGGCGGTCGAGCGGCTGCTGCCGGGCACCAGCGCGCCCCAGCTGACGCAGGGAGTGGGCGGTTCGGGGCCGCTGGGGGCGCAGCCGGGGCCGGCGTCGGGACCCGGGCAGGTGCCGGGCTACACGCTGGTGACGCCGCCTCCATATACGGGTGCAGGTGGGCCGGCGTTCACCCCGCAGCCGCCCTACCCTGGCGCGTCTCAGCCCTCTCACCCAACTGGCCCAGGTCTCGGCGCCGCGGCCACCAGCGCGGTGCCACGCCGGCGACGCGGCCTGTGGATCGCGCTGGGGGCGTCGGTGGTGGCGGCCGGGGCGCTGATCGCGGTGCTGGCCAGCCAGAGCGACAGCGGTGGCACCACCGGGGCCAGCACGCGGGTGCCGGCGCGCAGCGCGGCCGACCGCGAGGCCATCGCCGAGCACCTGGAGTCGGCCACCGACGCCGAGGCTGAAGGCGACTACGAGACCGCGCTGTCCGAGCTGGAGTCGGCCTACGACCTGTCGCACGACCCCGACCTGCTGCGGCGCATGGCCGAGGTGGCGCAGCGCCTCAGCGGCCCGCGCGCGCTGGTGCTGTACAAGCGCTACCTGGGGGTGCTGCCGTCAGCGCAGCAGAACAGCCCGGCCGCCATGCGGGCCCGCAGCGCCATCCAGGTCCTCAGCGCCAGCGCCATCGAGTTCCCTGGCGGCACCGACTACGAGCCGCCCCGCCCCAAGGCGAGCGATCGGCCGCGCGCGCGCAGCTTCTGATAACATCTCGCCGGGGATGATCGGCGAATACCTGGGCAGCTACCGCGTGCAGTCCAAGATCGGCGCGGGTGCCATCGGCGAGGTGTACCTGGCCGAGCACCCGCTGATCGGCCGCAAGGTCGCGATCAAGGTCCTGCAGCAGGAGTTCTCGACCGATCCCGAGATCGTCAGCCGCTTCTTCAACGAGGCGCGCGCGACCGCGATGATCGGCCACCCCGGGCTGGTGGACGCGCTGGATTTCGGCATGCACCAGCCCAGCGGCGCGGCCTACATCGTGATGGAGTACCTGGTCGGCGACACCCTGAGCCAGCACCTCGAGCGCATGAACCGGCTGCAGCCCGACGTGCTGATCGCGGTGGCCCTGCAGATCGCCAGCGCGGCCGGCGCGGCGCACCAGCGCGGGATCGTGCACCGCGATCTCAAGCCCGACAACGTCATCATCGTGAGCGATCAGGCGTACCCGTTCGCGATGCGCATCAAGGTGCTGGATTTCGGCATCGCCAAGCTGAGCGACGCCACCAACAAGACGCGCACCGGCAAGCTGCTGGGCACGCCGCTGTACATGTCGCCCGAGCAGTGCACCGGGTCGGGCGCGGTCGACCACCGGGCCGACATCTACTCGCTCGGCATCATGATGTACGAGATGGCGTGCGGGAAGCCGCCGTTCGGGGGCCGCGGGGTCTACGAGCTCATCATGGCGCACCAGAACACGCCGCCGGTGCCGCCCCGGCAGCACTCGCCGCTGGTGCCGCCCGAGCTGGAGGCGGTCATCCTGCGGGCGCTGGCCAAGCGCGCCGACCAGCGCTACCAGAGCATGGCCGAGCTGGCCCAGGACCTCGAGCGCGTCAGCGGCGGCCGGCTGTCGGGGGCCATCGGCGCGGTGCAGCAGCAGACGCTGATGGCGCCGATGGCGGGGCCGCAGCCGATCACGGTGATGGGGGGCAACACGCTGGCGCAGCGCATGGGTGCGGCGCCGCCGACGGTGCCCGCGGACGCGGTGGGCCGGGGCGGCGGCGGCGGCGGTGGCGGCGGCGCGGGGCGCGTGCTGGTGGTCACGCTGGTGATCCTGGCGGCGCTGGGCACGGGGGCCTATTTCTTGTTCCTGCATTGAGCTGACGAAGCGGGTATCGTCGCCGGGTGAGCGCGCAGCTGAAGATTGGCGAGCAGGCCGGGGCGCTGGTGTTCGACGTGCTGGTGGCGCCGCGGTCGTCGCGTGAGCGCGTCGGGCCGGTGGTCGGCGACCGGGTCAAGGTGGCGCTGATGGCGCCGCCAGTGGAGGGCGCGGCCAACGCTGCGCTGGTGGCGCTGCTGGCGAAGACCTTCGGCGTGGCGCGCGGCGCGGTCAGCATCGTGCGCGGCGAGACCGGGCGGCGCAAGACGGTGCGGGTCGAGGGTGCGACCCGGGCGCGGCTGCTGGAAGTGGTGGCGGCGTGAGGCGGGCGCGTGCCGGGATGGTGCTGCTCGGGCTGCTGGCGGTGGCCGCAGGCTGCGGTGGGCAGGAGGGCAACGTCGAGCTCGACGTGGTGTCGCCCGGGACCGGGTCGGTGTTCGCGGGGCTGACCACGGTGCGCCTCAGCGTGCTGCGCGAAGGCGCGGCGGTCCTGATGAAGGAGGGGCCGGTCGGCGCGGCGGGGCAGATCGACCTCGACCTGTCGATCCCGGCCACCGGGGTGCTGGGTGATGTGCGCCTCGAGGGGCTGGACGCCGTCGGTACCGTGAAGGTGCGCGGGCGACTGCCCCCGCTGGAGCTGGTGTCGAGCACCGGGGTCCTGAAACTGTGGGTGGCGCCGGTGGGGGCGTCGGCCAAGCTGCCCGCGACGATGCCGGTGGCGGTGTCGAGGCCCGCGGGCGTCGCGCTGCCATTCGGCGCGCTGCTGGCGGGCGGCGCGGCGGCTGGCGACGTCGCCAGCACGCAGATGCTGGTCTGGAACCAGTTCTTCCTCGAGCTGCAGCCGGGCGCAGCGCTGCCGGGCGCGCGCAAGGGGCTGTGCGCAGTGGGCACCGATGTGCTGGGCGGCGTGCTGCTGTTCGGCGGCGCCGACGAGACCGGGGCGGTCAAGGCCGACCTGTGGCGCTTCGACACCACGGCGCCGCCGATGGGCACCTACTCCAGCATCGCGGTGCCCGAGGTGGCCGGCCTGGCACGGCGTGACGCCCGCGCGGTGCAGCTGGGCGACCTGGCGCTGGTGGCTGGTGGCAGCACCAGCACTGGCAACGCCGACGGCGCCCTGCTGGTCACGCTGCCCAGCGTGACCGCGACCGGAGGCGCCATCTTCATCGGCTCGACCGCGCGCAGCGGGCCCGCGCTGGCGGCCTCGGGCGGTGGCGTGGTCGTGCTCG
>Ga0138256_10006997_pt1 | contig 11919 bp, 5 predicted proteins | sample KNB2016incub_MG_FD_105486 | JGI IMG/M metagenome (GOLD analysis project Ga0138256, IMG submission 105486) | Active sludge microbial communities from wastewater in Klosterneuburg, Austria - KNB2014incub_MG | ecosystem: Engineered > WWTP > Activated sludge > Unclassified | place: Austria...
GACTTTGTTCGAGCACGTCGAAGGCGGCGACCGGATCGTCGGCGTCGAGCCAGGCCACCGCGCAAGCGCGATAGACGTCGACGTTGTTGCGGCCGAGCTCCAGCAGATCGTCGCGTGACTGGGTCCAGCGCAGCCGTTGGCGCTCCAGCATCGCCACCGCTTCGCAGTACTTGGAACGTGCCTGATCGAGCTGGCCCAGCGCGCCGGCCACGGTGCCCGCCCCGTACAGCGCGTCGGCCAGCGATTGGCTGTCCGGCGAGTGCTTGCGGCGCAGCGCGATGGTCTCGTCGAATGCGGCTGCAGCTGCGTCCAGTTGCCCCAGGTCGCGTTGTATTTCTGCCAGACGCAGCAGGCCGAAGCTGAGGTCGCGTCCGCCGGGACTGATGCGGCGTTGCAGTCTCACTGCGGTCTTTGCCTCGCCGAGCGCGGCGTCGAGGCGGCCGTCCTCGGCGAGCTTGCCGGCCTTGAAATGATGCGCCCAGGCTTCGAGACTGCTGTCCGGCGCCAGTTGTCGATACAGCGTCAGCGCTTCGTCGAACGCGGCGTAGGCGGCCGCGCTGTTGCCGCGGTTGTCGGCGATCCGTCCGGCTGTGGTCAGCGTGTTGGCCAGCACCAGCGTCGGCTCGCCCTGGCGGTAGATGGCAAGGGCCTCGTTGATGTAACGCTCGGCATCGTCGATGCGACCGAGTGGTTGCGCGATCAGCGCCAGATTGCCCAGGGTGGCCGCCAGATCGACGGCGCTGGCGCCGCGGCGACGCTTGATGTCGAGCGCCCGATCCAGCGTCTGCTGCGCCCTGGCCATGTCCATGCGATCCCACTGGATCAGCGACAGGTTGTTCAGATCGCGCGCCAGCTGAATCGAGTCGGGCGCGATACGCTCGCTGAGCACCACCGCCTGCTGCAGCAGCGCTTCGGCGGCGTCGTGCTCGCCGCGGGCGCGCTGGATCACGCCGAGCGTGCTGGTGAAACTCAAGCGCAGGCGGTCAGCGCTGCCGATCTGGTTGAGCCGCGCCAGTCCACGCTCGGCCACCGCCAAGGCCTCGTCCAGTCGCTCCTGCTGGCGCAGCAGAGCAGCGCGTTCGTGCATCAGGCCGATCGCCTGCAGCGACTCGGGCACCGTCGCAGCCACCGTCTGTTCCAGCGTCGTCAGCGCGGCCTCCGCCTCGGCGAATCGGCCGCTCTGGCGCAGCACCGAGGTCTGCGCCTGGCGCGCGCGCAAGGCGGCGACTGGCAAGTCGAGCCGCTGGAAATCGGCTGCGGCGGCGCCACAGCGCTCGATGGCTTGCGCAAACAGCCATCCCTGCAGGTTCTGCACGCAGCGGGAATGGCCAAGCACCGCCATCGCAGTCGGATCGAGAGTGGTCTGCAGCGCCTCGATGATCGCGCCATACAGCGCATCGCTGGCTTGCGCGCCGGATTCGCCCAGGCGGCCCGCGCGCCACAGCGCCAACGACGCCCGGGCACGTGGTTCATCCACCGGCAGCGGCGGGAATGGAAGCGTGGGATCGGACGCGACGGTCTGTGCCCAATCGAGCAGACGAGTGCGGACCCCGGCATTGAGTTCGGGCAGCGCCTGGACGCCCCAGTTGCCGCTGGCGATCGGCAGCCAGGACGGCTGTCCATCGCGCTCCACCTTGAGTTGTACGCCGCCACGCGGCGCCTGTTCCAGCTCAACGACTATCAGGTCGAGTGGGTCAGCGATCAAGAGAGCTTCGCCGTCGGCGCCGCGGCGCCAGGCGCGGATGCAATCGCCCGCCTGCAGGCCTGCAGCTGCCGCTTCAAGACCCGTTCTGGCCTCCGTCACGGTGACCCGGCAAGGCGATGCCGCGGCCGAGCCGGAGGCGAGCGCGGCGGCCAGCACGAGCACGCTGAGCCCCTTCAGTTTCGAAATGCCCTGCACCTTGAGCATCATCTCGGAGGGTGACCCAACCGAGAATATGCGCCGATCGGCCGGCGCGGCAGGTGGAAGCTGGCAAGCATGGGTCGCGCTCCGTGGAGTTGGCGGTCGTTCCACGGGTAAACGGAGTAACGCGGACAAGCGCACCACGCCGCGGGCCAGACTCTGCTGGCGGTCAGAATCTCCCCGAGCTGCAGCCGACTGGCTGCAGCTCGAGAGCAAGCGGCTACTCGAAACCGTTGCGCAACAACTGGTCCGGCTGCACCGTCAGCGTGGTCTGCCGTGTGCCGCCATTGAAGTTGGCATCACCCGGGTAGTTGACCGTGATCTGGCGGTTACCGGGGCTGGTCAAGGTCAATGCGCAGCTGCTGGCGGGCAAGGTGATCGTGCACTGCTCGGTAGCGCTGGCACTGACGGTCATCACGCCGGTGGGCGTGCCGGCGCCCGGTGCGGCGACGCTGAGTCCGACCGTCACCTGGGTGGCCTGGCCTTCGTTGGCCGGATTCGGCGCGAAGCTGCTGAAGCTGAGATCCGTGTTCGCCTTGATCGTCTGATGCTCCTCGTTGTCGCAGCTGCCGGCGAAACTGGCATTGGCCTGCATGCACGCGGTCAACAGGCGGCCACCGGCAAAGTTGCTGGTCAATTGGCAACTGCCGCTGCCGTTCTCCAGGTTGATCTGGCAGTTGCCGGAACCAGCGCCAGCGCCGTCGTTTACATTGACCGTGCCGGCTGGCGTGCCACTTTGGCTGCTCACCGTAACGCTGACCGTGTACGGCTGGCCGGGCACAGTGGGCTCCGGCGTATCGGCGGTGATCAGCGTGGTGGTTGCCGCGGCCTGGCCCGGATTGACCGTGTGCGCTTCGGTGTCGCTGCTGCTCAGATAGCTGGGCGTGGCGACATAGGTGGCGGTCAGCGTCTTCGCCCCGGCGCTGGTCGAGGTCAGCTGGCAGCTGCCGCCGCCCTGATTGAGCGTCACCTGGCACACGGCGCCGCTGCCATCACCGACATTGACCGTACCCGCCGGCGTACCGAAACCGGCGGCCACGGTGACCGCGACGGTGTAGGCCTGGCCCACCAGCGAGGGATCCGGTGCATCGCTGGTGATCGTGGTGGTGGTCGCGATCGCCGCCACCGTGTGCGCTTCGGTGTCATTGCTGCCGCTGAAGCTGGCGTCGCCAGCGTAGCTTGCCGTCAGGGTCTTGTTGCCGCCACTGGTCGACACGATCTGGCACAGCGCCACGCCATTGCTGAGGTTGGCATTGCAGCTTCCGCCGCTGCCATCGTTGATCGCCACCGCACCGGTCGGCGTGCCGGACTGACTGGTGACGCTGACCTGCACCAGATAGGCCTGGCCGACGTTTGAGGGATCCGGCGCATCGCTGGTGATGGTGGTCGTGGTGGCCGCGAGCGCAACCACGTGCGCCTCGGTGTCGTTACTGGCGGCAAAAGCCTGGCTGCTCGGTGTGTAGCTCGCAGTCAAGGTCTTGTTGCCGAGCGTGGCCGAGGCCAGCTGGCAGGAACCACCACCACCGGACAGCGTGATGTTGCAGTTGGCGCCGGCACCGTCGCTGACCGCCACCGAGCCGGTCGGCGTGCCCGCGCCCGAGGTCACGGTGACTGCCACGACATAGTTCTGGCCGGGCAAGGAGGGATCGGGCGCATCGCTGGTGATCGTCGTGATCGTCGTCGCCGCGACCACCGTGTGTGCCTCGGTGTCGCTGCTGGCGACGAAATTGATCGCGCCGGCATAGCTGGCGCTGAGCGTCTTGTTGCCGACGCTGACGCTGGTCAGCTGGCAGGAGCCGTCGCCATTGACCAGGGAAACGATCTGGCAGGTCTGGCCGGTACCGTCGCTGACCGCGACCTGGCCACCCGGCGTCGCCGTATTGCCGGCCAGGGTGCGCACCTGCACACTCACCGTGTACGGCTGGCCGACCTCGGACGGGTCGGGAAGGTCACTGACGATGGTCGTGGTCGTGGTGGCGGCCACCACCGCATGCGGCTCGGTGTCGCTGCTCGGTGCGTGGGTGAACGAGCCGAGGTAGTTTGCGGTCAGCGTCTTGTTGCCGACGCTGGTCGACAGCAACTGGCAGGAACCGATACCGCCGCTGAGCGTGTCGTCGGTGCACTGGTTGCCCAGGCCATCGCTGATGGTCACGCTGCCGCTCGGCGTGCCGACCGGACTGGTGACCAGCACGGTGACCGTGTAGGGCTGACCGAATTGCGAGGCATCCGGACTGTCGTTGGTGATCGTGGTGGTGGTCGCGGCAGGTTCGATGAAGCACAGGCCGGGCTCGCTGCTGTCGCCGGTGACCTGATTGGTCGCCGTGGCGACCAGCAGGCCGGGTGAGCCACCGCCGTTGACGGTGACCGTGGTGGTCATCTGGCCGGCGCCATTGGTTGGCGCGGCGAAGCCGCCGATGCGATTGAGCATGTTGCCGCCGCGATTGCCGGCCGGGCAGTCCGGCGCGCGATAGATGTCGATGCGGAAGTTGGTGTTGGGCTTGCTGTCGAGGGTTACCGTGACCTCACGGGTGCCATCCGGATTGGGCAGCGAAGCGGTGATCTGCGGCCAGTTCTGGCCGTTGTTCGGGCCGGTATCCGGGTCCAGCGGATCGTTGCTCGACTGCCCGAGCACGCCGATGTCGATGCCCATGCCGACGCCACTCTTGCCGTTGTCGAAGATCTGGTTCGGGCGCACCAGATTGCCGGTGCCGGCGGTGGTGGTGATCCACACGCCAGCATCGTCCGAATTGGTGATCAGGTTGGACGCGCTGGAACCGCCGCTGCTGCCGATCTGGTGGCCACCGGAACCGCCGCCGATCTGGATGCCGGTACCGTTGCGAAAAGCGACCGTCGGTACGCCGAAGGCATTCACGCCAAGGCGGTTGCGCTGGATCAGGTAACCCGTCGCCGTGGCGCCGGTGATCGCGATGGCCGGGCTGGTGGCGACCGAGGAGATGACGTTGTCGAGGATCTTGACGTTGGGGCTGTTGCTCGCAAAGATGCCGTTGAGTCCGATCGCCGACGCGTTGACGCCGCTCGCCGTCAGGCCGATGTAGTTGTTCTGGATGGTGTGGCCACCGCTGCTCGCATCGTTCAACACGATGGCGCTGCTGCTCATGGTGCCGAAACTATTGCGGTGTTCCGGATCGGCGCCGCCGACCAGCACGTTCTGCGCGCTGTCGCGGATCTGGATGCCGAAGCCGAGCGTGCCGAGCGGACCGATGGCGCCGGGACCGGTGCCGGCGAAAGCATTGCCCTGGATCACGTGATCGCTGCCGCCGCGCAGGCGCAAGGCAACCGTGAAGTTGCCATTGAAGCCGGTGCTGCCGGCAAAGGCGATGCCCTTGACCGCCAGGCTGGTGCTCGCCGCGGCAGCGTCAGGGACCTGCAATGCCTGCGCCAGAGTGCCGGACTGCGCGGCAATGACGATACAGAGCACCGCATCGCTGCCGGTGCTGAGCGTGTTGGCTGCCGATTCGGGCTCGCTGTAGCCGTCGATCTCGAGGCTGTCGGTGATGTCCGGCAACGGGCTCTGCAGCAGGATCAGGTGCGGCGTCGTCGTGCAGCCACCAGCGATGTTGAACTCGATCTTCTGCAATCCGATGCTGGCATTGGCGGCAGTGATGGCGGCGCGCAGCGAGCCGGCGCCGCTGTCGTTCTCGTTGACGACCGTGAGCACGCTGGAATCATTGATGGATGATTCGTAGGCGCCCATGTCATAGCGGGTGCCGACGATTCGAGCGCCCGCCGGACCGTCCAGATCCTGCGAGGGAATCGATGCGCCCAGACCCAACGCCTGCGCCGCCGTGGGCGTCAGCCCGGCATTGATCGCCGGCGAGGCGGGGAAGGACTCCTTCAAGTGGAAGTCGCCGGCGCCCGAGTTGACAAAGTTGGCCGGCTGATTGACGTTGCCGATCTGCACCGAGGGCGCCAGACCGCTCAAGCTGGTGTAGAGATTGTTGCGCAGCGCGATCGGCTGGCTGCCGCTGCCGGTCGGCACCGAGATGTCGCCGGAGCAACCCACCTGCTGGGCGATGTTGTGGTGCAGTACGACGCCGCTGGCCTGGGTGTAGACATACAGCGCGTCACCGGCGCCGCTGCTGCAGGTGACGCCGGCGACGGTATTGAAGGCAATCGTCGGTGCCGACTCGTTGTTGACGTAGGAAATGCCCGCCGCGATACCGGAGCCGGGGCTCAGGTTGGCGAACAGGTTGTTGCTGACGGTCAGCGTCTGCGCATCCTTGGCGCGAATGCTGACTGCGGTGCCGTTGCGGAACTCGTTGTAACGCACGCGGATCTGATCGGTATCCGGGCAATCGAAACCGCAGTTGGCATCGTCGACCCAGAGATTGCCGAAGTTGATGAAGCGGATGCCCTCGATCACGTAGCGGCTGTTGTTGCCGATGAAGCGGAAGTCGCCATCGGTGCTGCCATTTTCGGCATTCAGCACGGTGGCGCTGGAATTGATGGTGCGCGCCGAACAATCGCTGTTCCAGCCGCCGGTGAGCGAGAAGTTCTTGCCGTCCTTGTCGCCGGCCGGATTGAATTCCAGGCCCGCGGAGACGGCGTAGGTGCCGGGGCGTACGCGGATTTCCTGCACCGTGCCTTCATCGGCCGCGTTGGCTGAGTTGAACGCAGCCGCCAGGTTGGAGACGTTGTTGACGCAATAGGTGGTCGCCAGGGCGGGCTGCGACAGTGCGCAAGCGCTTGCCAGCGCAGTCAGGTAGGCGAGATGGCGCAGATTCACGGTGAACCTCAAGCGTTTGGAGTGCGCTATCCAAAACGCCGGGTCCCGCAAGAGTGCACAGGAAGTGATCGAGAGCGATGCCGATCGGGACGTTGGAGAAGGCCGGTGGAAGAAGCATCGCGCGCAAGCGCGCTCCTACACCCTTGCCTTGGAACCGCGCAAGAATGTAGGAGCGCGCTTGCGCGCGATGCTCTAGCGGGCCAACGTGACCTACTGCGGGTGCACGCTCAAACCGTGATCTTGAGCATCTGGTACAGCCCGCCGAAGACGGTGCGCCGCTGCACATCGGCGAGCGCGACATCGGTCGGCAGCCAGGCATCGATCGGCTGACGCCACAGGTCCATCGCGTAGGGTTCCAGCGTGCGCAGGATGCCCTGCATCGGCCAGTACAGTGGGTTGAGCTTGCTCGGCTGGTGGTAGTCGACAATCACCAGCTGGCCGCCGGGCTTGAGCATGCGCAGCGCCTCGGCGATGGTCTTGCGGCGCACGTCTTCGGGCATTTCGTGCAGCAGGAAGAACAGCAGCGCACGATCGTAGCTGGCCGATTCCATCGGCAGATGGGCGCTGTCGGCGTGAATCAGCTTGATCCGCGAGTCGGTCGGCAGCTTGCGCGTCAGGTTTTCCAGCTGGACCGGCAAGATGTCGACGATGTGCAGTTCCGCGTCAGGCGTCAGCCGTTCGCGCAGTTTCGCCGTCAGATTGCCATAGACGCAGGCGATCTGCAGATTGTGCCCGTCAAGCTCGGAACCCAGCATTTCCAGCGCGGCATCGCGCAGGCGGTTGAAATTGCCCCACAGGATCAGGTTCACCAGCCACTGGCGCTCGAACACATACACCGCGTTGGGATGAACGTAGGCCCACCAGTAGGTCTGCTCGAGGTAATTCGGAATGGCCAAGGGTGTTGCCGGGCTGGCCGGGCTGGACATCATCGATCTCCTCTGGAGCTATCGCGAATGGGTCGCGGTCAGAGCCGCAAGGCCCCGAGTATGACCTGCGTCAATGCATTGCGAGTCTGATGCTGATCAATGTGGCCCGACCCGCCAGGGCGGTGGGCGTGTCCGGGGCCATTGCCTTCATTCGTGCCCTGGATTCGCTATCGTCGCCGGCAAACCCCTGGTGACCACGGGGAAACTGCCGTTTGCGGCCCGGTTTTCCCGCCCCTGTTGCACCCGATCCGGATGATGCCCATCGATACTGCCTCACAGGCGCTGCTCCAGAACGCCATTTCGCTGCACCGAAACGGCGAACTGGAGCGCGCTGCCGCAATTTACGCACGCGTACTCCAGTCGGCTCCGACCGATGCCAACGTGCTGCACCTCTACGGACTGGTCCGTCACCAGCTGGGGGCTCACGCCGAAGGCGCAGTGCATATCCAGCGCGCGGTAGATCTGGTTCCTGACCAGCCGGTATTGCGCAACAACCTCGGCGATGCGCTGCGCATGGCGGGCGATCCGCACGGGGCGATCGTGCAGTTGCGCGCCGCGCTGGCGTTGCGGCCGGACTATGCCGGGGCGCACCTCAATCTGTGCGCCTGCTTCAGTGCGGTCAAGCAGCACGACGCGGCGCTGCAGCATGGCAGGGAGGCGGTGCGATTGGCACCGGAGCAGACACAGGCGCACTTCAACCTCGGCTTGGCACAGCTGGACGCAGTCTTGCTCGAGGACGCCGCGACGAGCTTCCGCGAAGTGCTCAGGCGCGATCCCGACCACCCCGGCGCGATCAGCAATCTGCTCTACCTGCTCAACCTGATTCCGGGTCTGGACCCGCATGCGATCGCCGCCGAACATCGACGCATCGGGGCACGCTGGGATCAAGCCGCCCGATCCGCCGCACCGGCGCCGCCGCCCGAGCACACTCAGCCGCTGCGGATTGGCTATGTATCCCGCGATCTGAAGGCGCACGCAGTAGTCCACTTTTTCGAGCCGGTACTGGCGCACCACGATCGTGGCCGGTTTCAGGTCTGGTGCTACTCCGATACCGAGCAGCCCGACGCGGTCACCGAACGTCTGCGCGGCCTTGCCGACCATTGGCACGCGGTGGCCGGCTGGAACGACCGCCGTCTGCACGATCAGATTCGCCAGGACCGCATCGACGTCCTGGTCGATCTGGGCGGACATACCGAGAACAATCGGCTGGCGGTGTTCGCGCACAAGCCGGCGTCACTGCAGTTGAGCTGGATCGGCTATCCGAACACCACGGGACTGTCGGCGATGGACTATCGGATTGTCGACGTCCACAGCGCAGCGGTCGACCAACCGGGCAGCGAGGCACTGCTGCGGCTGCCCCGAGTGTTCGCCTGTTATCGCCCGCACGGCCACGCGCCTCTAGTCAGCGCGCTGCCGGCACTGGCGACCGGTCAGCTCACTTTTGGCTCCCTGCACCGTCTGGAGAAGCTCAATGGTGTGGTGATCGCGCTGTGGAGTCGGCTGTTGCAGGCGCTTCCCGGTGCGCGACTGCTGATCGCCCGCGATGAACTCGACGCCTGGCAACAACGGCGAATCAGCCGTGAGTTCGCGACGCATGGCATCGATGCGGCGCGATTGCTGCTGCGGCAGCTGGATGGCAGCCGCAGCTTCCTCGAGGAATATGCGGACATCGACGTGCACCTGGACGTGCACCCGTGGAGTGGCCACACGATCGCGTGCAGCGCGTTGTGGCAGGGCGTCCCGACCATCACGCTGGAAGGCAAGAGCCATGCCGGGCGAATGGTGTCCAGTGTCCTCACGGCGGTCGGACTGCAGGACCTGATTGCCAAAGACGCGGCGGACTATCAGCGTATCGCCATGGATCTGGCGGCCGACGTAGCGGCGTTGGCCGGCTTGCGCGCCAGCTTGCGCGAGCGGGTGGCGAACTCGCCGCTGCGCGACGAACAGGGGTTCACGCGCGCGCTGGAGGACGCGATTTCCCGGGCGCTCAGGGATTCGTCAGCTCGAAACGCTCGATCCTGACGGCCGGGTAGCGCGCGCGCAGACCCGCCAGCCACTCGACGTCGGGTCCGCTGCTGGCTGGCTGGCGGGGAACGAGGCCGCCGACGCCGCGGATGGGATCGCTCGCGGCCAGCAATCCCGGTTCGCTGCCCTGCGCCAGTGTGGCTTGATTGAAGGCCAGCTGTTGCAGGTCGGCGAGGGGTTCGTCGGCAATCAGCACGTAGAAGCGCTCGCGGCCACCACGGCTGGTGATGCGCCAGTCGACCGGTGCCCCGGCGGCGCTGCCCGGCAGGCGTGTGCGGCCGGCCGGCAGTGGGTTGACCAGCTCGGATTCGACCAGGGGGAACAGCTGGAAACGCTCGCCGTGGCTATCCTCGTTGATCACGTAAACGTGGCTGGCGTGGTCGAGCTGCAATTCCAGCGCCAACGCATCGCCCAGGCGCACCTCGGTGCCCGGGTGCAGCACTTCATCGCCGCCGTTGCCGGCGCGCAGCCAGACGGCCTCAGGCTGGGCATCGGTGCCGTGCTGCATCCAGAGCAGAGCGCCGACTGCCAGCACCAGCGCGGCGGCTGCGGCCCAGGCGCGGTGCCGCGGTGCATGGCGCGGACGCACCTGAGCCGCGTCGGCCAGCGCCTCGGCCAGTGCGCCAATCGAGGCGTGCCGCCGCGCCGGATCCACGGCCAGCGCACGTTCGATCGCGGCAATCAGCGGACGCGGCAGATCCGGGCGCAGGTCGAGCAGGCGCGCGCGCTCCACCGCGTTGTGTTTGTTTTCGAGTTCGCGCGTGGTCTCTGCTTCGAACGGGTAGCGGCGGGTTGCCAGGCGAAACAGCAGCACGCCGAGGCTGTACTGATCCGAGGCCGGCGTCGGCGCCTGATGACGGAAGCGCTCGGGAGCCATGTACAGCGGCGTCCCGCTCGATCCGAAGGCGTCATGCGCGTACTGGCTGGAGCCGAAATCGGCGACCACCCAGCGGCCATCGGCATGGCGCAGCACATTGCTCGGCTTCAGGTCGCCGTGCAGGATGTTGCCGCGGTGCAGCGCACACAGCGCGGCGCACAGCTCGCTGCCGACGGCGATGAGCTCGTGCGCACCGAGCCGACTCTGGCGCGCCAGCCATTCCTCCATGCTCTCGCCGGGCATCAGCTCGCAGGCGAAGCCGACCTGCCCGGAATCCTCCACGGCGCCGAACACCTTGAGCACGTTGGAATGATCGATGCGGGCCATCAGCTGGCCCTCGCGCAGCAACTCGGCCCGGGTCAGCGTCGGGTGGCCGAGGATTTTCAGCGCGACCTCGCGATCGAGCTGTGCGTCGTGGGCGCGGTAGACCGCGCCATAGGCGCCGCGACCGAGCAGATCGACAATCTTCAGCGGCCCGAAGCTTGCCCCCGGCGCCAGCGTGTCGCGCTGCGGTGGCGTCGGTTCGGTGTTGACCGCACCAAAGCCACCGGCGAGCGCCGCGATCTGGCGCAGACCGGCGATCAGCGCCGGATCGAGCTCGGCTTCGACCTGCGCCCAATCCACCGACTGGCCGTCGGCGATGCGCTCGGTCCACTTGAGCAAGGGGTCGTCGGCGAGGATGCGGTCAGTGCGGTCGGCGGCGGGAAGGGCGGGTGCGGTCATTGGAGTGCCTCGAAAGCGGCGCACGGGGCACGGGGCAAGGGGCACGGGTTGAGCCGTCCTTCGCGAACTTGCGCGCTCTTCGCATGCCCCGTTTCGCGTGCCGCGTGCCGCATGATTCAATCCGGCCTGAAATCGCTCATCTGCCGCGCCAACTCGGCCAGCGCGCGCGCCACGCGCATGCGCGCCGCGTTGGGGCTCGGGCTTTGCGTCACCGCGGCAATTTCCTCATGGGCCATGCCCAGCTCGACGCGCATCACCACCAGCTCGCGCTGTTCCGGATCCATGCGCGCCAATGCCGACTCATAGGCTTTCAGAGTCTCGAAGGTGATGCTGCTGGCCAGCGGCGTAGGCTCTGGCTCCTCCAGTCGCTCGTCGAGCTCGGCCATCAGCGGCCGGCGTCCAACGCGACGCATCTCGTCGCGCAGCAGATTGGTCATGATGTGTCTCAGATAGCCGAAGAAAGCCCCCGGTCCTTGCACATCAAACGCCGGCAGGTTCTGAAACGCACGCAACAAGGTTACCTGGACGAGATCCGCAGTCTCGGAGAGGTCGCGTGCGGTGTGCGGCAAGCGCCCATGTGCCCAGCGCGTCAGCAACGGCAGATAGCGCTGGATCAGCCGGTTGCGCGCCGCCGCATCGCCACCGCGGCTGCGATCGACCAGGTCTATGGTGGTTTCGAGCGAGGGATCCAGGGTCATGCAGGGCTCCGAGGCACAGA
>Ga0138256_10006998_pt1 | contig 11918 bp, 8 predicted proteins | sample KNB2016incub_MG_FD_105486 | JGI IMG/M metagenome (GOLD analysis project Ga0138256, IMG submission 105486) | Active sludge microbial communities from wastewater in Klosterneuburg, Austria - KNB2014incub_MG | ecosystem: Engineered > WWTP > Activated sludge > Unclassified | place: Austria...
CCGCTTTGCGTAACATTGATGGTTTCTGTAGTAGCCCCGGTTGACCAGAGATAACTATAGGTATGCGGTAATGTATTACCGTTTGTTATTCCCTGCGCTATCATATTCTTAAGGATCGCACCATCTGCCTGGCTCACACTGATCAGCGGAATAGTTATAATGATACTGGGATCTGAACTTCCCATATTAAAAGGGCCTGTCGGTTGATGGTTTACAATAATAACACCGATAGCTCCTGCATCCTGGGCATTCTTAGCTTTTATAACAAATGGGCAGATTCCCCTGTCTATCACCGCCACTTTACCGGTCAGTGATCCGGCTGCATACGGATTGCATCCTAAATAACTGGCCGTTCCGTCCGGGATATAAACAAAGTCTCCGTTTAACGGTGTGGTTGTAATGGGTGGTCCGAAATTAGCAGTTCCTATGCTCATATCAATGCTGTAAGGTGTCAGCACTCTCAGGAAATTCGGGTATACTACCACCGCACTGAGGTTTACCGAACCTCCGGCACAGAACTCAATGGGACCGTCGGCTCCTATACCAACTACCGGTGATACCGTTGCATGAATAACAACCGGGTTGCCTGCGTATGTGGATGCACAGGTTGGGTTACTGATATGCCGAACCGAAATGATATAGTAATTGCTTGGCGCCAGGCCACTGAAAGTTGCAGATGGCTGCCAGGTAGCACCGTTGTCCACGCTGTATTCCAGCGGACTGTTACCTGTTGCATTCACTACAATAGTACCGGTTGGTACCAGGCAGGTTGGCTGCGTTACCGTTGGGGCTGTAATTACCGGAGGAACACAGCATCCCGTTGCCGCATTTAACACAACCGGGTTACCGGCATAAGCTGCCTCACAATAAGGACTTTCCAGAAGCCTTGCTTTGATATTATAATTACCCGGGGCCAGGCCGCTGAAAGTTGCAGATGCCTGGTATGTAGCCCCGTTATCCACACTGTATTCCAGTGTACCACTACCCGTTGCATTTACAACGATGGTTCCGGTGGGTGTTGCACAGGTGGGTTGGGTTACTGTTGGTGGCGTAAAGGCCGGTAATGCTGTTACAGTGATGGTGAATGTGCAACTGTTGCTGCAGCCATTCGCATCTGAAGCGGTATATGTGATCACATGCGATCCTGCACCGGCTGCTGCCGGATCAAACTGGTTGCCTGTAACCCCGGTTCCGCTAAAGGTACCATTGGCCGGAACCCCATCGGGCAATGTGAAGACCGGAGTATTTAAACAAACAGTCTGGTTTGCAGGGCAGGTAACATTTGGTAATGGGTTTACCGTAACTGTTACTGATGCACAGGTAGTGGTATTACAGGTTCCACTATATCGTACATAATAGGTTGTTGTTATTGTTGGAGAAACCGTGATGGCATCTCCCGTGCCTGCCGGAGTCCCCCCGCAGGATACGGTGAACCATTCTGTTGTGGCCCCTGTTCCTTTTATTCCTCCCGTTACTGTTAATGTGGTGCTGCTTCCGCTGCAAATTGTTGTTGTTCCAGTAGCACCAGTTGGTGGTGTTGACAGAATATTTTCGGCTATCGTAAAACCAGCATTACAAGCGCCAAAAGTATTCGCATTTGGATCTGTTGTCCATGTATTGCCTGATGAAGTTCTTTGAATGGATCCGTTAACTGAACCCGTGCCGTCTTCACTTGCTGGTATACTGATTGAAGTCATACCTGATGCAGGCCCATTAGATGCTGTTATTGCACCTCCCTCATAACTTATAAACTCAACAACAACATTTGAAGCATTTACTAATGCCATGCCGTCTGTTGGGCCATTTTGTATTCCGGCAAAAGGAAAAACGAGCACACCATAGTTAATACCGCCAATGGTACATTGATTTGGAATTGTACCGGTAAGAGAAATAGTACCATAAGTAACAGCTGCAGTTGGTACTGTGCCGTTATAAAGTGCAATGGACCAACCCGCAAGGTCAGTTCCCGCAGGGCCAAAAATTTCAATTTGTTCGTTGACATCTGCACCGACATTGTCATAATGAATTTCAGAAAAAATAATCGGGGCTGATATACAACAACCTGTTGCAGCATTTAAAACTACCGGGTTGGTTGCGTAAGCCGATTCACAAAAAGGACTTGCCTGGAGCCGTGCCTTGATATTATAATTACCAGGTGCGAGGCCGCTGAAAGTAGCCGATACCTGGTAAGTAGCGCCATTATTAACACTGTATTCCAGTGCTCCTGCTCCGGTTGCATTTACTACAATGGTACCGGTGGGTGTTGCACAAGTAGGTTGGGTTACGGTAGGAGCATTGATGGTTGGCAGGGGGGTAACTGTTATAGTCACACAATTGCTGTTGGCTGTACAGGGCACTCCATTGAGCGTACTGGCGGTCACCCGGCGATAATAGGTAGTTACAGCAAGGCCACCCGGAGGATCATATATAACACCTGTGGCGCCGTCGATATTGCTGAATCCGGCCGCACAACTGGTTGTACTGCTCTGCCACTGATAAGTTAATGCTCCGCTTCCGGTTGAAGCTGTTGTTTCTGTAAAAGCTGCCGGATCACCGCCGGAACAGATCGTCTGGTCTGTTACTACGGTTCCGCCCGTAACAAGATTCACAGTAAGCGTTGCATTATTAGAGGTAGCTATACCGCAGGTATTGCTTGCCTGAACATTATAATTAGCCAAAGCATCCCCAGGTTGCACATTGGTGATGGTAAGTGTATTCGTTCCCTGGCCTGCAATGGTAGAACCGGAACCCTGTACGCCATTTACCAGCACAGTTGTGCCGATACGCCACTGAATTGTTGGCGCCGGTGTTCCCGTTACTGTTGTTGTAAAAATTGCTGTACCTCCGATACAGGCGGCTGTATTTACGGGGTTGGTAACTGTAGGTATAGTATTTACCGTAATATTCGCCCTTGAAGGTGCGCTTTCTCCGGCGGGTATATTATCTACCTGCGTATTCACGGTTGCCGTACCACCCGTTCCGTTTGAAGTGAATGTTGCAGTGGCTGTTCCGTTAGCCTGTATAGTTAATTGCTGGGATGAAAGGTTTCCTAATGTTGAGGACCATGTAACAGGTAACCCAATTAATCTTTGTAAAACGGCAGGCGGATAGGCAGTACCATCCGAATTATTCAAAAAGCTTGCGGTAACGGTAGAAGTATTACCAAGGCCTGCGGGGGTATTACAAATTGTAGTGGGCGAAGCAGTGGTTCTTAACTGTAACCAATTGGTAAGAGTCAAAGTGCCGCCTCCGGCAACATCTCCGCCTGCCCGGTCACAAGGACCTGCTGAAGGACCTGAATTGCATCCCCACCAGTTATTTATTGCATTTATATTGCCGGCAGACTCAACAAAATGCAGTGCGCCCGATGAAGAACCTGCCGTAGCCGTATTACCAACAAACCGGTTAAAACTAATAGGTGGAATAGACAAATTAGGAGAATTATTGGCAGAAATAGCTCCACCTAATCCATCAGCTGTATTATTAATAAATGTATTATATTGAATATTGGCGTTAAAAGTAGAGACCCCGGCTTGTCCGGTAAAAGCGATAGCTCCTCCATTAGATGTACCTGCACCAGGAAATACCACAGAATTCCCGGTAAATATAGAATTTGATACATTCAGGGCACCAAAGCCAGTACCTACACCGGAATTATAAATGATAAATAAAACAGCCCCGCCATCTGCATCATTACTTACGTTATTTGTAAATGTACAATTGTCAATAGTGAGGTTGCCTCTAACCTGCATACAGACTGCTGCACCACCATAAGCACCTGCAGGAAGAATGTTATTATCAAATATGCAATTCGTTACAGTAAGAGATTCAGCAGAACCGCCGCCTGCACAAATGGCTGCCCCGCCATAGGGATCTGAATTGAGGTATCCGCCTTGAAATGTGATACCAGATATGCTGATAACCGGGCTGTTGGTAGTTCCGCTTGGATTTATAAAAAAGATCCTATCCCTAGACGCTACAGGCCCTGTCATGTTGATTATAGTTGTTGCCGCACCTGCTCCGATAATAGTAATATTCTGTGCAGTATTTCCAAAAGTAATTTGGCCAAGAGTGAGGGTGTAAGTGCCTGCAGCAACATTGATCGTATGGTTACCGCCTAAAGCATCAGCATCCAGGATCGCCCCGCGAAGTTGATTGAGGGCAAATCCATCTGCAGTATTTGTAACATTATAAACGTTTGCAACAGCTGTTACAGACATTAAGCTGGTAAAAATAAGAACTGCAAAAAATTTAACGCTCCTGGTAAAACCTATTAAGCTTAAATTTTTGGAGAAGAAATTTTGCATAATTTTTTTTTTGAATGAATCAATGTTAGAATGGTTGGTTTTTTAAAAGATAGTGCAAAACTTCGCTGCTTATATTCTTAATCTGTTTACGGTCTATGTTCTTGGCGGATAAACCCCCTGCAGGGCAATATTATAATTCAATGCCAGGTAAGGCATCATGTTATTGTGTGGCAGGTTTCCACCGACATTAGCAAGGGCCCCTGCATTCATGTTAACGGGAGCAGGCGCCGCCGGTGCATAAAAAAAGGCTGCGACCTTGCCTGCATTGGAAGTTCCCCATACCATACCCGCAGGGCTGGCTGTGCCTCCCGCTACTTTTCCGTTAGCCGTATGGGTATGGGAAGGCATTTCTGTTACCAGCAGGGTTACATTTTGTGCACCCCCGGTTTCCCCGAGATCCCGAACAGAAAGGCCCGGCCCCTGACCCCAGAACATGGCTGCACTGCCCTGCAGGTTGGGAAGGCCAAAAGTTGTTTGACCGTTGCCACCATAGGTGGTTCCCAACAGAGAAAAAAGTGCGGTATTCTGGCTTATAGGCAATAACTGCCCACTACAAAATGCCCAGCCATGGGGTGCAAAATTGAAAGGAAAGATTCTGATCTCAGCTACAAAAGGATCTGCCATAAAATACTTATTAGTTAGGTGATGGAAATATTCCCTGCAGGGCAATGCAAAAATTCAGTGTTAAATAGGGCGACCTGTTTTCGTGTGCCTGGCTAGCGCCTGCATTACCCACTGCCTGTGAAGACATGGCTGCATCCCCCGTGGAGCCATAGGGTGTAAACCCGGTATTAGATGCCCAAAAGTTACCGGTGGGCGGTGTTACCGTAGGCCCGTTGCCGCTGGCCCCGGCCAGGTGTGTATGGGCAGGCATCTCATTTAAACTAAGGGTATGGGCCTCTTCACCGGCCCTTTGGCCTAAAACTAACCCGTTCCCTGGATGCATAGATACACGGCCTCTCAGATCGGGAAGGGCAAAATTTGTTGTACCATTACCACCATAAGTTGTACCCAGTAAAGAAAACAATGCCTGGTTCTGGTTGATCGGCAAAAGCTGCCCGTTGCACATTGCCCAGCCCTGTGGGGCAAAGCTGAATGAGAAGATTCTTACTTCGGATAAAAAAGGTTCTGCCATCTACTAAAATTTTAAGTTTTACTAATTTTTAAGTTGCTCAATTCTTATTCCTATTAAGATGGTGTTGGAAAAATCCCGAATATTGAAATGATATACGTAACACATAGGAATGGGATCATGTTTTCATGCGGCTGGCTGCCCCCTGTTGCCGTAATTGTTGCTGCATTCATCTGAACAGCAGGCGGGGCTGCTGAATAGGGTTTCCCGGTAGTGGAATTGGCCCAGAAATTATTAGCCGGATTATCACTGGCCCCGGTATTGGATGCCATGGGCGTATGCGTATGAATGGGCATCTGGTTTTGGGTAATGGTAACTGATTCCACACCCCCGTTTTGTGCGAGAACATAACCAGATAGCCCCGGCCCCTGACCCTGGTGGATGGGAACACGGCCTCTTAGATCGGGCAGCGCAAAAGTTACTTGTCCATCGCCGCCATAGGTAGTGCCTATTAGCTGGAAGAGCGTTTCATTTTCAGAAATAGGAAGTATTGCCCCGTTGCAAAACATCCATCCGGCCGGGGCGAAGTTGCCGCCAAACATTCTTATTTCTCCAACATAAGGTGTTGCCATAGAAATCCTTTATTAGGTAATTGATTGTATGATTAAGATATTTTCAAAGAAAAATATTCCCCATTGCTAAGCCAGTTTTATGAATAGGTTTGGATACCACTAACGGTTTACTGAACTGATACAGAAAAAAATCCTGCATCAATTAATGATGAATGTTAAAGAGGTGAATTCCTGTCAATGTAAAAGAGGTAAACTTATCGGGAATTTAAAGAGGGATGAATTAAACGGTTTAATAAATAATTGAAGTAATTATGGCTTAATTATTTATTAAAAAATAAATCTACATTTTAAAAAAATAGAATCCAAATTTTTTTTAGCAGGTTAAGGATTATTCACAATAATATGCAAACTCCTTGTGTATGACCTGATCACAAATAACCGAGGTAAAATAACTGGTATGCTCCCTGCCATTATAAAACTGCCTGTGGATAGGTCAAAAATCTATGAACAATAATAAAACAGGTCATTGGAAGAAAATAATAAAATAGAATAATACGGAATTGTCACTTCCGGGAAGATACCAGAAATTCAGGGTTCTTTACTGATTCAATAGCAGAGATAGGTGTTTGTCCAGCCCGAACTTACGCCTTCAGTACCTAATCCCACAAACTCCTTCCACTCCTTTAACGGATTGTCAATAAAATCAATGGAAAGTTCAACAGATTTAAGCGGTAAGGAACATTTATATACTGGTGCCAAAAAATAATTGGTTTCCGGGTCCAGTTTCATTTCACCACGCGGACTGTTTATTTTGATCCCTGACAGTTTTTCAACCAGTTGGGCACCTTCATTGTACTGTATATTGCCAAGCAATAAAACCTGTTGTAAAATAAGGCCGGTTTCCCATCCGAGGAGAGAAAAAACATTGGCATCTCTCTTTGTTTGCCGGAAGTAACTATCTATGTAAATACGGTTGGCATTATTTTCCAATGAAGCTTGCCAGGCCTGGTATCCATCGATGGGGAATTTAAATCCTTCTCCTGTTTTGTCAAGCGCCCCTTTTTCAAGCATCATGGGTGATACAAAGAGGTGCATGCGCCCTGCTCCATCAAAGTGACTTAACCTTGAATAAAACAGGGAGGAAGGAAGTGAATCAAAAATACAAAGCAGGGCACCTGTTTCTTTATCTGAAGACAAGTAACCAGTTAATTGATTAATATCAAATGCATCATCATAGCGCTGGTTGTTCACATAATTATAAGTTATTTCACCTCCTGTATTCGTAAAACCCTTTACCATGGCCGCTGTATGCAGGTAACCGCAATCATAAAATGTGGTTGCCATCGAGGCATTTTTATAGTTCAATTGCCCGGCCAGTTTCCCGGTTAACCAACATAAAAAACCGTGTTGTAAGGAAAGGTTGATAATACTTGGCTGGGGAACCCAGTTTTGCGGATAATTGGCACCCGGGTTTACAACCAGTACCAGCTTGCCGGAAGCTAACAGAAGAGGTTTTAATATTTCCAGGACCCGCAGGTCTATATATGCCACCAGTAAATCCACTCCTTCCAGCACAAGGAGTTTTTCGGCCTTTTCATATACTTCCTTTTCATTACCGCCTAAACCGGCACTCTCAGTTATAAGCTGGATATCGTTATTCTGCTGTTGTTTCAGTGCCGCTTTTAAAGCATCCATATAATCCACCATTATACCCGGATGTGCATTTGACCGGGGATACAGAATTCCTATTTTCATTAGTTAAAATCGTTTTGTGTAAAATAATATTGAAGAGAAAGGGTATTTATTACCTGACCTGCTTTAAAAATAAAGAAAAAATAATCCGTTTTATTAAAATTAATCCGTAACATTATATCGGAATCTTTTCCACCCTGTTTTTAAACACCAGTCCCAGCCCTATTTTAAATTACCTCAACTTCTATTGACCGCTGATTTAATTCAGCAAAAAATTAATTCATTATGAATAACAGAAGAAATTTTTTAATCCAGGGAACTCTGGCAACTTCCGCGATGCTTGCATTAAAACCTTTACAAACTATTGCCAGGGTCACCTCCCCGTTTACCGGGTTTGGCGGCAGTAATAACAAGTTGATCTTTTTACATACTACCGGTCTTGGTCCAACCAGTGATCACCAGGTCATCCGGTATATAAAAGAAATAAAAAACAATAATAAGCATGCCATTCTTTTAAAGGCCGGGCAGGATATACAGGATGAAACCGGCACACTGACCTATGACGCTTCTATGAATGAAAGTAATAGTCTTTCTGCCATGACGGGTGACTATAAGATCATTAATAAAGGCAATCAAAGAACAGGAATTATCACTGCAACACCGGGCGAAAAAGATATTATCCAAAAAGTAAACACGCTATCCTCCTGGCTGAAAAAAGAAAAAAAATGTGCCGTGGTGGTATGCCTGTCACTGCTTGGCTATAAAAATAAAAATACACCTGATGATATCACCCTCGCTGAAAAATCAAACCATCTTGACATCATTATCGGCGGACATGCAGAAAATTTTAAGGCACAGCCATATATCGTTTTAAACAGTAACCAGGAAGAAGTGATCATTCATGCTGCGGCAGGGAATGTGAATGCATTGGGCAAAATTGAGATCGATTTTGACTGGCAGGGAAGAAAAAGAAATATCAGCTTCAGTGATCAGATCGCAAAACAAACCACGTCTGCAGCCTGATCCCTTGGAAATTTTTCTCAGCATTTTTTGGCTGAAGACGAAATTGTAAAAATATGAAACCCTTACCGGAATCAGGATTGGTAAGGGTTTATGTTACCACACAGATGACGGGGGGGGGGGTATTTTATTTCATTTACCCGGATCTGAATAAAAGCAATTTTGCCAGGCACATGTAAATTCTACATCTATAAAAATGACCGGGCTTCCTTATAGTTTCGAACCTGTACCCGATTACAGAAAGTATACGGTAACATCCCAGCTTAAAGATTACCTGGGTATGCTGATGGAACAAGCCGAAAGCCGGGAAACGATCGAACAAATTCTCAGCCTCATTGATGGATATGTTCACCAGCTCACCACACTCAGCATTCAAAACCGGGTTGAAACCATAAAAGAAATATATAAGTCAATTGACCGGTTTTTTGATACAGCCGCGGACGAAAACAAAAAAGAAATAAAATGCAAAACCGGTTGTACAGCCTGTTGTTTTATCGATGTGGATATCACCGGGGATGAAGCTGCAGTTATTATTAATTACTGCAATGAAAATGGCATCAGGATCGACAGGGCATATTTAGAAAGCCAGGCCATTACAGGAAGAAAGACTTATTCCGGTTTGTCCCGCTGTGTTTTTTTGAAAGATAACCTTTGCAGCATTTACCCGGTAAGGCCCGTTGCCTGCCGGAAACATTGGGTAAAAACCGATCCCGCCCTTTGTGATTTTTCTGAAAATGTTATAAACCAGGTAGGCGGGTATTTTGATGTGAATACGGAGATACTGGCAAGTGCATTATTAAACATTGCCGGATCCGGGCCTTTTGAAAAAATGATGATCAGTGAGTTGGAAAAAAAATAAAAGTAAAATACCGGCAAGGGCCGTTTTTTGCCGAGATACATAAATCATCTGTGCATCATACTTTGGACTGATGTTCAGGATCCTTCAGAGCAAGATACCAACCTGGTAATTTACCAATACTAAGTCTGTATTTCAGTGACCCGGAATCCGGGATTGCTTTCTATGACATACCGGAAAAGCAAGTGAACAGGAAATTTTATAAAAGAATCTGTCATCCGCAGGATATGAGGTACTGTGAGACCTGATTCGTTAATGCCAAGACTATGTTGCCCAAATACACGGATAAAAGTGCAAAGCACCAGTTGTTTATATTTAAGGTCCGGTAACCCAGGCAGGGTCACAATGATACCCGGCGAAAGTGCCTGCACATTTTCGGGATCATCTTTTACACACCGGGCCGTTTCAGCATCCAGTTCCAGCAATGTTTTTAACAGGAGAATATTTTCGGGGTGGTCAATGATGTTACCCATCAGGCAAACATCCACCCTTACCAGTTCCGGGATAAGAATAGTGCTTTCCCTGCATTGTGATAAAAGGTTGGCGACAATGCTCACCTGTGGCTCTTTTTGCAAGGCATTGTTCATGGTCTCTGAAACAATAATGTCCGGTTGAAGATCACCAGGGATCGTCCAGGTAACAGCATCCGCCTGAAGCAGGTCAATGATATAATCTTCCATTCCGAATTGCTGTATTATTTTTTTAAGGTACCCGATGCTTACCGGGTTGATCTCCATCAACACCATCTGTAATTGATCGGGTTTAAATACCGTGATCAGCGGGGTGAGCAGGGAAGCAAAAGGCCCGGTGCCTGCATACAATACCCTCACCGGTTTGCCGGGATCTGTTTTTGATCTTTCTTCAATGGCATCCCTTATCCCCAGGATGAACTTGCGGGTACGCATCATATCAATCAGGCAGGAGGCAGCCGACCTCGGGCTTAATGCCAAACCCGAACCGGTTGGTATATTGGGCTGGTTAGCCGGTTCCATTTCATCAAAGGCGATCGCATCACTGAATATTTTTTTCAGTGATAATGAAGCTTCCCTCACCCTGCTGTAATCCAGCACCGGGGAAAGCAGTTCATCAGTGATCAATTTGAGACTATGCAAAGCCGGGGTCATACATTTATTATTTTCCAGGTTGCGGTGAAAGCCCGGTCAAACCCCCGGTTTTCTTTCCATATAAAAATGCCTGCCGTTATTTTTTACATGAATAAATCCTAAACGCCGGTATAAATGCAAAGCCGGGTTGGCCGGTTCCACATGAAGGGTGATTTTCTTTTGAGATTCACCTGATCTTTTTATTAACATCTTCAGAAGAAAAGTTCCAATTCCTTTGCCCCTGAATACAGGCAGTAATGTAATATCTATCAAGCGGATCTCCACATCGTTTTCCCAGGTATAAAAACGCCCTGCTTCCTGTTTATTAAAGATAATCACCTGCCAGGCTGCACCGGGGAATTTTGTTTTATATTCTGCCAGCTGGGCCATTGATTGCATGATAATAAATGCACTCTTTTGCTGTTCATTCCAATTGGTCAATTTAAGCTCATCTTCCCGGGTAGAACGATAAACTTTTTCTATAAACAGATCGTCTTTTTCTTCTACCGGCCTTAATGCTATCATGTGATGAAATTAAAATAATATTTCAACATTGGATCACCGCTGAATTTATTTGACAGATGCCTGTTCGAATACTGTATAATGTACAAGGAATACCGAATGGTGACCGGAATCCGCATTTGAACTTCTTCATTTCTTGTTCCTTTTCATAATTCATTTGTTCCCTGATCGTTTTTCAATTAAATAAAAAAGCCTTTCCGTTTCTGGAAAAGTTTTAAATGAACCGGCCGGCAGGCAAGTATGGCAGCTAACATTACGAATATTGAACAAGGAACAAGAAATGAAGAATTTCGAAGGTGCACTCCGATCAACATTCAAAATTCCCTGTTCCTTGTTCGTTATTCAATTTATAAAAATAAAAAAGCCTCTCAGTTTTCTGAAAGGCTTTTAATGAATATGGCAGCTACCTACTCTCCCGCATTGTTGTGCAGTACCATCGGCCATGAGGGGCTTAACTTCTCTGTTCGGTATGGGAAGAGGTGAACACCCTCGGCAAAACCACCATAAGACGGTATAAGTTATAAGTTATAAGTTATAAGTTGTACGTCTTTTGACTTACTACTTAGTACTTACCACTTACCACTTAAAATAAGGTGACATATTGGGATAAGAAGTTTGAAAGAGTACTTGTTGTGTTTATTAATCCGAAGAAAAATAAAAAATAAAGCTTACGGGCAATTAGTACTACTCGGCTTTGATGTTACCACCTTTACACCTGTAGCCTATCAACGTCATAGTCTCTGACGACCCTTAAAAGTAAACTCATCTTAAGGA
>Ga0138256_10006999_pt1 | contig 11917 bp, 8 predicted proteins | sample KNB2016incub_MG_FD_105486 | JGI IMG/M metagenome (GOLD analysis project Ga0138256, IMG submission 105486) | Active sludge microbial communities from wastewater in Klosterneuburg, Austria - KNB2014incub_MG | ecosystem: Engineered > WWTP > Activated sludge > Unclassified | place: Austria...
CAGGATTTCCTGAGCGATGAAGTAGATCCGGCAAGCCGTTTGGAAGCGTTCGACGTCGAACGAGCCATCGGGCAAGCGGAACTTCATCAGGTTAATGCTGGCCAGGTTGCAGGCCGTGTCGTCGAGGAACATGTACTCGCTGCACGGATTGCTGGCGTTAATCCGGCCGCTGTTCGGGCAGGTGTGCCAACGATTGATCGTGGTGTCGTACTGCACGCCCGGATCGCCGCACTGCCAGGCACATTCGGCCATGCGAGTGAGCAACTCCTTGGCTGGCCACGAAGGACCAGGGGTCTTCATGTCGGTGACCCAGTGGGTCTGCCAGATCTGATTCTGCTCGATGGCTTGCATGAACTCGTCAGTCAGGCGAACGGAGAGGTTCGCATTCTGGAAGAGAATGCTGCTGTACGCTTCGCCATTGAAGTTCGACTCGTAACCACCCTTTTCGATCAGGCAGTGGGCCTTCTTCTCTTCCTTCCACTTGCACTCGATGAACTCGAGAATGTCTGGATGCCAGACCTTCAGCGATTGCATCTTCGCGGCGCGGCGAGTCTTGCCACCACTCTTCACCACGGCAGCAATCTGGTCGTACACGCGCATGAACGATAGCGGACCCGAAGGCTTACCGCCGCCCGAGAGTTTTTCGCGATGCGAACGAAGGGTCGAAAGGTCGGTTCCGGTGCCGCTACCGAATTTGAACAGCATGGCCTCGCTGGTGGCGAGACGCATGATCGCTTCCATATTGTCGTCGACGCTCTGAATGAAGCAGGCCGAGCCTTGAGGAAACTCGTAGGGGTTCTCAGGCTGTTCGACATCCATCGTTTCCGGGTTCCATCGCCAGTTGCACTTCGAACCGGTCACGCCGTACATGTGATGCAGGCCAACGTTGAACCACACGGGAGAGTTGAAGGCTCCGTGCTGGTGCAAGCAGAGCCAGGTCAGTTCGCGATAGAAGTTCTCGCCGTCCTCCGGCGTGGCGAAATAACCATCGGCGATCCCCCAATCGGCAATGGTCCGCGTCACGCGATTGATCAGCTGCCGGACGCTGTTTTCGCGTTCGGGCGTGCCGTTCTCGCCATAGAAGTACTTGCTGACGATGACGTTCGTGGCCAGCTGAGTCCAGTTCTCCGGAATCTCGACATCCTTCTGCTCGAACATCAACTTACCGCTCTCGTCCTTGATCTGCGCACTCCGGTGCGTCCAGTTGACCGTATCGAACGGATCAACGGCGCTCGTCGGGCAGAACAAGGGCTGAACCTGCAGACCCTGCGACAGGTCGCGGGCATTGCTCGCGCGAGTAGAAGTTTTGGACTGCGCACGGGAACGGGGGGAAGACACGGTCGCCATTCATTCAGCTCCTTGCTGAGAAACGTAAAAGGGGCGTCCCGGAATAGGGGCACCAGCCTCATGCTACTAAACAGGTGTACAGTAGTGTAGCCATTGTTACAGATCGTCCGCCAGTCACACGTAACTTTGTCAAGAAAAGCCTTCCAAAGCCGAGGTCGATAGAAAAGTGACCTGCTCGGGTATGAAACCGAGCCCCATACCATCCATTGTAGGTGTTACGAATGCTGCCACAACGCTTAGTGGCTGAAGGGCAGTTTACGAAACTTCGATGAAGCGTCAATCGAAGTTCCTCTTGTGCTCGCAGGTCATTGCCAGCACAAGACTTGGGGTTACGATCGCTCGAATGGCGAAAACATGCCTGTTGCAACAACCATGGCGCAAACCATTGCTACATTTCAGCTTGGGAGTTGGCGGTAAAATCGCGATTGGGGTGTTTCTCGCCCCATGAATTTTCAAAATCTCTTCGCCGAATCTTCGCAGATGCTAGCTGCCACCCTACCGGCAGTTCGTAGTCAGCCTATTTTCACACGCTTGTTGCACGCCTATACGACTAGACACTTGTCCTTTTGGACTCGCATCTGCTGCTTGCGGATTGCTCGTGCGGCTGGGGTTTAGGGGCGCTTGCGCTGCAATAGAGGTGACATGTCTTGGAATCGACGCGGGCGTCGTCGTGTAAGCCATGACGTTCACCTTTGATATGACAGATAGGTGACGCGTAAACTAATTGAGTCGAACATCACGACAGGAGCTTGGCTATGGCGACGCGACTTCAGCAAGAACTGAAAAAAAAGCAGCCGTTTGATTCGCCGGAGCAGGTGGCCGTCTTGAACGTACTGCGAACCGGCGATTGGATTGATAACCGCCTCGGCCGACTCTTTCGCGAGTATGGGCTGACCAGCTCGCAGTACAACGTCCTGCGGATCTTACGCGGCGAGGGAAAGCCCCTTCCTTCGCTCGAAATCGCCGACCGCCTGATTCAGGTCGTCCCAGCCATCACGGGACTCATCGATCGATTGGAAAAGCAGGAACTAGTTGTTCGTCGCCGCGATGACGAAGACCGCCGGGTTGTGTTTGTGGAAATCACCCCGAAAGCAGTAACCTTGCTGGCGAAAATCGACCAGCCCCTCGATCAACTGCAAAAGCAGTTAATCGGGCATCTCACGAAGTCCGAATTGGCGCAACTCAGCAGTCTGCTGGAGAAGGCCCGGGCCGCTGAAGAAAATACCTGAAGGCTCAACTTGCTCTGTAAGATCTGTCGTTCGCACAGGTAGTTTACATATCAACTGTTTTTCCATCGCCTAAAAAGGAGCGAGCCATGATCCAAGTCCGCAAAGCCAATGAACGAGGCCATGCCAATCACGGCTGGCTGAACACGTACCACACGTTTTCCTTTTCCACGTATCGCGATCCCCGGCACATGAATTTTCGTGCCTTGCGGGTGATGAACGAAGACTGGGTCGCGGCCGGCCAAGGCTTTGGCACGCATCCGCATCGCGATATGGAAATTGTGACCTACGTGCTGGAGGGCGCCCTGGAACATAAGGATTCGATGGGAAACGGCGAAGTGCTGCGGCCCGGTGAATTCCAACGGATGACGGCAGGCACCGGCATCACGCACAGCGAATTCAACCCGTCCGCGAGCGAACCCGTTCACCTGTATCAAATCTGGTTGTTCCCGGAAGCCAACGGCCTGACGCCCAGTTACGAGCAGAAGCGGTTTGCCGACGAAGAGCGGCATAACCGGCTCCGGCTTGTTGCTTCGCGCGATGCGGCTGATGGCTCGCTCCTCATTCATCAAGACGCCAAGATCTTTTTGGCCTCGCTGGATGAAGGAACCAGCGTGACGCACAGCGTGGCCAGTGGTCGGCATGCCTGGCTGCAAGTGTTACGTGGCAGTGTGAATTTGAATGGTCTGCCCTTAGCCAGCAGCGACGGCGCAGCCATCAGCGACGAAACCTCGCTCACCATCGAGGCCAGTCACAACGCCGAGGTGATGCTGTTCGATCTCGCCTAGAAAAACCTTCTCACGCCCCCGCCACCTGCGGCGGGGGTTCACCGGCTTTTGCACTACTTTCTGGTTCAGACTCTCACCGTTTCCCAATCCCTACAACGAAAGCGACTCCCCCATGACCCATATTCTTCCTCACACCGACGGCGGCCTGATCACTGCCGACAACAGCGTGCTGGTCTTTATCGACCATCAACCCCAAATGTCGTTCGGCGTTGGCAGCGGCATCGATCGTCAACTGCTCATGAACAACGTGCTGATGCTCGCCCGTGGCGCGAAGGAGTTCAAAGTTCCGACCATTCTCACCACGGTCGAAACCGAGTCATTCAGCGGGCAGATGTGGCCGCAGTTGCTCGATATTTTTCCCGATCAAAAGCCCATCGAACGAACCGGCATGAACTCATGGGATACACTCGCGTTTCGCGAAGCGATCAAGCAGACCGGGCGGAAGAACATTCTCCTGTCGGGATTGTGGACGGAAGTCTGCATCACTTGGCCCGCGCTGAATATGCTCGCGGAAGGCTATAACGTGTACGTGGTCGAAGATGCCTCCGCGGGCACTTCGCCGGCAGCTCACGAAGCGGCCCTCTCCCGCATAGTACAAGCCGGCGCTGTTCGCATGACCAGCGTCGCCACGGTCCTGGAGTTCCAACGAGACTGGGCTCATCGCGATCACTACGACGCGCTGATGAACATCTTCCGCGAACATGGTGGTGCGTACGGTGTGGGTATCGAATACGCCTACACCATGGTTCACAAAGCTCCCGCCGCGCGGAAGGTGGTCGGGACGTAAGATTGCGATTTACGGAAGCAGACCGACGCATCCTCGAGGGTGATGCTCGGCGAATCTCGCTTGTTCACACCTCCCGACGCGATCGCGTCGGGCTCCGAAAGAATGGAAATCATGACTCCCGACATCATTCTCTATCACGGCAAAATCACGACTCTGAATCCGGCCCAGCCTGCAGTCACCGCGATTGCGATCACCGGGGGAACGATTGCGGCGCTCGGCCCCGACGACGAGATCCTGAAACTGGCCGCGGCGCACACGAAGACCATCGATTTGCGTAATCGTCGCGTCATCCCTGGATTGAACGATTCTCACCTGCACGTGATCCGCGCCGGGCTCTTCTACAACCTCGAGCTTCGCTGGGATGGCGTCCCCACCCTCGGTCTGGCACTTGAGCAATTGCGACAACAGGCCGATCGCACGCCGCCCCCACAATGGGTCCGAGTCATCGGAGGCTGGAACGAATTTCAGTTCGCCGAAGGTCGTATGCCGACACTGGAAGAGATCAACGAGGCTGCGCCGCATACGCCGGTGTTCCTGCTCCACTTATACGACTCCGCGCTCCTCAACCGCGCGGCACTGGTTGCACTTGGTTTTGACAAGAACACGCCCAATCCGCCTGGCGGTCTCATTGCCCGCGATACGAAGGGGAATCCGACGGGCCTGTTGATTGCCGAGCCGAGCGCGCTCATTTTGTATTCCACGATTGCCAACGCTCCCAAACTGTCGTTCGCAGATCAGCTCAACAGCACGCGGCATTACCTGCGGGAACTCAATCGCTTTGGCGTCACCAGTGTGGCCGACGCTGGCGGTGGTGGGCAGAACTATCCCGATGACTACGCGGTCGCCAAGAAGCTCGATCAGGATGGTCACCTGACCGTGCGAGTCGCTTACAGCCTGTTCGCGCAAAAGAGCGGCGAAGAGCAGGCCGACTATGCCCGCTGGCTGAAGATGACTCGCCCTGGCGAAGGGAGCGATTTGTTGCGAGTGAATGGCGCCGGCGAGAATCTGGTTTGGAGTGCTGCCGACTTCGAGAACTTTTTGCAGCCTCGACCCGATTTGAAGCCGACGATGGAGAGCGATCTCGAGCCCATCGTGCGGATGCTCGCGGAAGCGAAGTGGCCGTGGCGGATTCATGCGACCTACGACGAGTCGATCGGCCGCTTCCTGAACATCTTCGAACGCGTGCATCGCGATGTGCCCATCGACAAGCTACGTTGGTTCATCGATCATGCCGAGACGATCTCCGACAAGAATCTCGAGCGGATTCAACAGCTTGGCGGTGGCATCGCCATTCAGCATCGCATGGCCTATCAGGGTGAATACTACATTCGCCGGTTTGGCATCGAGTCTGCCAAGCGAAAACCGCCGCTGAAGAAGATGCTGGCGATGGGGTTGCCGATTGGCGCAGGGACCGATGGTACGCGCGTGGCTAGCTATCATCCCTGGACGTGCCTCTGGTGGATGGTGACTTCCAAGACTGTCGGCGGCACCGTGCTGCACGAAGAGTCCGAGCGACTTTCGCGAGAGGAAGCACTGCGGCTCTACACCCACGGCAGCGCCTGGTTCAGCAGCGAGGACGATCGCAAGGGAACACTGGCTGTTGGCCGATTTGCGGATCTCGCGGTGCTCAGCGACGACTATTTTGCGATTGAAGATGACGCCATTCGAGGCCTGGAGAGCGTTCTCACGCTCGTGGGCGGGCGCATCGTACATGGTTCGAGCGAGTTTGCCTCGCTCGCCCCCCCGCTGCCGCCGGTCAGTCCCGACTGGTCACCGGTGAAGCATGTGGGCGGCTACAACAATTCGCTCCCCACTCCGCCGATTCATCAACACACGCCCATCATGGCAGCCGATGGTCGCGTCTGGACCGCAGGCTGTGGTTGCAACCTATAGTGCGCTCCCCGCTACGATTAGTCTCATGAATGCTCCGCTGCGCCGTTCGTTTTACGATCGGCCACCCGATATCGTCGCCCGCGAACTGCTGGGAAAGTTACTGCTGCGCGAAACGTCGCTGGGGCTGTGTGGTGGACTGATCGTCGAAACCGAAGCTTACTTGGCGAGTGGCGATCCAGCCTGTCACGCAGCGAAAGGCCCGACGAAACGGAATGCCGCGATGTTCGGCGAACCCGGTCACGCCTACGTCTACTCGATTCATGCCAAGTGGTGTTTCAATACGGTGACCGAGCGCGCTGGTGTCGGTAGTGCCGTGCTCATTCGCGCGATCGAACCGCTGATCAATCTCGAGTTGATGCTGGCTCGTAGGCCGCTCTCGACCACTCGCGATCTCGCCCGCGGACCGGCGCGACTCTGCGCGGCCCTCGATATCACGCGCGACCTGGACGGTGTCGACCTGACAACCGCCGAACATCTGTGGATTGCCAAATCGCCCGGCTTCAAGCTTTCCTCCGCTGGCATTGGCATTTCTACTCGCATCGGAGTGACCAGCGCGCACGATCTGTCTCTGCGATTCTATTTGCGTGGAAACACGTTCCTGAGTGGCACGAAGAAATTGAACCGGTAGTGTAAAAGCCGTTAAACCCCCGCCGCAGGGGCGGGGGCGTAAACGACAATCAACGAAAAAAGCCAGCCGAGTTTTCGCCCGACCGGCTTTGTCTTTACTTCTGCATTCTGCATTCTTACTTCTGCCTTTATTTCGCCTTGCAATGACTCAGGGCGAGCAGGGCAAAGCAAGTGCACAGGTTGGCGTCCCCTTCCATCCATTGGCCGTTGGTGTTGACCCACGCGCCGTCTTCTCGCTGACGGCTGGCGAGTTCTTCGACGAGATCCTTACGCCAATCGTGCTCGGCACCCTTGGCATCCTTCACGGTCGAATTCCCCATCACGTCGAGCGACTTGGCGAACGTTTGGTAGTAATAGTACAAACCATTGGTGCCCATGCCAGGATTGCTCTTCAGGTCGTAGTTCTTGCCGATCCAACCGACGGCAGCCTTTACCCGCGGATCTTCCGGGCCTACGCCGGCGAAGATCAGGCTCTTGAGGCCAGCGTAGCTCATGGTGCCATAGCTGCGGAGGCCGCCGTTTGGCAGCACGTCGTCACTTTTCTTGTCGACCGAAATGCCCGAGTAATAGAAGCCCCCGTCGTTCACCAACGCGGCAGGAGGCGTTGTGTTGTGTGGCGATTCGAGATTTTGGCAACGCGAGACAAAAATCAATGCGTTCTGAATCGCCTGGTCATCGGCCCCAGAACCCGAGGCTCGCAGCGCTTCAACCATGAAAGCCGTATTCGACAGATCGGGGCGACCACCCTTCGAACTGGCCGCACTATAACCACCGCCACCGAACTGGGGGCTGTCCTTCTCGTGTCCTTCTTCGCCATCGAACTGCATCGTCTTCAAAAACTTGTTCGCGTCAGCGAGCACTTTGTCGTACTTGCCTTCCTTATTGGCATTGCTGAACGTCATCACTGCCAGGCAGGTTTCGTAATTCACGAACCGGCTCTTGGGCGAGTGAATGCCGCCACTCGGTTGAATGTTCGCTTCAAGAAACTTCAGTCCCTTCGCAACGGCTGGATCTTGCGCGGTGAGACCGTTCTGCAGCATGGCGGAGACCGCAAGCGCCGTGACACCGAGGCCTGCCTGCTTCGACAACGAGCCATCTTCGGCTTGGCCTTTGGTCTTCAGGTACTCAATGGCCTTGGCTACGGTGGCCGCGAGCTTCGCTTGGTCGGCGCTGGTCTTCACTTCCTTCTTGGCGTCTTTCTCTTGCGCGATGCCGAACCGCGAAACGAGCGCCAGGCTTGCGAGACCAGCCAAGAACAACCGCCGACGAACTTGAACTGTGTGCATAAACTTTTGTCCTGAAGAACGGCGAACGAATCCGTAGAAAAGAAGTCGAGCTGATCGAGCGCTGTCACTCAGCGTAGCACATCGCATGCCCGCGAGCCAAACATGGGCAAAGCCGGTTTTGCTGCTGAATTCGTGGTCGAAGTCAGCGCAATAGATGCCTGCGCAGAATAGCTGTCGCGCGATTCGACAGCCGTGCTCACAGGCGCGACAGGGGATCTCGGGGGTCGAGCTTAGCGACGCTCGATCGAAAGATCGCTGAACGCCACGCTCTTGAGCAGGCGGTTATGCATCTTGTCGTTGATGGTCGCCAGGATCTCGGTCTTGATGAAGCCCATCGCCGGATCGGCCAAGTGCTCGGGTTCGGCGCGCTGAACGAGGGAGAGAATCGAATCGCGAATGCGAGTTTCGTACTTTGGTAACTGTCCCTGAAAGTCTTCTTGTTTCGACTCAGCGACAACGCCAATCAGATGGAAACGGACGAGCAACTGCCCTTCATCGCCGGGCAACATCCGCGAGACCTTGAACTTGCCCAGATCGACTTCCACAAAGGCCTGCGGATTTTGCTTCAGTTGTTCGTCTTCAAGCAATTCGAGAAGTTCGGGAACATCCAGTCCCGCGGCGCTTGGCGCAGAACTGCCGCAGCCTGTCGTTCCCACGGCGAGCATTCCGAGCACGAGCAATAAGTTCCAGCGAGCAACCACGACGCGTTTCCTTCTGTTGCAGAGGCTCATCCACCCATGCAAAGTTAGGGTGCTTCCGTTGGATTGGCAGGCGTTGCCGACGCACTAGCGGGCAATTGGTTGCTACTTGGTTACCCGAGTTTGGGATGGTAGTGAACGTGACGATTGTAGGGATGAACGCCGGAGGCCTATCCCACTCGCATTTCCAGTAGGCTCCCCAGGGAATTTTGGAGCACTTGTTTCCCTGCTTTCGTTATCTGTTCGAGCAGCGATTCGGGAGTCGCACAGCCGAGAGCGGTGGGATTTGTGGTGAGGCTCCAACCTTTCTTGTGACCGGTCAAATGCTGAATTGCGCGGAGCCAAGGCCGGCCATGCACGGCGCGCACCTCGGAGCCGTATCCCATGGCGTCGCTAGCCTTGAAGACGGTATCGCCGTAGCAAACCGGGTCGTTGTTGTCGTACAGCTTGTCGCCGTTTTCGTGACAGAGGGGATGACTGTAGTTGACGTGATGGAGGCCGAGCATGTGTCCCACTTCGTGGCCTGCGACAACCTGCTCGAGGGAAACGGCTTCCGCCGAGTTCCAATTGTCCTTAACCGTTTGCTTCACCACCGGTAGGTTCTTGGAAATGTTCACATCGTGAATCGAGAGCATGCCGTGTGGTTTGCCCTGGGCAGCGACCAGTTTTAATTTGTCGGGGGTGTACATGTACGACGGAAACTCAGGCTGTCCCGCTTTCGGCTTGCAAACGATGACCCACCAGTCGAAGTTGGTGTCGGAGAGTTCGATCTTGAGTTTGCATTGCACGCAAGGATTCCAACGCACGAGTCCCGGATAAGCGAACTTGCGGAACTCCACGAGCGGCAAACCGAGGGGTGGAGGAGCATCGGGCAGGGCGATGTAGATTTTTCCGCTCCATTGATCGGTCACCACCTGCTGAAAGCGTGACTTGAAGGTTTCCAGTTCGCCGGGCGAAATATGCCCCAGCGTGAGTTGCTTCCCTTGAACTTTGACCGGCACCGTTTCGCCCGGTTGCTTGCCGCCGGCGGGCTGAAACTTGATGCGAAGGTGAATGGTAAGGGGCGTAATATTACGACAATCGGGTGTGCCGAGGGTAACGCGTGGCATGGCTGACATTCCTGCAGAAGAGTGTGTTCGATGCCCGCAATAGCAAACGGGGCGCTGTCGCGGGAACCGAAGTTCAAAAGGTCACACTCAGGGAATGTCAGCCTGGGAGGCAATCTTTCAGCAATTACCACCGTAGCGGTTTTTGCCAGGCTTCTTTGAGGGCAGATAGCGCGGTGTCCACGAGTAAGCCACTCTTGCCTTCGATCTGCAAGCGATCGCTAGCGGTGACTTCGCCGATCGCGCCGAGGGGAACACCGGCCAGTGCCGCTTCGAAGGCCGCTTTCTTGTCGGCGGGTACTTCAACCAGGAACCGCGTGTTCGATTCGCTGTAGAGCAGCATGCTGTCGAACTCCGAAGTTCGTTCGGCTGCCAGCACGTCGGTGGGGACGTTAGCGAGGCGAATCTTCGCACCCAAGCTGCCGGCAAAGGCCATTTCTGCAATCGAAACGGCGAGTCCACCTTCGCTTAGGTCGTGACAGGCTCGCACCGTTCCGGCTTGAATCGCCGCATGCATCGCCCTAAATGTCTGGCTGGCAACCTTCCCATTCACCTTAGGCACTTCACTGCCGCAGGCGCCTGGGCTGAGAACATTGTTGCCACTCACCAGGTGCAAATGCGAGCCAGCCAATTCGTCGCGCGTATTGCCGACAAGATAGATCAAATTGCCAGCCTGCTTCAGGTCCATCGTCACGCACTTGCTCACGTCAGCCACCTGACCGAGCGCACTGATGAGCAGCGTGGATGGAATGGAGATCGTTTTGCGAACACCATCGGCATCGTAACTGTACTCGTTGTTGAGGCTATCCTTGCCGCTGATGAACGGCGTGCCCAGATCGAGTGCCAAGTCGTGGCAGGCGAGCGCCGCGCGAACGAGTTCGCCGAGCGTTTCAGGCCGGTCGGTATAGCCCCAGCAGAAATTGTCGAGAATGGCGATTCGCGAGGGATCGGCACCGACAGCCACGCAGTTGCGGACTGCTTCGTCGATGGCACTGGCCGCCATGTGATACGGATCGAAATCGCCGAGGCGCGGATTCATGCCGCACGACACCACGATTCCTTGCCGCGAACCCAGCACTGGTCGTAGTACAGCAGCATCGCTGGGGCCGTCGTTCGTCGCGCCGGTCAACGGCTTGATGACGCTGCCACCTTGCACTTCGTGATCGTACTGGCGAATCACCCATTCCTTACTGGCAACATTCAGCGAGCCGAGTAATCTCAGCAGCGTTGCTTCATGATTCAGCTTGGTGTTGACGAAGGTGGTGGCAGCAGCTGGGGGACCCGGCGCGTACACGGCTTGTCGCTCGACCTTCGGCCGTCCTTCGTGCAAGAACTCCATCGCCAGTTCGCCGACGGCTTGTCCTTGATACTTGAGCGTGAGTTTCCCCGTGGGTGTGAACTTGCCGAGTGCAACGGCTTCGACGTTCTCGGCCTGGCACAAGGCTTCGAACCGCGGCCACTTGTCTTCCGGCACGCTGAAAACCATTCGCTCTTGCGCTTCGCTGATCCAGATTTCAACATAACTAAGGCCGTCGTACTTGAGCGGTGCCCGGTCGAGCCAGACTTCCGCGCCGATCTCGGCCCCCATCTCGCCAACCGCTGAAGAAAATCCGCCTGCGCCGCAATCGGTCACGGCGGTGTACAAGCCTTCGTCGCGCGCTTGCAGCAGCACATCGAGAACCATCTTCTCGGTAATTGCATTGCCAATCTGCACGGCTCCGCCGGAAACCTTTTCACTCTGGCTCGTGAGCTCCACGCTGCTGAACGTGGCACCGTGAATACCATCGCGTCCCGTGCGACCGCCGATGGCAACGATCAAGTCGCCAGGCTGCGTTTCCTTGGCCGATTTGTCGATGGGAATCAAACCGACGTTGCCACAGAATACGAGCGGATTGCCGACGTACCGTTCGTCGAAGTAGATCGCGCCGTTGACCGTGGGGATTCCCATGCGATTGCCGTAATCGCGCACGCCGGAAACCACTCCGCGCATGATCCGCCGCGGATGGAGTACCCCCGGCGGCAAATGCTCGATCGGCATGTCGGGTGGAGCAAAGCAGAAAACATCGGTGTTGCAGATCGGCTTAGCGCCTAGTCCCGTGCCGAGCGTATCACGAATCACACCTCCGACACCCGTATTGGCGCCACCGTAAGGTTCGATG
>Ga0138256_10007002_pt1 | contig 11915 bp, 8 predicted proteins | sample KNB2016incub_MG_FD_105486 | JGI IMG/M metagenome (GOLD analysis project Ga0138256, IMG submission 105486) | Active sludge microbial communities from wastewater in Klosterneuburg, Austria - KNB2014incub_MG | ecosystem: Engineered > WWTP > Activated sludge > Unclassified | place: Austria...
ATTACCGCCCTCTTCGCAGCCGTTTGTGAAGAAATGGAAATGCATATGATGAAAGAGGAAAAAATCCTTTTTCCCCGGATTGATGAAGTGGAAAAAATGTATAGAGAAAACGGATCCATCCCTGTCAGCAGTACATTTATTAGTGCCCCGGTATCCATCATGGAACAGGAGCACGACCATGCCGGCAGCATGTTGCAGGAAATTCGTGAATTAACCAGTGATTACCACGCTCCCACCGATGCCTGTACCACCTATAAACTTTGTTATGCGGCACTACAGGCTTTTGAGCAGGACCTTCACCGGCATGTACATCTTGAAAACAATTTACTCTTCCCCGCTGCCATGAAATTATTCAGCCGGGAAAGTTTAAACTGAGCTGTTTTTCTCTGACGAAAATCATGGCTAAAGCTGAAATTGCACAAGTCATAAAACCATCAATTGCTCATTTTTGCTTCATGCGGAAGGCACTTGCAATATTACTTATCATCACATTGGTCAGCCAGTCGATGAGCAACTGGCTGACCCTTGCTGTCTTTCGGATCAATCAGGCCTGGATTGCACGGAATAGCTGTTAGAACAGGTTTCGTCCCAAAATGAATTGCAAGGGGAACTGTGTGCTGATGAAAAAATGGAAACAACAGGAAAAAGAAGAACAGCCTGCACCTGGTAAAGCCGAGATTTCCAGTTTTGTCATCTCTTCAAAGTCCTATTTCCGAATTGACACATCGCCTCTTTGCTTTCTTCTTAAAGCAACAGTGAACCTCTTTATTCCCACCAAACCTGTTGACCGTTCTTTTGCATTCTTCCACCCCCCTCAGAAGGCCTGAACCACGATTTGTTTTCTCCTTTAGCGGCTCACCTTGTTCCAGGTGATCGGCAGCTACACCACTATTGACCAGTACACTTATTGATTCGGACAGGAAATCCGTTCTGGCACTGCCACGCAGCTGTCAATAGGTTACCTGTATTCAACCCTCTAAAAGAAATTATATGAAAAAGATACTCCTTACTGTCCTTATTATCTGGACAGCCACATCCCTTAACGCGCAAAAAGCAGAATGGAAAGAGATGCATGCTTTTCACAATATCATGAGTGCGACTTTCCATCCGGCGGAAGAAAATAATCTTCAACCCTTGAAAGACAGCGCTGCTGTTTTAGTGAAAAGGGCTAAAACCTGGAAAAAATCAATAGTCCCCGAAGGATATAACGGAAGCCTTACAGGCCCCATTCTGGAAAAACTGGTAGGGCAGTGTAAGAAAATCCAGGCAGCAGTTGTCTCCAAACAACAGGATGCTGAACTGAAAATGCTGATAACAAGCGCCCACGACACTTTTCATGAGATCATGGAAAAATGCCGCCAATAACAAATCATCTGTCACGCCGAACAAAAAATTAAAATGAAAAATACAATCCTCTTGTTCTGCATTCTGCAAATAGGGTTAACACTGCATGCACAACAAAATACACGGGCAATAATATACGACGCATCGTCTAAAGAACCTTTATCGGGAGCCTCGGTAGCGATTCAGGGAAAGACAATTTTATCAGCTGCCGACGGCAGTTTTTCCTTACCCCCTGAGGGAACTGACATGATCATCAGCTTCAGCGGTTATACACCGGTAAAAATCAGGGCCGGAAACAACCCCTCTCAGATCGCACTTCAAAAAACCGAGAACTTACTCCAGGAAATAGTGGTATCTGCCAACCGTGACCTGTCGCTGAGAACACAATCACCGCTATCCATCAATACGCTGGGGAGCAAGGCCATCAACGAAACAAAGGCCACCACTATCGACCAGCTTGTGAACAAATCAAGCGGAGTTTATATGATCAATCTGGGAAATGAACAGCATGCAATGGGCATTCGCCAGCCGATGGGCACCAGGAGTCTTTTCCTTTATCTCGAAGATGGTATCCCGGTCAGGACATCTGGTGTCTTCAACCATAATGCGTTGATGGAAATCAACATGGCTGCCGTTAAAAGTATAGAGATCATTAAAGGACCCGGCAGCAGCCTATATGGCGGTGAGGCCATCGGAGGTGTTGTAAACATGATCACCCATGCACCACCCGCCATCCCGTTGCTGAAAACCAGCTTACAACTAAACAATATCGGGTATAAAAGAGCAGACCTGCAAACCGGTTTTTCCAAAAATAAATGGGGCTTCGGGATCAACGGGTATTATGCCACCCGTAAAAGCGGGTTCATTGAATTCACTGATTTCAGGAAATCGATTGTTACGGCGAGAGCGGATTACCGGTTCAATGAGAAAACAAAACTGGAAAACAGCTTTACCATGATGGACTACTACAGCGACATGACGGGAAGCGTGGATAGCAGCATGTTTGCTAATAAGTCTTTTAATAGTCTGCAAACATTCACTTATCGCAGGGCCCGGACGATCCGGCACAGAACCACTCTGATCAGGGAATGGAATGACCTTAGTAAAACCAGCATTCATGCTGTTTTCAGGTACAATAGTCTTGGGCAAAATCCGTCTTACCGAATAAGAGACGATTATCGCCGGCAGGGAAACCAATTTGTGGGAAAAAAAAATCTGGCCCATGGCGAAATCAACGAAAACAGGTTTCGGAGTCTGGTGCTGATCGCACAACACCGCCAAAAAATGAACTGGATGCAATCAGTGCTGGTAGGAGGCTTCAGTGTGGATGCAAGCCCGAACACCGCCTGGGCGAACTATATCCGGATCAACAAAGACAGCATCACAAAAAAATATACCGGTTACATCAACCGGCCCGATAGTCTTTTGGTTGATTACACAACCCATATCCTGAACCTGGCATCCTATGTCAATTTTGAATGCTCTCCTGCCAGAAATCTCAGACTCGTGGGGTCCCTTCGATATGATGCCTTTACCTACAGGTTTAATAATCACTTGCCTGTTTCGGCTGTAAGCGGATCACCAGACACTACCAGCTCATTTTCACAGGTTAGTCCCAAAATCGGTTTTACCTATAATTTTAAGAAGAACCGTGGCTTTTATTTCAATTATAGCAGGGGATTTGTTCCACCTCAGGTATCTGAACTATTCAGGTCAGTTAAAGTGCCGAATCTCGACCCCTCCACATTTGACAACCTGGAGTGGGGTGCATGGGCACAACTGATCAAAGACAAACTGGTAGCCGAAATCGCTGTCTACCGCCTGCAGGGAAAAAACTCGATCATCTCAGTCAAATTTGATGATGGCACATTCGGAAATGCCAATGCCGGCGGCACTTTGCATAAAGGAATTGAAATGGGAATCACGGCTACCCCATTCAAAGGCTTGCAGATCAGGTTCAATGGCGCTCTTAACAAGCATGAATTTCTGGACTATACAGAAAAAGGGATTTCGTATAATGGAAAAGAGATCAGTAATGCCCCGCACTGGATACATAATGCAGAGATCTCATACCGACCTTTATTCCTGAAAGGATTGAGAGCCTCCGTAGAATGGCAAAAAATGAGCCGGTATTATACCGATCCTCTCAATCTGTATTCGTATAAGGGATTTGATATTCTGAACACACGTTTCGGGTACATGACCGGGGTGATGGAAATCTGGCTGAATGTGATCAACCTGCTGGATGCTTATTACGCTGTCAATAGCAGCCGTAGCAATTTTGGCACCAGTTATTCAATGGGTGAGCCGAGGAATTTCACGCTTGGCATCAGCTATGACCTGGGGAAAATTATACGATCCAAGTCGAACTAATGTCCTGCATTACCCGTTGCCCGGGCAAATCTGCATTAAAAGACCACTTCCTTAAATCATCTACTATGACGCCTCAGCATATTATGAAAATAAAATGGGTTGCCATTTTCACTCTGGCCATTTGGATTGCTGATATCTCCTGTTCCCTACACCCTGCAAAAAATAAAGCGCATCGGATAGTCGCCCTTTCGGGAAAAAACAAAGCCTCCTGCGTGAGTTTTGCGACCGACCCTGAGGGTTATCCGATCGCTACCTGGGCAGAAACAGATCCCGACAACCGGAAAAAATTCTTCTTTGCGGTATTTGAAAGAGAACAGCAGCAATTTTCAGCCCCCCATGAAATACCCATTGAACCCAATACCAACCTGCATGAAGAAGGGATGCCAAAGATCGCCCTGAAACAGGATGGCACCCTGCTGGCCGTTTATGAAACATCGGCGCCTACGGAAAAAAACAGGTTTGCAGGATTTGTGCGGTATATCCAATCATTTGATGGAGGCAAAAGCTGGACCAGACCAGCCTTCCTTCATCGTGATACCAGCGCCGGTAAAGGACATTCCTTTGCTTCCATTGCCAGGCTCGCGGATGGCGAGATCGGCGCTTGCTGGCTGGATGTTTCCCTGGGAGACAAAAAAAACGGTCGCTCCTTAGTTTTTGCAAAAACCATTAACAAAGAAGGGTTCACTGATGAAACGATCATCGACTCCCTTGCCTGTCAGTGTTGCCGGACAAACATTCACTGTGATCCCAAAGGCAATATCAGTATTCTTTTCCGCGATATCCTTTCAGACTCAATCAGAGACATTTCTATCATTACGTCTTCAGATAACGGAAATACGTTCCGCAAAGCGGTTCCGTTTACAAATGACGGATGGGTCATCAACGGATGCCCGCATAACGGACCCTCTGTTTACAACCTGAATGGCAAAAGTTATGCTTCCTGGTTCACCGGAGGCAGCAGAGCAGGGGTGCATTATGCCGAACTAAACAGCGAGGGAAATGTAACTGAACGAAAACTCATCAGCAATAATGCAAGAAATATCCAGCTTACTATTTTACCACCAGACACAAAACTGGTGGTGTATAACGAAACTGTAAAAATTGAAGACTCCTTTTACACCAAAATTGTAATTAACAAAATCAACGGTACAGACAGGAAATCCATGGATCTCACTTCCGATAAATCAAATGCTTCTTTCCCTGTCATTCATGCATTAGGCAAAGAAATGGTTGTTGTAGCCTGGATGGATAATGAGCAGGTCTGGTACCGGTTAGTCAGCATTTCAGAGATTATAAACGCTCCGCTCTTTAATTCAAAGAACCTTTTGAAGGCGGATAAAAGGACTGCCCCGATTAAACTTTCTTCAAACAATGATCCGGTGTGCGGAATGCCGGTACGCATTGGCGTAACGGATACCACCGCTTATCAAGGCAGGATTTACGGCTTTTGCAGCAAAAGCTGCCGGGAAAAATTTATTCAACTCAAAAAATAGGAATCCCATAAAAAAAGGCCAATAAAGGCAAAAGCAGGCCTTCTTGCGCTGTACGGCTGATTTTAATCAGTATTTTTTTTGAACATCATCAGGAATTTAGGTTCGGGTGAACCCTACTTTAGCGCCCAACGGGAGCCTATGTCCACGCTAAAAGAAACAATCCAACAACAGATCCAGTGCTATCATTGCGGTGAACCCTGCCCCAATGAGCGGATCAGTCTGGAAGAAAAAAAATTCTGCTGCGAAGGCTGTAAAATGGTGTACGGCATCCTGAATGAAACAGGACTTTGCGATTACTACTCCCTCAATGAAAAGCCGGGGATCAGCCAGAAAATTAAAGCGAGGGCCGATAAATTCGCCTTTCTTGATGACGAAAAGACCCAGCTCCAGCTGATCAGTTTCCGTGACGACAAACAGGTGCATGTCACTCTTTATCTTCCCCAGATGCACTGCAGTTCCTGTTTGTACCTGCTCGAAAACCTGTATCGGGTCAATAATGGGGTGCTCTCGAGCAAGGTAAATTTTACCCGCAAAGAGGTAGACATTGTCTTTCTCACTGCCCAAACCTCCCTGCGTCAGGTAGTGGAAAGTTTAACGGCTATTGGCTACGAACCCTATATCAGTCTGCACGACCTGAAGGAAAAAAGACCGGCCATCAATAAAACCATGGTGTTTCAACTGGGCATCGCCGGATTTTGCTTTGGGAATGTGATGCTGCTCAGCTTCCCTGAATACCTCGGTATTGATGCCAGCGAAACCGCCCTTCGGGGAATCTTCCGATGGATCAGTTTTGGGCTGGCCATCCCGGTATTATTGTATTCCTCCCTGCCCTTTTATATTTCTTCCTGGAAAAGCCTGCAACATAAATTCCTGAATATCGACGCGCCGATCGCGCTGGCCATCATCATTACGTTTATACGGAGTGCCTGGGAAGTGATCAACGGTACCGGTGGCGGGTATTTTGATTCCATGACGGGGATTGTATTTTTCATGCTGGCCGGAAGGATATTGCAGGACAAAACCTACCGGCAACTTTCATTTGAGAGGGATTATACCTCCTATTTTCCGGTGGCGGTCTCCGTACTGAAAGATGAACAGGAAACCCCTACCCGTTTACCGGATATCAAACCGGGTGACACCCTGCTGATCCATAACGAAGAGCTGATTCCTGCAGACGGTATCCTCACCAAAGGAAAAGCCTTTATCGATTATAGCTTTGTAACGGGTGAATCATTACCGGTTCTGCGCGAGATGGGTGAACTGGTGTATGCCGGTGGCAGGCAAACCAGCGGAAATATTGAAATACTGGTGGTAAAGGAAGTAACACAAAGTTACCTCACCAAACTCTGGAACAAAGAGGAAATGAAGACGGATGATGCCGACAGGAGCGTATCTTTTGTTCACCTGCTCAGCCGTTGGTTTACCTATATCGTACTGGCCATTGCCCTCAGTACTGCCGTTTACTGGCAACTGAATGATCCGGCAAAACTTTGGCCGGCAGTCACTTCCATCTTTATCATTGCCTGTCCCTGCGCCTTACTCCTCTCCAATACATTTACCAACGGGAATATCCTGCGGATACTGGGACGAAACAAATTTTACCTCCGCAGTGCCCAGGTGATCGAAAATATAGCCAAAGCCACCCATATTGTATTCGACAAAACCGGAACACTTACCAGTACCCGCGAACAGGATATCGTGTATGAAGGAAAATGGATTTCAGATAACCAGGAACAACAGGTGGCGGCCGTTGCCGCCTGCTCCGGGCATCCTCTGAGCAAGGCACTGACCCATTTCCTGGAACATGGCCGGCAGGTGGAGGTAACGGAATTCCGGGAAACACACGGCCATGGTATTGAAGGCTACGCCGGAGACGACCAGATCAAACTGGGTACCTATGAGTTTGTAACCGGTGCAAAAAAGGAAAATACCGGCACAGCGGTTTTTGTGAGCATCGAAGATCAGTACTTCGGATATTTTTTATTCAGCAATCATTACCGCAAAGAGATTCCTGCCCTGTTGCAACAGTTAAAAGGACATTATCGCCTTTCGGTTTTATCGGGCGACAATGAAGCGGAAAAAACCACTTTACAGGGATTACTGGGGCCCAAAGCCACCCTGCTTTTTCATCAGCAACCCGAAGACAAACTGAATTATATCAAGAACCTGCAACTTAAAGGAGCATCGGTCATTATGATCGGCGACGGACTCAATGATGCCGGTGCCCTGAAGCAGAGTGAGGTGGGCATTGCCATTACTGAACAGGCCAATAATTTCACCCCTTCCAGTGATGCCATTGTGGAGGCCGGACAACTATCCCGCCTGACCCGGTTTATCGCCCTTTGCCGTGCCAACCAACAGATTGTGGTGGCCAGTTTCGTATTATCCATCGTATACAATATCATCGGGCTGTTTTTTGCGGTGCAGGGCACCCTTTCACCCCTCATTGCAGCCATCCTGATGCCGAGCAGCTCGCTGAGCATCCTGCTGATCACTTTTGGCAGCAGCAGCCTGCTGGCCAAACGAATGGGACTCCTGCCGGGAAAAAGAACAACATGATTAAAATCAGTTCCGGCGTTGATGCTCCTTATATCCCATAGACCAGCCCCAAAATACTTTTACACGCCTTCGGACAGCAGGAGGCAAAAACCAGCATGAGTGTAATACTGATACTCCTTATAGCCAGCATTTCTGTTGCCGCAGTCTTCCTGATTGCCTTTTTGTGGGGGGTGAAATCCGGCCAGTTTGAGGACGATTATTCTCCTGCCTCCCGGATCCTTTTTGATGACAAACCCGCTGTTCCCAAACAAACGCATCGGATTACCAAAACACAATAAATAAAACCGGTTATGCAAGTTGAAAAGTTCTATTATGACAACAAGATTGTACGGGCCTTTGGTTTAGCCACTATCCTGTTTGGCGTGGTAGGGATGCTGGCAGGTCTTTGGGCTGCCATCCAGATCTACTATCCGGCGGCCAGTTTAAATCTTGCGGCCACCACCTTTGGTCGTCTCCGGCCCCTGCACACCAACGCCATCATATTTGCCTTTGTGGGAAATGCCTCTTTTGCAGGAATTTATTATTCGCTGCAAAGACTTTGTAAGGCCCGGATGTACAGTGATAAACTGAGCTGGGTGCATTTCTGGGGCTGGCAGGCCATTATTGCTGCCGCCGCCATTACCCTGCTGATGGGAAAAACAACCGGTAAGGAATATGCCGAACTGGAGTGGCCCATCGATATCGCCATCACCCTGGTGTGGGTGGTATTTGGTATCAATATGTTTGGCACTATCCTCAAAAGAAGGGAGAAACACCTCTATGTTGCCATCTGGTTTTATATCGCCACCTGGGTTACCGTGGCCATGCTCCATATTGTAAACTCTATTGAAATCCCGGTTTCTGCCCTGAAAAGCTATAGCTGGTATGCAGGGGTGCAGGATGCGCTGGTGCAATGGTGGTACGGTCACAATGCCGTGGCTTTCTTTTTAACCACACCGGTATTGGGTCTCATGTATTATTTTCTTCCCAAAGCTGCTAACCGGCCGGTGTACTCCTACCGACTCTCCATCATTCACTTCTGGGCACTGATCTTTATTTATATCTGGGCAGGGCCTCACCACCTGTTGTATACGGCATTGCCCGACTGGGCACAATCCTTAGGGGTAGTATTCTCCATCATGCTGATCGCTCCCAGTTGGGGCGGTATGCTCAACGGATTGTTCACCCTCCGCGGCGCCTGGGATAAAGTAAGGGAAGATCCTGTTCTTAAATTCATGGTAGTGGCCATTACCTGTTATGGGATGAGCACATTTGAAGGGCCGATGCTGAGCCTGAAAAATGTAAATGCCATTTCCCATTTCAGCGACTGGACCATCGCCCACGTGCATATCGGCGGTTTGGGCTGGAACGGTTTTCTTGCCTTTGCCATTCTTTATTATATGATCCCCAAAATGTGGGGAACAACCCTTTATTCAAAAAAACTGGCCACCAATCACTTCTGGCTGGGCACCATCGGTATCATCATTTATGCGGTTCCCTTGTACTGGGCCGGTTTTGAGCAGAGCATCATGTGGAAACAATTCACTCCCGAAGGACAGCTCAAGTTCGACTTCATGCAAACCGTTACCAATATCAAACCCATGTACTGGGCCAGAAGTATCGGCGGAACATTATACCTCACAGGTGCCCTGATAATGGTGTACAATATCTGGAAAACAATTGCCAAAGGCCGTTTCATCCCGAATGAAGAAGCAGAAGCAGCTCCTTTAGTAAAAGAAACGAGTCATAAAAAGGAATACTGGCACCGTGTGATAGAAAGAAAGCCGGTGACCATGCTTGTACTAAGCCTGATCGTGGTGGCCATCGGCGGACTGGTTCAAATGATTCCCACTTTCCTGGTGAAATCAAATGTACCCACCCTCGCCAGTGTGAAACCTTATACACCACTCGAACTGCAGGGCCGTGATATTTATATCCGGGAAGGATGCTACCTGTGTCACTCACAAATGATCCGACCCTTCCGTGATGAAGTGGCCCGGTATGGTGATTATTCCAAGGCCGGTGAGTTTGTCTATGATCATCCGTTCCAATGGGGAAGCAAACGTACCGGTCCCGATCTGGCACGCGAAGGCTCCGATAAAAACAGGCGTCCGGATTCATGGCACTATAACCATATGTATGATCCTACTTCCACTTCACCAGGATCCATCATGCCGCGATATATCTGGTTGCTGAAGAACAAGCTCGACACCAGCAGTACACCCGCCAAAATAAGGGCCATGCGCACCCTGGGGGTTCCTTATCCTAAAGGATATGATCAAATCGCCAACGCAGACCTCATGAAACAGGCGAATCAAATAGCGGCCAGCCTGAAAAAAGACCAGATTGAAACAGCTCCTAATAAGGAAATAATCGCGCTGATCGCCTACCTGCAGAGACTGGGCAGGGATATTCAGGCAGAACCCAAACCCGTGGCCATCAATAAATAAACGAACAAAAATGAAATTCATCAATTACCTGGAAAAAGTGAGCGGAGTGGACTTCATGGGTCTGCTGTCGCTGACAATCTGCTTCATGTTCTTTGCCGGTATGCTGATCTGGGTGTTAAAAACAAAGAAGTCAGATTTTAAGGAAGTAAGCCAAATGCCACTCGACCAATCCAATTAACTAAACCCTGTAATGTTTTCTATATGCGAAACAACCTAAGATATATTGCCGGTCTACTGACCATGCTGCTCTTATTCAACCCCCGGCCGGTTTGGGCTGCGGGTCCGCCCGAACCATCTGTATTCAGCAATCCACTGGCTGTAACCTTACTGGTACTCATGATGGTATTGCTGGTGATCATTGGTATCCTGGCCAATATCATGATCGGTGCTGCGGATGTGAAATTGAAGAAAAGACTGGCTGCCAAAAATGCAAAGCCACTGGCTACCCTGGCCCTGCTGCTGCTGGCTTCCACCGTTTTCGGGCAGGATACTGCAGCCGCACCCAAGGCTGCCAAAACAATCGCCGGAATGGAAGCCAGTACATTCTATATCATGGTATCGGTACTTTTCCTTGAAGTGCTGGTGATCATTGGCATGTTGCTCAATATCCGTTTCCTGCTGAAACAGGAAAAAGAAAGGGTTGCTGCACCCATCACAGAAGAAGAAAAAATAGTCGCTGAACAGGAAAAGGCCAACCGGCTCAGCTGGTGGGACCGTATCAATAAACTCCGTCCGGTTAGTCAGGAAGCCGACCTGGATCTGGGTCACGACTACGATGGTATCCGGGAACTGAACAACCGTCTTCCCCCCTGGTGGTTATATGGTTTCTATCTCTGTATCATTTTTGCAGCGGTATACCTCTGGCGTTTCCATGTATCACATACAGGGCCATCCAGCAAGGAAGAATATGAAACATCGATGGCAAAAGCAGAACAAAAAGTACAGGAATACCTGAAGAAAAAGGGGGAGATCGTAGATGAGAACACGGTCAAATATATGACGGCTGCTGAAGACCTTCAGGCTGGTAAAGCCATCTTTACCGACCCTTCCAAATGCCCCGCCTGCCACACACCGGAAGGAGGAGGAAATGCGGTAGGACCTAACCTCACAGATGATTACTGGTTATATGGCGGCAGTATCAAAGATATTTTCAAAACGATCAAATACGGAACCGCCAAGGGAATGCGCAGCTGGAAAGATGATCTTTCTCCCAAACAGATTGCCCAGGTGTCCAGTTATGTAAAATCATTGCGGGGTACCAAGCCTGCCAATGCAAGAGAACCACAGGGCACGCTTTATACAGAAGATGCAACTGCTGCTCCTGCGGATACCACTGCTAAAAAAGCAGGTATGTAACCTAAGTTACCGGCAGTTTCTCGGAACTGCCGGAACTTGCTTCGAAGAAAAGCTGATGTGATGAACAACGAAAAAACAGAAACAACAACCACCCAGGAACCTGAATCTTTCCGTGACCGGATAGCAACCGTTGACGAGAAAGGCAAAAGGAAGTGGGTTTATGCCCAGAAACCGAAAGGGAAATTCTACAATATCCGTTCCTGGGTAAGCTGGGGATTCTTTGCCCTTTTCTTTACACTCCCTTTTATCAAACTCAACGGCCGCCCTTTATTCCTCTTTAATATTCCGGTAGCCAAATTCATCATCTTCGGCAAGATCTTCTGGCCGCAGGATTTCATGATCTTCGGTTTGACGATGGTGA
>Ga0138256_10007006_pt1 | contig 11912 bp, 15 predicted proteins | sample KNB2016incub_MG_FD_105486 | JGI IMG/M metagenome (GOLD analysis project Ga0138256, IMG submission 105486) | Active sludge microbial communities from wastewater in Klosterneuburg, Austria - KNB2014incub_MG | ecosystem: Engineered > WWTP > Activated sludge > Unclassified | place: Austria...
GGGAGAATGAAGAGCTCAATTTCAACGCTATACTTATGGGCTGTATTCCCCGATAGCTCAGTTGGTAGAGCGCCGGACTGTTAATCCGTAGGTCCCTGGTTCGAGCCCAGGTCGGGGAGCCAAACAAAGTCGTTATGAATCAAGATCTTATCGAGAGATCGGTAAGGTCTTTTTTCTTGGCTTGATCCGAAAAGTAGGCGCATAGTAGGCGGCAGCCTCATCTGTCGACATTGGTGCCTTGCGGCAGCGCCTAGGCGGCCAAGGTAGGATTTGAGCCACAACCGGGTAGCCGCCCGGTCTCAGGCGATCCGCCTGGACCACGCGGTCAGCGACCCAGACGCGACCGGTCCGCCGACATGGTTGTACGTCAACTGAACCGCACCGGCTTTCGAGGAGGCCTGTTGGCTTGAGTCAGACTGGTGTGGTCTGACGTCTTTGGCTGTTCGGTTCTTCTGTCTACCAGCCCCCCGCAGGGGCCGCCGGAAGCCCCCCGGTTGGGCCATGTATTCATGGTTCAACCCTCCTGCAGCACTGCCGACTCGGCAGGCTTGGTTGTGACCGACGCCTGTGCTTGCTGGCGCCAATACTTCGCCTCGGCTTCGGCCGGCGGGATGTAGCCGATGGGTTCCAGCAGACGATGGTGGTTGAACCACGCAACCCATTCGAGCGTGGCCAGTTCGACCGCCTCACGAGTCTTCCACGGGCCGCGTCGGTGAATGATTTCGGCCTTGTACAGCCCGTTGATGGTCTCGGCCAGCGCGTTGTCGTAGCTGTCGCCGGTGCTGCCCACCGAGGGCTCGATACCGGCCTCAGTCAGCCGTTCGCTGTAGCGGATGGAGACGTATTGCGAACCTCTGTCGCTATGGTGTATCAGCTCGCCTTCACGCTCGGCACGCCGCGCATACAGCGCCTGCTCCAGCGCGTCGAGCACAAAGTCGGTGTGCATGGAACTGCTGACCCGCCAGCCGACGATGCGCCGCGCGAAGACGTCGATGACAAAGGCCACGTACACGAAGCCCTGCCAGGTCGAGACGTAGGTGAAGTCCGCCACCCACAGCTGGTTCGGCCGGTCAGCTTTGAATTGCCGGTTCACTCGGTCCCGCGGGCACACCGCCTTGGCGTCGGGGACGGTCGTGCGCACCCCCTTGCCGCGGCGCACGCCTTGCAGCCTGCGCAACCGCATCAGCCGTTCCACCGTGCAGCGCGCCACCGCCGTGCCTTCGCGCCTGAGCTGGCGCCAGACCTTGTCGGCACCATAGACCCGCAGGTTCTGGTCGTACACACGCTGCACCTGCGGCAGCAACTGGGCATCGCGCTGGGCACGCGCCGGCAGCAGCGCCGGGTTGCGTTGGCGCGCCGCGTGCAATCGGTACGCCGACGGGGCGACCTGCAGCGCGCTGCAGATCGGTTCGACCCCGCAACGAGCACGGTGCTCGTCGATGAAGGCGTTCACTTCTTGAGCTGGCGGTCGAACTCCGCCTGGGCGAAATACGCGCTTGCCAAATTCAGGATCTCGTTGGTCTTGCGCAGTTCGCGAACCTCGCGCTCGAGATCCTCGATGCGCTGCTGCTCGGCTGTCGTCGAGCCTGGCCGCACGCCGCTGTCGCGCTCGCCTTGGCGCACCCATTTGCGCAGCGTCTCGCCCGTGCAGCCGATCTTGGCCGCGATCGACTCGATTGCCGCCCACTGCGACGGGTACTGGTCCTTGGCGTCGAAGACCATACGCACCGCGCGCTCTTGGACCTCGGGGGAAAACTTCGGGGACTTCCTCATGTTGGCTCCATTCTCAATCGATGGAGCCTCCTCAAAATCCGGGGCGGTTCAGAGTAGTTCGCGGACCTCCCGCGGACGCTCGATCACCGCCTTCGTGTAGCGCCCGCTCGTTGGCGCCGCATTTTTCGGCGTCGCAGCCAACTGCCGCTGGCAACTGACGATCCCTACTGCGTGACACGCTACACGAGGTCCCGCGCCTCTCGGACCTCGCCGTTCACCATACGCGACAGGTCGCGCAGCAGCAGCCAGTCCCCGCCCTTGACCAGCTCGCTGTGCATGATCGCGATCTGGCCGGCCCGTGCGCCGAAGCTGACGGCGGGCGGGGCTTCAGCGGGGGCTGACGGTGGTGCTGACGGTGGCGTTGAACGTGGCGACGGCAATGGCGGTGCCGCAGAACCCAATCGTCATGTCCCGGCGTGGCCTGAGGCAACGCGCCGGGCGCGTCGAACACGGCCGCCGCGGCGGCCCGCCGCCGATCATCGTCGACCCGGCACGTCCGTCGATGCCTGCGATGATCCGCTATGCTGGTGCCGCGTCCCGCCGCCATGCCGGTGGGTATCACCCCACGAACCGTACGAGACTTGTCACCGATGACCGCATCCATCCACGCCGGCAGCCAGGGCGTCTTCGTGATTGCCGCCACCCCCTTCACCGACAGCGGGGCGATCGACTTCGAGAGCATCGACACGCTGACCGATTTCTACCTCGGCTTCGGCATCGACGGGCTGACCATCCTGGGCATCATGGGCGAGGCGCAGAAGCTGTCGCAGGACGAGTCGCTGGCCGTGATGCAGCGCTTTCTCAGGCGCGTGAACGGGCGCGTGCCGGTGATCGTCGGTGCATCGGCGCCGGCCTTCGACCCCATGGTCTCGCTGGCGCGCGCGGCGATGGACCAGGGTGCCGCCGGCGTGATGCTCGCGCCGCCGCCCACGGTCAAGCACGACGAGCAGTTCTTCAACTTCTATGCCGGCGCCTGCAAGGCGCTGGGGCCGCAGACGCCGGTCTGCCTGCAGGACTATCCGGCCGTCACCGGCGCCTACATGTCGGTGCCGGTGTTCTCGCAGATCGTGCGTGATCTGCCGCAGGTGGTGATGCTCAAGGCCGAGGACTGCCCGGGCCTGAGCAAGATCACGCGCATCCGCGAACTCGAAGCCCAGGGCCAGCGCCGGGTGTCGATCCTGGTCGGCAACAACGGCCTGTTCTACCCGCTCGAGCTGGCGCGCGGCGCCGATGGTGCGATGACTGGCGTGGCCTACCCCGAGATGCTGACCACGGTCTACCAGGCCATGCGCGCGGGCAAACGGGACCTGGCCGACGACCTGTTCGAGATCTACCTGCCGATGGTGCGCTACGAGACGCAGCCCGGCGTGTCGCTGGCCTGGCGCAAGGAGATCCTGCGCCGGCGCGGCGCGATCGGCAGCGCCCGCGTGCGATCGCCCGGGGTGCAGCTGAACCGCGACGAGCATGACGACCTGACGCGCATGATGAGCCGCATCGACAGCAAGCTGGCTGCGCTGAACCAGGGCTGAGGGACCGATGAACTTCGACACCGTCATCCGCGGCGGCACCGTCGTCACCGCCGAACTCAGCCAGGATGTCGACGTCGGCATCACCAACGGACAGGTGGTGGCCCTGGGTGCCGGTCTGCCTCCAGGGCAGCGAGAGATCGACGCCCGCGGCCGCCTGGTGCTGCCCGGCGGCATCGACAGCCATTGCCACATCGAGCAGGTGTCGTCGTTCGGCATCCTGTGCGCCGACGACTTTCACTCGGCCACCGTGTCGGCGGCCTTCGGCGGCACCACCACGGTGATTCCGTTCTGCGCCCAGCACCGCAGCGACCACATCCCCGAGGTGCTGGCCGACTACCACCGTCGGGCGGCCGAGAAGGCGGTGATCGACTACGGCTTTCACCTGATCGTGGCCAACCCCGACGAACAGACGCTGGCCACCGATCTGCCAGCAGCCATCGACACCGGCATCCGCTCGTTCAAGATCTTCATGACCTACGACCGCATGCGGCTGCACGACGAGCAGATCCTCGACGTGCTGGCCACCGCGCGCCGGCATGGGGCGCTGACCATGGTGCATGCCGAGAACCACGGCATCATCAGCTGGCTGGCCGGGCGCATGGTGGGGCAGGGCAATGTGGCGCCGCGCTACCACGCGGTGTGCCACACGCGATCGTCAGAGGCCGAAGCCTTCAACCGCGTGATTGCGCTGGCCGAGGTGGTGGATACACCGATCCTGATCGTGCATGTCAGCACCATCGAGGGCGTGTCGGCCATTCGTGCAGCGCGCGAGCGCGGCGTCAAGGTCTTTGCCGAGACCTGTCCGCAGTATTTGTTCCTGACCGCCAAGGACATCGATCGCGGGCTCGAAGGCGCGATGTTCTGCTGCAGTCCGCCGCCGCGCGATGAGGCCGCCCAGCAGGCCTGCTGGCAGGGCTTGCTCGACGGCACGCTGTCGCTGTATTCATCGGATCACGCACCCTACCGTTTCGACGCCAGCGGCAAGCTGCCCAAGGGCGAGAAGACCACCTTCAAGGAGATGGCCAACGGCGTGCCGGGGCTCGAGCTGCGCTTGCCGCTGCTGTACAGCTATGGCGTGGGCAGTGGTCGCATCAGCATCAACCAGTTCGTGCAGCTGACCGCCACGCGCCATGCGCAGATCTACGGCCTGGGCCCGGCCAAGGGCACGATCGCCGTCGGCGCCGACGCCGACATCGCGATCTGGGACCCCAAGCACCGCGTCACCGTCGACAGTGCGCTGCTGCACGACAACGCCGGCTACACGCCGTATGCCGGCCGTGAGCTCGAAGGCTGGCCGATGCTGGTGATGTCGCGCGGAGAGGTGCTGATTGACCAGGTCGCCGCGCCGGGGCAAATCAATGCGGCGCGCGGCCGCGGTCGCTTTCTGGCACGTGAACGCAGCGACGCGCTGCAACCCGCCGGCCGCCAGATCCCCGAGATCGCACAGCTGGCCGCCTGGAACACCCCACTTTCAATCTGAGCGAGGCCCGAACGGGACCACCCAGCATGACCCGCAAACTGCACCTTGCTGCCGCCCAACTGGGGGCGGTCAACCTGTCAGACAGCCGAGAAGACATGGTCGCGCGACTGCGCGAGCTGCTGCGCCAGGCCCATGCGCGCGGCGTGCGCTTCGTGGTCTTCCCCGAACTGGCGCTGACCACCTTCTTTCCGCGCTACTGGTTCGACAACCAGGCTGAGACCGACGCGCGCTTTTATGAGCGCAGCATGCCGTCGCCGGCCACGATGCCGCTGTTCGACGACGCGCGGCGTTACGGCATCGGCTTCTACCTGGGCTATGCCGAACTGGTCGAGGAACAAGGGCAGCTGCGCCGCTTCAACACCGCGATCCTGGTGTCGCCGCAGGGCGAGATCGTCGGCAAGTACCGCAAGGTGCACCTGCCGGGGCATGCCGAGCACAAGCCACAGGCCGCGTTCCAGCACCTGGAGAAGAAGTACTTCGAGGTCGGCGACCTGGGATTTCGCACCTGGCGCATGCAGGACACGATCATGGGCATGCTGATCTGCAACGACCGGCGCTGGCCCGAGGCTTTCCGCGCGCTGACGCTGCAGGGTGCCGAGCTGATCACGTTGGGCTTCAACACCCCGACCGAGAATCTGCATTACCCCGAACCACCGGCACTGCGTGTGCACCACCACCTGATCATGGCGCAGGCCATGGCCTTCATGAACGCCACCTGGCTGGTCGAGACCGCCAAGTGCGGCTTCGAAGACGGTTTCCGCATGTTCGGCCACTCATTGATCGTGGCTCCGTCGGGCGAGATCGTCGCCAAGACCGTGAGCGAGGACGACGAGTTGATCAGCTTCGACGCCGACCTCGACCTGGCGCAGGATCTCAAGCGCACGATGTTCAACTACGCCGCGCACCGCCGCCCCGAGCATTACCGCATCCTGATCGACCGCGTCGGCGCCCAAGTGACGCCGCACAATGCCTGATCCTTTCGCTTTCCTTGTTCAAACCACAACTCGAGAGACATCATGAAGACATCGATCCTGAAGACCACCTTCGTCGTCATGCTGGGCGCCATGGCGGGAGCCGCGTCCGCGCAAGAAAAGCCCCTGGTGACCGGCGTCGACGGCACCTTCGCGCCGCACGCCATGGCCAAGATCGGCGGTGGTGTCGAGGGTTTCAACGTCGACCTGATGCACGAGATCGGCCGCCAGCTGGGCCGCAAGGTGGAAGTGATGGCGGCCGAGTTCTCGGGCCTGATCCCGGCCATGAACGCCAAGACCATCGACTTCGTCGGCGCACCGACCACGGTGACGCCAGAGCGTGCGCAGAACCTGCTGTTCAGCGAGGGCTACCTCAACACCTACTACCAGTTTCTGGTGCCCGCCGGCAAGCCCGACCTGAAGACCCTGGCCGAACTGAAGGGCAAGACCATCTCGGCCAACAAGGGTTCGGCCTACGACAAGTGGCTGATCGACAACGCCACGAAGTACGGCTTCCAGGTCGAGGCCTACCCGACCAATTCTGACGCCGTGCAGGCCGTGCTGTCGGGCCGCGCCGACGCCACGCTGGGCGGCAACACCGTGTCTGCCTATGCCGCGCTGAAGAACCCCGGCAAGCTGCGCATCACCACGCTGACCGTCGACGATGGTCTGGTCTGGGCCACGGTGTTCCGCAAGGACGACCCGAAGCTGCGCAACGCGGTCGACGAGGCGATCGAATGCCTGAAGAAGGAGGGCACGATCGCACGTCTGTCCGAGAAGTGGTTCGGCGTGAAGCCGGCACCCGGATCGGCGGCCGTCACCCCGTTCCCGGGCCATGGTGTTCCGGGCCTGGCGGGCTACGACGCCACGCCGTCTGCGGCCAAGTGCAAGTAGGGCAAGTAGGGCAAGCAGGGCCAGCGGGGGCGGCCGCGGCCCCGCTGCTCGACATCAAGGGTCTGCGCAAGTCCTTCGGCCAGACCGAAGTACTCAAGGGCGTGTCGCTGGCGGTGGGCCTGAGCGAGTTGGTGTTCGTGATCGGGCCCTCGGGGTCGGGCAAGTCGACGCTGCTGCGCTGCTGCAACCGGCTGGAAGAGCCCTCGGGCGGCGAGATCTGGTTCGAGGGCCGCAACCTGCTGGCGCCAGGCACCGACCTCAACGCGATGCGCCGGCGCATCGGCATGGTGTTCCAGTCGTTCAACCTCTACCCGCACCTGAATGCGCGCGACAACGTCGCGCTGGCGCTGCTGCACGTGCTGAAGCAGCCGCGCGAGCAGGCCCATGCCCGCGCCTTGCAGGCGCTTGACCAGGTGGGGCTGGGCGACCGCGCCGCGGCGATGCCGGGCGAGCTGTCGGGCGGCCAGCAGCAGCGTGTGGCGATCGCGCGTGCGCTGGCGCTCGAGCCGGCGATCGTGCTGTTCGACGAACCGACCTCGGCGCTCGACCCCGAGCTGGTCGGCAGCGTGCTGGCGGTGCTGCGCAGCCTGCGCACCGCGGGCATGACGATGCTGGTGGTCAGCCACGAGATGGGCTTTGCGCGCACGGCCGCCGACCGGGTCGTCTTCATGGAAGGCGGCAGCATCGTCGAGCAGGGGCCGCCGGCGCACATCTTCGGGCCCGATGCGCACCCGCGCATCCGCGACTTCGTGGCCAGCGTGGAGCACCGGTGACCACCGGCAGGCGCCCAACCGGATTGCAGGCACGATGAGCGGCCTGGTCGACACCTTCTTCAATCTGGCGATCATGCGCCAGTACCTACCCAAGGTGATCGAGGGCATGGGCGTGACCGTGGTGCTGGCGCTAGCGGTGGTGGCCAGCGGGCTCTTGCTGGGCACCGTGTTGGCGCTGCTTCGCAGCCTGCGCCTGAAGCCGCTGAACGCGCTGATCGTGATCTTTGCCGATGTCTTCCGGGCCGTACCGGCGCTGGTGATCCTGATCATCATCTACTTCGCGCTGCCCACCGTGGGCCTGCGGCTGTCGGGCTTCATCTCGGCCTGGCTGGGCTTGTCGCTGGTGCTGGCGGCATTCGCCGAAGAGATCGTCTGGGCCGGCATCCTGTCGGTGCCGCGCGGGCAATGGGAGGCGGCACGTGCCACCGGGCTCGACTTCAGCCAGGGCATGCGCCACGTGGTGTTGCCGCAGGCGCTGCGCCTGACCGTGGCGCCGCTGACCAACCGTGCCATCGTGATCACCAAGAACACCGCGCTGGCGTCGGTGCTGGCGGTGGGCGAGATCCTGTACCAGGCGCAGGCGGGCTATTCGTTTTCCTACAACCCGTCGCCGCTGACCCTGGGGGCCATCGCCTACCTGATCCTGTTCATTCCGCTGGTCTGGTTCGGCCGCTGGGTTGAGGGGCGCTTCGCATGGAAACGCTGATCGACGGCTTCTTCAACGCCCGCATCCTGGCCGATGCCATGCCTTACCTGGTGCGCGGCCTGAGCATGACGTTGCTGTTGTGCGCGGTGGCGCTGCCGCTGGGCATTGCGGGCGGCTTGCTGCTGGCGCTGGGGTCGACGCTGCGCAGCCCCGTGCTGCGCTGGGCGGCGCTGGTGTACACCGACTTCTTCCGTGCCTTTCCGCCGCTGGTGCTGCTGCTGTTCATCGCCTACGGCATGCCCTTTGTCGGCTTCAAGCCGGCGCCGTTCGTGTCGGTGACCCTGGCCTTTTTCCTCAACACGTCCAGCTACTACGGCGAGATCCTGCGGGCCGGGCTCGAGTCGGTGGCCACGGGCCAGCATGAGGCGGCCCGCTCGACCGGCCTGTCGCGCTGGCAGAGCCTGCGCCATGTGATCCTGCCGCAGGCGGTGAAGAACGTGGTGCCCGACCTGGTGAGCAACACGCTCGAGGCCGTCAAGCTGACCTCGATCGCCAGTGTGGTGGCTTTGCCCGAACTGCTGTACGTGGCGCGCCAGGTGCAGTCGCTGAGCTACAACGCCAGCCCGGTGATCGCTGCCGGGCTGATCTACCTGGTGCTGCTGTGGCCGCTGGTGCGCCTGCTGTCGCGCTACGAGCGGCAGGCGGTGACGATTCGATAGGAGTCCCCCGTGACACAGCGCATCCTGGTCATCAACCCGAACAGCACGCAGGCCGTCACCGACGGCATCGATCGCGCGCTGCAGCCACTGCGCCTTGCCGGTGGCCCGCTCTTCGAATGTGTGACGCTGCGAGAGGGGCCTCCCGGCATCCAGTCGCAGCGCGATGTCGACGGTGTGGTCGGCCCGCTGACCCGGTTGATCGGTGAGCGCCAGACCGACTGCGACGCCTTCGTCATCGCCTGCTACAGCGACCCCGGCCTGCACAGTGCGCGTGAGGTCACGCGCAAGCCGGTCTTAGGGATCTCGGAATGCGGCGTGCTGACGGCACTGACGCTGGGCCACCGCTTCGGCGTCATCGCGATCCTGGCCGCGTCGATCCCGCGCCACCTGCGCTACCTGGGCGCGATGGGCGTCAGCAGCCGCCTGGCGGCAGAACTGCCGGTCGGCCTACAGGTCACCGAACTGGCCGATGCCGACCGCACCCGGCAGCGTTTGATCGACACCGGCCGCCGGCTGGTCGACGAGCATGGCGCGCATGTGATCGTGATGGGCTGTGCCGGCATGGCCCAGTACCGGCAGCCGCTGGAAGACGCGCTGGGTGTGCCGGTGGTCGAGCCGACTCAGGCCGCCGCCGGCATGGCCTGGACACGGGTACGGCTGGCATGAGCGGGGGCAGCACCATGAACACACCGTCCGCCGACAAAGCTGAGTTCCTGTTCGACATCGGCAGCCCGAACGCCTATCTGTGTCACAAGCTGCTGCCGGCGATCGAAGCCCGCACCGGCCAGCGCGTGACCTATGTGCCCATCCTGCTTGGAGGTTTGTTGAAGCTGGCCAACAACCGCTCGCCGATCGAGGCCTACGCCACCATTCCCAACAAGCTGGCCTACGAACACCTGGAGATGAAGCGCTTCGTCAAACGGCACCGGCTGGACGCCTTTCACTTCAACCCGCACTTTCCGATCAACACCCTGAACCTGATGCGCGGCGCGGTGGCTGCACAACGGCAGGTCTGCTTCGAACCCTATGTCGACGCCATCTTCGCCGCGATGTGGGAACGTGGGCTGAAGATGGACGATCCTGCCGTCATTGAAGGCGCCCTGGTCGCGGCGGGTCTCGATGCCCAGCGCCTGATGCAGGCCACGCAAGACCCCGAGGTCAAGGCAGCCCTGCTGGCCAACACGCAGGCCGCACACGACCGCGGCGCCTTCGGTGCGCCCACCTTCTTTCTCGGCGACCAGATGTGGTTCGGCAAGGACCGGCTGGGTGAGGTCGAAGAGGCGATGCTGCAGATGCAGCGCGGCCGCCCAGCGTAAGGCCGGGCCTTCGTCGTTCTTATTCCAGGACGAACGTGACCTTCAAGATCACCTTGAAGCCCGATACCTTGCCCTTGTCCACGGTGACCTCCTGATCCTTGATCCAGGCGCCCTTGACGTTCTTCAGGGTCTTGTTCGCGCGCTCGATGCCCTGCTTGACGGCGTCTTCGAAGCTGATGGCACTGATGCTGCTGATTTCGGTAATGCGTGCGACGGTCATTGTTCTCTTCCTTTGATGCGCCCCTCTGTGGGCTGAAGTTCATAGTCTGCCATCGCGCTGCCGATCGATCGGTAGGCGGTGGCCTTGTGCTGCTGTAGGACCTGATGCCGAAGGGTCGACGCCTGACCCCATCCATGCAGCGGCCATGCGGTCACGCGGGCTGCAACGAACGGGCTACTCGCCAGGTCCCGCACCGCATCCGAGGTTCTTCGGCAGCAGGATGAGGCCGTCATGCAGCGGCCCTCACTGGATCTCGCGCGCAGCGGCTTTCGGATCCGTCAGGTCGTCGCACAGGCACGGCACGGCTTGGACGACCCAGTGGGGGTGATCCACTTCGCACAGTACCGACGCATGCAGCCCTGCCAGGTCCGCGACGCATTCGAGCACTGAGGTGCGGATGCGGTCGACCGGTTCCAACTCACGCTCGAGGCAGTCGTGCACGAAGGCCTCGCTGACAAGGTGCGCCAACCGGGCCTGAATCGCGCTGAAAAGCAATTTGAGGTCATTGAGCGCGGTATTGGGCGCCGTCATCGCTGCAGCCTTGTCGGCCGCCGGCAACCGCGGGACAGTCTGCGACGACGTGTCGCTGTCACGCGCGAATGCGCCTTGGTCCGCTTCGCCAGCCTGGCCCGCGCCCATGTTCTGTGCAAGCATGATGCCGCCTTTGTCGCCCATGCGATGCTTTTACGCCCCGCAGCGGAGTTCGTCAGTGCGCCAGCGCACACGCACACGCACATCCACATCCACCTGCACATTCACTCTCACATCCCCCGCAGATGCGCACGCGCATACGCGTTCACCCGCGCGTGAATTCATCACCGGCGACAGTCTGCCGCTGGACCAGGCAGCCGATCAAAGTCTGTGCTGAAAATCGAACCGCGCGACCCGAAGTGCGTCAACACGGATCGCTCGCACAAGCCAGCTGAGCCGGCCGTCTTCCGACGGCAGCCAGGCCGCCACTGTGCAGCGGTTGATGCACGACTACAGACGCGGACCCGTCATCTCAAGAACGAGTGCGCGAGCTGCGGCTGAGAAGCGACACGAGGGCCATCAGCGCCGCGCCCCCGGCCGCGGCGATCAGCACCGACTTGATGGGCTCGTTGCGGATGCGGGCCACCGTCGCGTCTGACGCGTGCAGCGCACGTTCGCGCAGTTGTTGTGAGCCGCCGCGAACCGCGTCCAGGCTGCGGTCGGTCAGCGCCTGTGCTCCAGCGCCGAGTCGGTCGAGGGCAGGTCCCGTACGTTCGCGCATGTCCTCTAAGCGTTCGGCCAATTGATCCAGCTTGTCGTTGAGTGCGCGTTGCGACGACCGGATCACCTGATCCGTCGAATGGGCAGCGCTGTCGACCAGCGCCGAGGCCATGCCGCTGGCGGGACCGTTCGAAACATGGAGTCCGTTGGAATCCTTCATGGAGGTTCCTTTAGAGAAGGTGTAGGTGGAAAGGTCGAGATCGCCCGTGTCTACTGGCACTAGTCCACTGAACCATTGAAATCGAATGCATTGCCCGCATATCTTGAGGTATGCAAAGAACGATGCTGACGAGTGAACAACGCGCTGAATTGGACGCTGTGATGCGCAAGCGGCATGGCA
>Ga0138256_10007007_pt1 | contig 11912 bp, 11 predicted proteins | sample KNB2016incub_MG_FD_105486 | JGI IMG/M metagenome (GOLD analysis project Ga0138256, IMG submission 105486) | Active sludge microbial communities from wastewater in Klosterneuburg, Austria - KNB2014incub_MG | ecosystem: Engineered > WWTP > Activated sludge > Unclassified | place: Austria...
AAGTTCGAGCAGGCCGACAAGGGGACGATCTTCCTCGATGAGATCGGCGACATGAGTCCGTCGGCCCAGGCCAAGGTGCTGCGCGTCCTGCAGGACGGCGAGATCACCCGCATCGGCGGCAGCAAGCGCATCCAGGTGGACGTGCGCGTGCTGGCGGCGACCAACAAGGACTTGCAGGAGGAGATCGCCGCCGGGCGCTTTCGCGAGGACCTCTTCTATCGGCTCAACGTCGTCCCGCTGCATGTACCGCCGCTGCGCGAGCGGCGCGACGACATCCCGCTGCTTGCCCAGTACTTCTCCGACCAGCTGTCGCGCCGCGAAGGTGCCCCCGTGCGCGAGCTGGATGCCTCGGCGGTCGAGGCGCTGACGCAGATGGAGTGGCCCGGCAACGTGCGGGAACTGCGCAACACGATCGAGCGGCTCCTCATCCTGGCGTCCGGGCCGCGCGTCACCAGCGCCGATGTCGCCCGCCTGACGGGCGCCCGTCACGCCGACAGTGCGAGCCTGGGCTCCCTGCTCGACATTGCCACGTTCGAGGCGTTCAAGGACGCCGCCGAGCGCGCCTTCCTGCTGCACAAGCTCCGCGAGTTCGAGTGGAACGTCTCCGAAACGGCGCGCGCCCTCGACATGCCGCGCTCGAACCTGTACAAGAAGATTGAGAGGTATTCGTTGGAGAGGGAGCAGTGAGGGGGGACGGGAGACGGGAGACGGGGGATGGGGGAGCAGGCGGGCGGGGCGCGCCTGCTAGACTCTCTACCAACACGAACTACCGTGCACGCGCGCGGCCCCGCCGCGCGCACCCCCGTCCCCCGTCCCCCGTCTCCCGTCTTCCGTTATGACCAACTGGGACGAAGAACTCAAGAAAATCGACCGACAGCTCGAGTCGGTCTCGGACGAGGCGCTCCTTCCCTCGAAACAGGCGGCCACCCCCGAGGCCAAGGCGCAGGTGCTGGCCAAGCAGGCCGCGACCTCCACGCTCGGCGTCACCCTGCGCCTGCTGCTGGCGGTGACGCTCGGCGTCGGCATGCTGTTCTGGCCGTACAGTGCGCGCTGTGGCGTGGGGCTCTTCGGCTACCTCGCCGCGACGGGGGTCGTCTCGCTCGCGGGGGTGTGGACTGCGGTCTGGACGTGGCGTCACCGTAGTCCCAAGGGACACGTGCTCTCCCTCCTGCTGATCGTGTGGGGAATGGTGCTGGCCGGCGTGGAGGTGCTCCCGCGCACGGGCTACGCCATGCCGACGCCCGACCACCCCACGGTCTGGATGTGCGAGTGACCGGGTGGCGACTGCGCCGGATTGACCACGGTCGATTCCATCGACCGACTGCGCAGGCCCTGTCGGCGGAATAGCTTTCGCGTCCAACCTGCGTCCCCTCGTCCACGCCGTCGCCTCGACGGCTTGCCCCGTCCGTCATGATCCGCGAATTCAGGAACTTCATCGCCGGTGAGTGGGTGGTGCCGACCACCGGTGAGTACTTCGAGAACGTCAATCCCGCCGATGGCGGCGACGTCATTGGTCGCTTTCCGCTGTCCGGGCGCGCAGATGTCGAGCGCGCGGTGGCGTCGGCCGAGCGGGGTTTCGAGCAATGGCGCAAGACGCCGGCGCCCCTGCGTGGCGATGTGCTGCGGCGGGTGGGTGACCTGCTCGCCGCGCGAAAGGAGGAGATCGCCGATCTCATGACGCGCGAGATGGGGAAGCCGCTCGCCGAGACGCGGGGCGACGTGCAGGAGGGAATCGACACCGCGTACTACGCCGCGGTCGAGGGGCGCCGACTGTTCGGGCACACGGTGCCGAGCGAGCTCCGAAACAAGTGGGCCATGAGCTTTCGCCGCCCGATCGGCGTCGCGGGGATCGTGACACCGTTCAACTTCCCGATGGCCATTCCGACGTGGAAGATGTTTCCGGCGCTGGTCTGCGGGAACGCCTGCGTCTTCAAGCCGGCCGAAGATGTCCCGCACACGGGGGCCGTGCTCGTCGAGATCATGCTCGAGGCGGGACTGCCCCCTGAGGTGATCCAGCTGGTGCACGGGGTCGGCGAGACGGTCGGTGCCGCCATCGTCGCACACCCGAAGGTGCCCGTGGTCTCGTTCACCGGTTCCACCGAGACGGGGGCGAAGGTGGGGGAGACGTGTGGACGCATGCACAAGCGGCTGTCGCTGGAGATGGGGGGAAAGAACGCCCAGATCGTCCTGGACGACGCCGACCTGGAGCTGGCGCTCGAGGGGGTGCTGTGGGGGGCGTTCGGTACCACCGGGCAACGCTGTACCGCCACCTCGCGCCTGATCGTCCAAGGTGGAGTGCACGACCGCTTGGTGGACATGCTCGTGGATCGGGTGCGCGGCCTTCGGCTGGGCGACGGTCGGCAACCCGGAACCGACGTCGGGCCACTCATCCACGCGGAGGCAGTCCAGAAGGTGGAGCGCTACGTGCAAGTCGGGCTGCAGGAAGGGGCGCACCTGACGGTCGGCGGGGCGCGGGCGACGGAGGGGGAGTTGGCGAAGGGGACCTTCTTCCAGCCGACCATCTTTACCGGCGTCAAGGCCGGGTCGCGTCTGGAACAGGAAGAGATCTTCGGCCCCGTCCTCTCGGTGATTCGGGTCGACTCGGCCGATGAGGCGTTCGCGGTCAACAACGGCGTTCGGTACGGGCTCTCGTCGTCGCTGTACACGCGGAACATCGAACTGGCGTTCCGCGCGATGTCCGAGCTGGACAACGGGATCACGTACGTCAATGCGCCGACGATTGGCGCCGAGGCGCACCTTCCGTTCGGTGGCGTGAAGCAGACCGGGAACGGACACCGGGAAGGGGGGTGGGAAGTGTACGAGTTCTATTCGGAAACCAAGGTCTGTTACGTGGACTACTCCGGGGCGCTGCAGCGAGCGCAGATTGACACGTATGGTGACTAGCGGCGATCTCACCGGTGGGCGTCGGCGGCTGCAGCGTGCTGGTGCGCCGGCAACCACTCGTGCGGTGGCGCATGGTCGTGGTCGTGGGGTGGACGTGGGATCTGGCCTGGTCATGCGCGCCCGCCCGACCGTGCGGTTGCGTGTCGTGTGGGCCATGAATTAATTGCCCCGAACTCTGATGGTGTTGTCCTCTTCCGAACGAGACGACCTGATTCGCCGCGTCGAGCAGAAGCTCGGCCGCACCTCGGTGCGCGCCCAGCTGGTGCGCGAGGTCGTGGATCGCACGTTAGGCGCGCTGCCAGACGCTGCGCCGGCCAAGCCGACCGCGCGCGTGACCGCCGTCTTTGCCGCCACCTCGACACCAGATCTTGCATCGCGCGTCCGGCGGGCGCTGGCGGGGCGGAACGTGGCGGTCGATCACGTCGGCTCCGCGACCGAGGGACGACACACCGTGGTCGCCCTGCACGTCCCGGCGTCGGCTGGAGCGATCCTGCCGTCGATCGCGAGCGCCAGCGGGGCGCGCGTCAGCGTCCGATCGGAGGGGACATGATGACCGTGCCGACACCGGCCGATGGACGAGTGGAGATCTCCCCGACGGAGCGGGCCGCAGCGCTGGATCGCGTCAACGAGCGCAGCCCCCGCGTCCTGGGCCTCCTGTGGGAGTGGGCCAAGTCGTTCCAGTTGGCCGTCCTGCTCTTCCTGTTCATCCGCGCGTTCGTCGTCGAGGCGTTCAAGATCCCGAGCGGAAGCATGGAAGGGACGCTCCTGGTGGGCGATTTCCTCCTCGTCAACAAGCTCGTCTACGGTGCGGAGATCCCGTTTACCGGGAAGCGGCTCCCTGCCGTGCGCACACCGGCCCGCGGCGACGTGGTCGTCTTCCAGTGGCCGTCGGATCACAACACGAACATGGTGAAGCGCCTGGTGGGTGTGTCCGGCGACACGCTCTCCATGACCGAGGGGATCCTGCTGCGGAACGGGGTGCGGCTGCAGGAGGCCTATGTCCGGCACACCGATCCAGGGGCCGACCCTGCCGGCGAGGAGTTTCGCTGGCAACGTGACTACGTCGTCCGGACTGCGTCGGCCTCGATGTCCTATCACCCCTCGCGCAACAACTGGGGCCCGCTCGTCGTGCCGCGCGATCACCTGTTCGTGCTCGGCGACAACCGGGACAACTCCCTCGATTCGCGCTACTGGGGTTTCGTCCCCGACTCCCTCGTGCGGGGGCAGCCGATGGTGGTCTATTACAGCTACGTCCCCGACTCGTCGGCCCGTCTCGACTTCCTCACGCGCGTGCGCTGGCAGCGCCTCGGCGATCGCGTCCGCTAGTTTCCGTTCGTGAGTCGACGTATTCTCCTGTCGGCGATGCCCCAGCGATCCCCGACCGCCGTTCATCAGGAGCCCCTGTGGCTGCAGGACGCATAGCTTCGAAGAAGTCGTCATACGACGAAGGGTCGCTCGACCAGTACCTGCGAGACATCAGCGCCTATCCGCTGATTACCCGTGAGGATGAGGTAGAGCTGGCACAGAAGATCCGCGTCGGGGACCAGGAAGCACTCGACAAGCTCGTGCGCTCCAACCTGCGGTTCGTCGTCTCGGTCGCCAAGAAGTACCAGAACCAGGGCGTGTCGCTCTCCGACCTGATCAACGAGGGCAACCTCGGGCTCATACGCGCGGCGCACAAGTTCGACGAGACGAAGGGGATCAAGTTCATCTCCTACGCCGTGTGGTGGATTCGGCAGGCGATCCTCCAGGCCCTCGCCGAGCAGTCGCGTATCGTGCGGGTGCCGCTCAACCGGGCCGGGACGCTGCACCGGATCGGCAAGCGGGCCAACTCGCTGTTGCAGGAGCTCGGGCGCGAGGCGACGCACGCCGAAATCGCCGAAGGAATGGACATCACGGAGGAAGAGGTCGCGAAGACGATGTCCATCTCGCAGGCGCATCTCTCCCTCGATGCGCCACTCACGCCGGGCGAAGACAACAAGCTGCTCGACTACCTGCCCGACAACCTCAATCCCACGCCCGACGAGCAGACGTTCGAGAAGGCGCTGACGGAGTCGATCGAGGAGGCGCTGGGCTCGCTCAAGGAGCGCGAGTCCAAGATCCTGCGCCTCTACTTCGGCCTGGACGGCGAGGAACCGATGACGCTCGAGCAAATCGGCTCGCTGCTGGGCATCACGCGCGAGCGCGTCCGGCAGATCAAGGAAAAGGCGCTCTCCCGCCTGCGCCACGTCTCGCGCGCCCGCGCCCTGGAATCGTACATTGGGTAGCATGCGGGGCGACGCGCGACCGAAGGCGGACGCGGGACGGCAGGGGAACTCGGAGCCGCATCGGCTGCGGGATGCGAACGAACATCTCGAGATGTCGGTCCCGAAGTTCGGGCGGTTGATGCGGCTGGTCGGGCGGGCGCTCCTGCTGCGCTGCCCCAACTGCGGCGGAGGGCCGGTGCAGGAGAGCTGGTTCCGGATGCGCGAATCCTGCGGCGACTGCGGCCGCCCGCTGGAGCGCGGTGAACCGGACTACTTCATCGGCGGCATGATGTTCAACCTGGTGCTCTCGGAACTCCTGTTCGCGGCACTGTTCGTCGCGGTGCTGGTCTTCCTCTGGCCGGCCGTCCCGTGGGACGGGATTCAGGTGGGCGCACCGATCGGAATGGCGATCGCCCCCATCCTGCTGTACCCGATCTCCAAGCTGCTCTGGCTGGCCTTCGACCTCGCGTTCCGCCCCGATCGCGAGCGCTGACCCGGCGGCTCCCGCCGCCTCCCACGCGACATGCATGAGCGACGCACGACACCATGGCTGATACCAATTCCTTCGACGTGACCACGGGCGTCGACCTTCAGGAGGTCGACAACGCCGTCAATCAGGCCGGGAAGGAGGTCGCCACCCGCTACGACTTCAAGGGATCGAAGGCGGCGATCGAGTTCACCCGTGCCACGGGAAAGCTCGTCCTCGTGGCCGACGACGACTTCAGGATGCGCGCCCTCTTCGACATCCTGCAGAGCAAGTTGATCAAGCGCGGCGTGCCGGTGAAGAACCTCGACGAGGGCGAGACGCTCCCCGCCGGCGGCGATACCGTGCGCAAGGAGATCGGGCTCAAGATGTCGCTCGATACCGAGACGGCCAAGAAAGTCTCGGCGACCATCAAGGAGGCGAAGCTCAAGAAGGTCCAGGCGTCGATCCAGGGCGAGCAGGTGCGCGTCAGCTCGCCGTCCAGGGACGATCTCCAACTCGCCATTGCCCTTCTCCGCTCCACGGACTTCGGCGTCGAGCTCAAGTTCGGGAACTACCGCTAGGCTCGCGCTGCAGCGGTCGTGCGTTGTGTGGGGGCGCTCGCAATGCACGCACCACCGCGTCGCCTCGTGCTGGACCAGCCCGGCGCGTCCACCCGCCAGCAGCAGACGCCCTACAGCGCCGCGTGTACCGCCCACTGCACACGCGGCGATCGCACACCCTACGGCACGATCAGACTCTCGATATCGGCGTTGCCGAAGTTCGTCTTGTAGAGGTTCTGCCTGCAGGTCACGGCAGACGGGCTCTGCGCGCATCCCGACGCGAGGGTGATGCGGAATTCCGTCCCGGCGTCCACGACCTGATAGGGTCCCGACGACGTCGCGCCAGAGAACGATTTGACAAACTGCGAACCCACTCCACCGGGATCGTGGATCGACTTCACGGTCAGGTTATACATCATGGGCGCGGGCGTCGCCTTGGGCACGTACACGTTCGCCGAGACGCACCCGCCCGTCCCACTCGGCAGCGTCACCACCTGAAAGCGACCGACGTACGTATCCTTGCCGATCTCGACGAACGCGACGGCGCTGCCGAGTTGCTTGAAGCCTCGCACGGTCCTGGTGACGCCCACAAAGTCCCACTACCGAATGGAGAAGGTGACCGTGAGCTTCTCGCCGCGCGGCGGAAGCGGGACTTGCTGCTTGGCCGGCCAGGTCGTGTACGTCGGCCGGTCGTCCTGCACGCGGACTCCCTTGGCTTGATTGACGTCGCCCGCGTACGTCGTGAAGTCATACTCGAAGAACAGGTCGGGGCTCTGGTAGATCGTGCCATCGGGATTCCGCGCGAGCACCTGCAGATTCGAGACGGTGTCGAAGGGCAATTTCTGCGACGGAGGGTTGTACTCAAACGAGAGCGCCAGCTTGCTATCCACCTTCGCCGTGGCTTGCGACATCGGGATGTAGGGGCCGCCCAGAAACACCGGCGCACTCACATCGACCGTCACCAGGTCGAGCGCGCCCTCGGGCAGGACGGGACTCGAGCTCGCGTACTGCCCCGTGTTTCCCGCTGACGTGATGATCGAGCCGTTCGATCCGGTCGTCGACCAGGCCCACAGGAAATTGGTGCCGGCGTGGCCAGGGACCGAGGCGGTGAAATCCACAAAGCGCTGGTTGTAGTTCACGCTCCCGGGCGAGGGTGTTATGACCGCGGGGGGAAGGCTGCCGATGAAGCCGAAGGTGCTGAACCCCATCGTTTGTCCCGAGATCGTCCGCTTGGCCGTATCCACGGAAACGTTCGTCAGCCCCTGCCACTTCGCACCGTCCCACCGCTGCATGCCCAGATCCCCCGGGAGCACCCAGCCAGGGAGCGTCGCGGGATCGTACGTCATCGTGACCGTGACCGGACTGGCGAACTGCGTGCCGTCGGGGCCGAGCTTGTAGAGCGTCTTCCCTATGGCCCAGCTGCGCTCGGGGAGCGCTGCCGGAAGGGTCGAGGACGTATCGACGGAGATCTTCAACCCGGCGGGCGCTGCCCCGGCTGGGACTTCGATACGCAGAGCTCCGCTCGCCCCGTTGATGACCGAAGTTCCGGTCCCTCCGACGAGGCCGCCGTCCCTGACCGTGATGGGCTTCGTGGCGGTCTTGCCTTCGACCGTAGCCGTCACCACGGTGGTGCCGGGGGCAACTGCGGTCAGCAGGCCTGCTGCGCTGATCGTTGCCCCCGCGGCCGTACCGCTCGTCCAGGCCACCGGCCGATTCTGCAGGGAGTCGCCAGCGTCGCTCAGTGCGATGGCACGAAGCTGCGCGCTCTCACCCGGCACCATCGATCGCGCCGTCGTGTCGAGCCCCACGCGCGCGACGGCAAGCTGCACCACGACCGAGGCGGTCCCGGTCTTCCCCTCCGACGTGGCCGAAATCTGAGCCGTACCCGCCGCGACGGCGGTGACGAGTCCGCTCGAATTGACCGTGGCCACATTCGCCGAGCCGCTGCTCCAGGTCACGGTGCGGCCGGCACGCGCACCACCGTTCGCGTCGAGCGTCGCCGCGGTCAGCTGCGAGGTCTGGGTGAGCGTCAGTGTCACCGTGGCCGGGGAGATGGTCACCGTCGCGACCGGTGCTGGCGGCGGCGGGGGCGGGGGGGGCGGCGCCACGGGCTTGTCGACTCCACCACCGCCGCACGCCGCAAGGGAGACCAGGGCGACCACGCACAGCATCTTCTGGCTCATGAGCCATTCTCCGCCTGAAGTGAGTCTGCGAAAACACGCACAAACCCACGGGCTCAGGGCTCACCGTCGCCGAGATTCCGTTGGGACGAGGGAGCGTTCCGTGTCCGGGACACCGGTCATCCGCGAGCACCGCGAGTTCACCGCGTCACTCACCGCGTCACTCGCCGCGTCACTCACCGTGTCACTCACCGTGTCACTCACCGTGTCACTCACCGCGTCACTCGCCGCGTCACTCGCTGCGTCACTCGCTGCATCGCTGGCCGCACCGCTCGCCCGCGTCGCCGCCTCGCGGCATCGGTTAGCTTTGAGCAGCGGGCGTGTGCGCCTCGGCACCGTCAGCCACGTGGCTCCTGTCGTCGTCCCATGACCTCCCCAAGCGCCGTTCCCTTCGCCCCGCGCCGCATCGTCATCGGGGCCAATGCCCATGCTGAGCTGGAACAGGCCCTGCGCGCCGCGCGCCCCGACCTCGAGTTTCGGGGCAACAGGTACACCGACCTGACCGCCGACGACCTGGCCTGGGGCGAAGGCTACGTCGGCTTCAAGCGGCCGCCGCTGCCGTCCATGGGAAATATCCGCTGGGTGCACTGTACGGGGGCGGGTGTCGATTCGTGGCTCTATCCCGACGAACTCCCGGCCGACCTGCTGCTGACGCGCTCCTCCGAATCCTTCGGCCCGATGATCGCCGAGTGGGCACTGGCGCGCGCCCTCGCCTTCTCCCAACAGTTGGTTGACCTGGCCCAGTGCCAGCGACTGCACCGCTGGGCCCCGCGCGACATCGCCACCCTGCGATGGAGCAAGGCGGTCATCGTCGGCACCGGCGACGTGGGGACGCACGTCGGTCGCCACTTCGCGGCGATGGGATGCCGAGTGTATGGCGTGTCGCGCACGGGCGAGGGCGATGCGAGCGTCTTCTCGACGATGGCCGAGGTCTCTGCCTTGAAGGACGTGGCGGCAATCGCCGACTGGCTCGTCGTCACGCTCCCACTCACGGCCCGCACGCGCGGCCTGATCAGCCGCGAGGTCATGATGTCGTGTCGCGGCGCGGTCCTGATCAACGCGGGACGCGGGTCGGTGGTCGACGAAGGAGCGATTCCCGACGCGCTGGACAAGGGCTGGCTGAAGGGGGCGGCCCTGGATGTGTTCCAGGAGGAGCCGCTGCCGCTCGAATCTCCGCTCTGGCAGGATACCCGCGTCATGATCTCGCCGCACATCAGTGGACTGACGACGATCGACGGTGCCGCCGCGGGGTTCCTGGAATGCCTTGCGGCCTTCGAACGGGGCGAATCCACCAGGTGGCTGGTCGACCGCGCTCGGCAGTACTGAGATGAAGTTCGCTGTGCTCACCCTCGGGTGCGACAAGAACACGGTGGACTCGGAGCGATACATCGCCGAGTTGACGGCCCACGGTGGCGAACGGTCGGACTCGATGGACGACGCCGACGTGATCGTCGTCAACACCTGCGGCTTCATCGATGCGGCCAAGCGCGAGTCGCTCGAGGCGATCCTCGACGCATCCAGTCGCAAGGACGGCGGACGGTGCCGGCTGGTGGCCGCCGTCGGCTGCATGGTGGAGCGACACAAGGCGGAGCTGGCCGAGTCGCTTCCCGAGGTCGACCTCTTTCTCGGCACGACCGAGAGTGCGCGCCTCATCCCGGAACTCGAGGCGCGCGGGCTGCTCGACGATGCCCCGCTGCTCGCGCATCCCGGGGTGCGCCTCTATGCCGGCGACCTGCCGCACGTGCGCTACCTCAAGATCAGCGAGGGGTGCGACCACGGGTGCGCGTTCTGCGCCATCCCGCTGATGCGGGGACGGCATCGCTCGTTCACGCTCGACGACGTGGTGCGCGAGGCGCAGCTGCTGGAGATGCAGGGGGCGCGGGAGATCAACCTCGTGGCGCAAGACCTGGCGCACTACGGTCGCGACGTGCGCGACGGCAACGGCCTCCCCGAGCTGCTGCAGGCCCTGCTGCGCGAGACCACGGTCCCCTGGTATCGCCTGCTGTACATCTACAGCGCCGGCCTGACCCCGGCGATGCTCGACCTCATTGCGCGCGAGCCGCGCATCGTGCGCTACCTCGACATCCCCATGCAGCACGCGGCCGATACGGTCCTCGCCCGCATGCGACGTCCCGAACGGAAGGCGAAGCAGCGGGAGCGGCTGCGGGCGCTGCGCGACCGCATTCCCGGAGTGGCCATTCGCACGACGGTCATCGTGGGCTTCCCGGGTGAGACGGACGCCGAGTTCCAGGAGCTGCTCGACTTCCTCGAGGAAGTGCAGCTCGAGCGGGTGGGGGCCTTTACCTACTCGGCGCAGGAGGGGACGTCGGCGTACGACATGCCCGACGACGTGCCCGAGGAGGTCAAGCGCGAGCGACTCGAACGCGTGCAGGAGCTGCAGCGCCTCATCACCGCCGAGCGGTACGAGTCGTGGTTGGGCCGGCGCGTGCATGCCCTGGTCGATCGCCCGGCCGACGGAGACGGCCTGGCGCAGGCCCGACTCGAAGCCCAGGGTGACGACATCGATGGCGTGACGTGGGTCGCCACCGACGCACCGGCAGGGACGCTGCTCGAGGTGCGCCTCGACGAGGTGGTGGACGACTACGATTTCCGGGCGACGGCGCTCGGGGTGGTGGACGTCGCCGCGGTGCGTCCTCCCGTCCGGATCGGTCGATCACTCCCGGTGGCCTCGACGAGCGTGGGGAGCTTCGGGCGCTGAGCCGCCGCGGGCGCTGAGCCGCCGCGGGCGGTGCCCCAACGCCCATGCGGCGCCCCGGCCCGGGCGCTGCCGGAGCCGCTGGCAGGAGCGTGACCGCCGTGCCAGTGGCGGCGTCCTCAGGTGAGGTTCGTTAGGCGCGCTGGTGCGCGTCCTCTCCCGCCCCGCCGTCATGCCGCGCACCCCCGCCGTCCTGTTGCTGCTCGCGCTCGCCCCGGTCGCCGGACTCGCCTCCGTCCCCGCGCACGGGGCCGGACCCGCAGCGTCCACGGCGCCGGCGCCGGCGCTGCCGATGCGGGTCGTGGTGGGCGCCGCGCCGTACGAAGCGCGGGCGGGCGCCGACGCCGACGCCGCGTGGGTCCTGCGGGACGCATGGGGACGGGTCCATGCAACCGGTACCGGCTCCCCGGCGTGGGCGGTCGAGCGTCGCAATACTCGCGTCCGGATCGCCTTCGACGGGTCCGATCGTGTCACGGCATGGAGCGACGAACCGTTCACCCTCTCGCCGGTGGCAGACGGGGCACCCCTGGCGTGGAACGGGCGCCGCTATCGAGGCACCCTCGCCTTCGTCCCCGTCGACACGGCGATCCTGGTCGTGAACCAGCTCGACCTCGAGTCGTACCTGCGCGGCGTCGTGCCCGTGGAGTTGGGGGTGCGATCACCTAACGAACAGGCAGCGCTCGAGGCCCAGGCCGTGGCGGCGCGCAGTTACGCGATCGTGCGCCGGCACGAGGCGGCCGGGCGGCGCTACGACCTGACGAGCGGGGCGGTTGACCAGGCCTATGGCGGGATGGACGCCGAGCATCCGCTGGCCGATGCGGCCATCGCCGCGACGGCGGG
>Ga0138256_10007008_pt1 | contig 11912 bp, 3 predicted proteins | sample KNB2016incub_MG_FD_105486 | JGI IMG/M metagenome (GOLD analysis project Ga0138256, IMG submission 105486) | Active sludge microbial communities from wastewater in Klosterneuburg, Austria - KNB2014incub_MG | ecosystem: Engineered > WWTP > Activated sludge > Unclassified | place: Austria...
AAGGGCCTCGGCACCAACGACCCGCAGAGTTATCTGATGCGCTCGGACCTGCGCGGACTGCACACGCGCATCGACGCGTCGCGGTACCGGCTGGCGACGTTCGACATGGGTCTCAATCGCGAACGCGACATCCTGAACGGCTCGATTGCGCGCCTCGTGTGGCACATTGCCGGTGAAACCTGGAACACCTCCGGCACGCCGAGCATCGTGGCTGATGCCGAAAACGTCAGCCAGGATCTGGTCATTCGGCACATGAAAGTGAGCCCGACCCAGAACCAGGATTCCTTTTCAACCAGGTACACGCTGGACCGCATCCAGGTGGACCTGGCCGACCGCCTCAAGGCTCCGCTTGAGTCGGACCCGGGCGTGTTCACGAGTCCCTCCCGCACGGGCTGGCAGAACACCGCCGTGCAGTGCGCGTTAGGGCCAGTGGGCTGCGCCACCGCGCGTATCGCCCCCTTCAACCGCGTCGGCATCGACAACTTCCGCATCGACTATCACGAGTTCGCCGCGCCCACCGAGTTCTGGGTGTCATCGCTCAGACTCGCTGCACACGAAAAAACCACCAACACGTTCGGCATTTCATGGACGTCCACCATGCCGGCCGTGAATCCAGCCGGGGAGACCGCCGCCAACTGGAAGGTGGCGTTGTACGCGGTGCCGACGAAACCGGAAACCTCACCCGGCGCCGGTAACGCCTCACCCATGACTCCGGCCACCACCAATTGCGCGGCCACCGGTGTGGGCGCAGTGGCGTTGACCAACGGCAGCACGCACCCCACGCTCGCGAGCGGCGCCTTCACGTGGTTTACACCGACGCCTGGCCTCACATCGGGCGCGCTGTACTTCATCTGCGCGGGCCTCATCACGCCGGGGGATACAACACCGAGCCTGTTCAACTTCTCGCAGTGGCCCGTGGTGTACGACCCGTCGGCCACAAACACGCCCGCGCCGAGGCTGGTGCTCAACCGCACGGACATGAGCATGACGGGACAACACACCGGGTCGCTCGCTCTGCCGAATCTTTCGTCGAAAACGCCTCCGCAGACCATCACCGTGACCCAGGTGGGCGGCTCGTCACCTGTGGACTGGGCGGTTGACGTCTGTCAGGTCTACGACCCAAACAGTCCGACGATGTGCACCAACACCCTGGGCTACATCCAGTTGTCGGCCACGAGTGGCTCCGGCTCAGGCTCGTTCACCGTGCAGATCAAAGACTCGCTGATGTTGCCGCTGTCGACAGGCTCCACTCCGCTCGGAGTCGTCCTTCGGGTCAGCCCGATCTACCCCGGCTCAACGGCCAATTCAGCGCAGTACGTCCAGCTCAGCGTCACCATCACGCCGCCCAGCACGACAGCCGCGCCGCCCTTCGGCCAGGTGGACACGCCGTCCCAGAACGCCGGCGGGGTGCAGGGCGCCATTGGCGTGACCGGTTGGGCGCTCGACGACATGGGCGTGGCCAGCGTCAAGATTTACCGCAACTGCCTGGCCTTCGATATTCAGGCCAACTGCCTGATGAAGCTGGGCATCAACGTGGTCTACGTCGGTGACGCGGCGTTTGTGCCTGGCGCGCGACCCGACGTTGAGGCGGGCTACCCGAACTACCCGAACGCCAACATGGCCGGCTGGGGCTACCTGCTGCTGACAAATATGTTGCCGCACGTGCCCAACCAGGCCGGCTTCGGCGGTCAGGGCGCCCTGACTTTGTATGCCATCGCCACCGACACCCAGGGCACGCAGACCTTGCTCGGCAGGACGCCGGGCAACAGCACGCCGACATCCTTCTCGATGTCGAATGACACGATTACCAAACCGTTTGGATCGATTGACACGCCCCAGCAGGGTGGAGCCACCGGGGGCTTTTATGCGAACTTCGGATGGGCGCTGACGCCCGACACGAACACCACTGCCGGCGCGGGCGACATCATCGTTCCCGTGAACGGATCGACGATGACCGTCTACATTGACGGCGTGCCGGTTGGCAACGTCGGTTACAACCAGTGCCGGGGCAGTGTGGGGAATCCCGTGCCTGCCGGCGCCTTCTGCAACGATGACGTGGCCAATCTGTTCGGCAACCCGACGCCGCAGGCGCCTGGAACCACGCGCACGTCGAACCCGACACGGTTCCGCAACCTCGATTCCGGGCGGGGCCCGATCGGCGCGTTTGTCATCGATACGAGCGCGTACAGCAACGGCCCCCATTCGATCGCCTGGGGCGTGAGTGACAGCGCGGGACGAACCGAAGGCATCGGCAGCCGGAACTTCATCATCACCAACGGCGGGGCCAACCCGTTCAGCGCTGACGCCGATCCCGAGGCCGTCATTCGTGTGAACCCCGTGGGACCGGATCTGGGACACACACTCGCCAGCCTGCGCCATCTCGAACGGATCGCCCCGACGGTGCCCGTACGCCTCGGCATGAACATGAAGGCTGAACTGCGGCCCGCGCCGGTGCAGTCAGGGGTGGCACGGATCACGGCCCGCGAGTTTGAGCGCGTGGAACTGGCGCTGCCGCGCACCATGTCAGGCGAAGTGTGGGACGGCTATGTGGTGCAGCACGGCATCCTGACGCCGCTGCCGGTGGGATCGTTCCTTGACCGCGCCGCCGGCCGGTTCATGTGGCAGTCCACGCCCGGCTACCTGGGTGAATACAACCTGGTGTTTGTGCGGACCCTCAAGAGTGGCCGCCGCGAGACACTGCAGGTCAAGGTGCGCTTCGGGCCGCGCTGGTAAGCCGTACCTGACTCCAAGAGAACAGTTCGCCCGTGCCGCTTGTGCCCTAATGAGGCCATGCGAACGCTTCCCGCCCTGTTCTTGCTGCTCTGTCCGGCGACGGTGGCTGCGCAGACGATCTCCTCCCCAGCGCCAGGTTCAGTGACAATTGTTCGTCCCTGGAAGGAATACGCGACCCACGAACTTCGCGATCACGACCGACTCGTGGGGCAATGACGTTTTCCAGGGCACTCCCAGCACGTCCGACCCGTCGTTTTTCCTTCTCGACCCGTTACTGCCGGGCTCCGCGCCCCTTGGCAAGGTGGGTTCGAACTATCCCGTCAACACCAGCAACTACACCTACCTCTACGTCAAGATGCGGGTGGCCAACGAAATCAAGGTGCCAGCCTTCGGCCAGATTGGCACTCTGCCCGTCATGCAGGTGTTTTGGAGCCGGGACACCATCTCCAGTTCCTACTCCAACCCAGAGGGACGTCTGAACGGCGGCTTGATCACGATGGTCAACAGCACGAACGCGCAGATTGGTGTGCCGTATTCCCCGCTCTTCACCGGCTGCAACGGCGCCAATGCCCCATGCGGTTCGATGGAAGGGTCGCGTTATGTGATTCATGCCATCCCACTCAAGAGCACCGTGGCCCTGGCGGCGCTTGGCACGGGCTTCGCGCGTTGGAAGAACGTTGACGACCCGACCGACGCAAGCAGTATCAACTGGGGCGCCACGCCTTCGTTGACGGCCGACTCGATCCGGTTTGACCCCGCGGTGCTCGGTGGCTCGGTCATCGGCCAGATAGACGTGGACTGGGTGCGGTTGGTGGCGCCCGGAGCCGAGGCCGCGAAGACGCTGACCTGGACGGGCGGCAGCACCTACGACATCGTCATTTCAACCCAAGCCGATTGCGGGGCCAACGGCAACTACGCCGTGCTCGCGTATGCCCAGGCGTCCGGGTTCCAGTTCTTCCCCGAAGCCTGGCCGAACGGCACGTACTACATCGGGCTGCGCGACAAGTTCACGGCGAACAACAGTGATTCACCGGCGTCGCGCCAGCTTCGATCGTGCTCGACCGGCCGGTACGTGATCCGTGACTATCCGGAGTTCACGTTTACGTCGCCGAACCCGCTGGGATCGAGCGACGATTTTGCGACGGTCGAACTCAACAACCCCTGGGACTTTACGTCGCCTTCCGACATTGACGTCAACCAGTCGATCACGAGTGGCAGTTACACCACGCTTCCTCTGGAGTTGCCGAATGCGACCAATATCGGCACCAAGCCGGTCTTCAGAGGCGTCGGCACGGCTGACCCCCAGAGTTACCTCATGCGATCAGACAAGCGCGGACTGCACACGCGCATCGATACGTCGCGTTATCGCCTGGTCACATTCGACATGGGCGTCAATCACGAGCGCGACATGCTGAATGGGTCGATTGCGCGGATCGTGTGGCATATCGCGGGTGAAACCTGGAACACCACTGGGACGCCGAGCATTGTGGCAGACGCGGAGAACGTCATGGAGGATATTGTCCTGCGCCACATGAAGGTGGACGCCACAAAGAATCAGGATTCCTTCTCGACCCGGTACACCCTGGATCGCATTCAGGTGGATCTGGCCGATCGTTTCAAGGCCCCGCTCGAAAGCGATCCTGGACCTGCAAGCAGCCCGTCGCGTACGGGATGGCAGAACACTGCCGTGAAGTGCGCCTCCGGACCCGTGGGCTGCTCCATTGGTCGTATTGCGCCGTTCGATCGAGTGGGCATCGACAACTTCCGCGTGGACTTCCACGAGTTCTCCGCGCCCACAGAGTTCTGGGTGTCGTCAGTGCGGCTGGCCGCGCACGAAAAGACCACCGGCACCTTTGGCATTTCGTGGACGTCCCTCATGCCGGCGGCCAACCCCAGCGGCGAGTCCGCTGCCAGCTGGAAGGTGGCGCTGTTTGCCGTGCCGACGAAGCCCGAAACGTCACCGGGAGCCGGCAACGCATCGCCGATGACACCGGTGAGCTCCAATTGCTCCACGCCGGGTCTGGGCATCGTGGCGTTGACCAGCGGCGGGACACACCCAGCATTGTCCAGCGGCTCGTTCACCTGGTTTACTCCCACGCCCGGCCTGACGTCCGGCGCGCTGTACTTCATCTGCGCGGGACTGATCACCCCTGGCGACTCGACGCCAACCGTCTTCAACTTCTCGCAGTGGCCGGTGGTCTACGACCCGTCAGCGACAGACACACCGGCGCCGCGCCTGTACCTGAACCAAACCAACATCAATATGACCGGGTGGCACACCGGATCTTCTACTCCGCCATTTCTGTCGTCCAAGACCCCGCCGCAAACTGTCAACGTGACGCAGGTTGGCGGCTCCTCGCCGGTGGACTGGGTCGTGGACGTCTGCCGGACTTACGACCCTGCCAACCCGACGATGTGCACGAACACGCTGGATTACATCCAACTGGTACCGGCAAATGGGACGGGATCGGGCTCGTTCACCATCCAGCTGAAAGACTCGTCAATGCTGCCGCCGTCCACCGGTGGAAACCCCCTGGGCGTGGTGCTGCGCGTGAGTCCGGCCTCCGCTGGGGCAACCTCGACTTCTGCGCAGTTCATCCAGGTCAACATTCAGATCATTCCAGCCGGCACGAGCAGTGCACCGCCCTTCGGCCAGGTGGATACGCCCAGTCAGGGGGCCGCAGGGGTACAAGGCGCGATTGGTGTCACAGGGTGGGCTCTGGATGACCAGGGTCTGTCCAGCGTCAAGGTCTATCGGAATTGTCTGCCCTTCGACATTCAGCAAAACTGCACCGTGCGTCTGGGCGTCAATGTGGTGTTTGTCGGCGACGCCGCATTTGTCCCTGGAGCACGGCCGGACGTCGAAGCCGCGTACCCGAACTACCCGCAGGCGAATCAGGCGGGGTGGGGCTATTTGCTGCTCACCAACATGTTGCCGCACATCCCGAATCAGGCTGCGTTCGGCGGGCAAGGGCCGTTGACGCTTTACGTGATCGCCACCGACCTCATGGGGAGCCAGACGTTGCTCGGGCGCGCCTTGACCAACAACACGCCGACGGGATTCTCCATGGCGAATGATTCGATCGCGAAACCGTTCGGATCGATTGACACGCCCGCGCAAGGCGGCGCGACGTCGGGTTTCTACGCGAACTTTGGATGGGCGCTCACGCCCGACACAAACACCACCGCCGGCGCAGGCGACATCATCGTTCCCGTGAACGGATCGACGATGACCGTCTACATTGACGGCGTGCCGGTTGGCAACGTCGGTTACAACCAGTGCCGAGGCAGCGTCGGTAATCCCGTGCCCGGTGGCGTCTACTGCAACGATGACGTGGCCAACCTATTCGGCAACCTCACGCCACAGCCGCCCGGAACCACGCGCACGTCGAACCCGACACGGTTCCGCAACCTCGATTCCGGCCGCGCTGCTATCGGGGCGTTTGTCCTTAATACCAGCGGGTACAGCAACGGTCTGCACTCCATCGCCTGGGGAGTGAGCGATAGCGCGGGCCGCGTGGAGGGCATCGGCAGCCGAAACTTCACAATCACGAACGGCGCTGCGCATTCGTTCAGTGCTGATACCGATCCCGAGGCCGTCATTCGTGTGAACCCCGTCGGGCCGGATCTGGGACACACACTCGCCAGCCTGCGCCATCTTGAACGGATCGCCCCGACGGTGCCCGTACGCCTCGGCATGAACACGAAGGCCGAGCTGCGGCCGGCGCCGGTGCAGCAGGGTGTGGCACGGATCACGGCGCGCGAGTTTGAGCGCGTGGAACTGGCGCTGCCGCGCACCATGTCGGGCGAAGTGTGGGACGGCTATGAAGTGCAGCACGGCGTCCTGACGCCGCTGCCAGTGGGATCGTTCCTTGACCGCGCCGCCGGCCGGTTCATGTGGCAGTCCACGCCCGGCTACCTGGGTGAATACAACCTGGTGTTTGTGCGGACCCTCAAGAGTGGCCGCCGCGAGACGCTGCAGGTGAAGGTGCGCTTCGGTCCCCGCTGGTAAGCCGCGTCGCCAGGACGTGTAGCCGGGTCTGAAGACCCGGCCTCCATCCGGACGGAGGCCGGACCTTCAGGTCCGGCTAGATGTTTTTAGCGCGCTCGCCAGGTCTGCAGGATCTTCATGTAGTTGCCGCGTTCGAATGCCTCGGGATTGGGGCAACGCAGCAGGCTCATGCTGCCTTGCGCCTGTTCCAGGGATTCGTACTCGCGCACTTCGAGCCAGTGCGAGAGTTCCCGTCTGATTTTCGCGAGGTGACTCGGCCCGTGCAGCAGCAACGCGGCCACCATCTGCACTGCATGCGCTCCGGCCATCACTGCCTTCACCGCGTCGATGCACGTGTGGACCCCGCCTGTGGCCGCAAGAGAGGCGCGCACGCGGCCCGAGAGAATGGCGAGCCAGCGTAGCCGCAGTAACAGGTCACCGGAGTCCGACAGCTGAAGGCGTGGCACCGCGTCAAGCGCATCAGGGTCGATGTCGGGCTGGTAGAACCGGTTGAAGAGCACCAGTCCGTTCGCGCCGGCTTCATCGAGCTGGTGGGCCACATTCGCGAACGAAGAATAAAACGGCGAGAGCTTGATCGCGACCGGGATCCTCACGTGGGTCTTCACGGCTCGCACCACGTCGAGCAGCCGCTGTTCCAGCGCCGCGCCATCCTGCTTCGGGTCTGTGGCCACATGGTAGAAGTTCAGCTCCAGCGCGTCGGCGCCGGCATCCTGAATGAGCCGGGCATAGTCGAGCCACCCTTCAGGCGACGTGCCGTTGAGCGAGCCGATCACCGGCACCTGCACGGCGTTGCTGACCCGGCGCACATGCTCCAGATACCGGTCGGGCCCCATCGCGAATTCTTCCGCCAGGGGGAAATAGGACTCCGCTTCGGCGTGTGAGCCCTCGTGCGCCAGCATGTGGTGCTCGGTGCCCAAGGCGTCTGCCGATATCTGCTCCTCGAAGAGTGATGGCAGGACGATGGCCGCCGCGCCGGCGTCTTCGAGGCGCCGGATCGTGTCGAAGTCTGAGGCCAGGGGCGACGCGCCTGGAATCAGAGGATGCGGCAGGCGGAACCCCAGGTAGGTCGTGGACAGGTCCATCATGACTGTGTCTCCTTCTTTCCGGCCAGCTGCTCGTACAGCGCGTACCGCTCATGGGCATGGGCCTGGGCGCCCGCCAGCAGTTCCTTGAATCGCTCGGGGTACAGCTGTTCCACCACCCGGAACCGGGATTCGTTACGCATGTACTTGCCGATGTCTCCGCGTGGGGCTCCCGATTCCAACTGCATGGCCGGGTGCCCGTCGATCTGGCGGCGCGGATCGAAGCGGAACAGGGGCCAGTAGCCCGTCTCCACGGCCAGCTTCTGCTGGTCGAGGCCGTGCGCCAGGTCGTAGCCATGCGCAATACACGTGCTGTAGGCGATGATGAGCGACGGTCCGGGGTAACTCTCGGCTTCCTGGAACGCCTTCACCGTCTGCGCGTCTTTCGCGCCGAACGCGACCTTTGCCACGTACACAGACCCATAGGCCATCGCCATCAGCGCCAGGTCCTTCTTGTTCGTCGCTTTGCCTGAGGCGGCGAACTTGGCCGATGCGCCCATCGGCGTCGCCTTCGATTGCTGGCCACCGGTGTTGGAGTAGACCTCGGTGTCGAGCACGAGGATGTTGACGTTTTTGCCGGTAGACAACACGTGGTCGAGGCCGCCATAGCCGATGTCATAGGCCCAGCCGTCACCGCCCACGATCCAGACACTCTTCTTCGTCAACGCATCGGCAAGGACCAGCAACCGCCTCGCAGCTCCGCCAGTTCCGCCAGTTCCGCCAGTTTGCAATTCTCTTAGTCGTCCCTTGAGCGTGGCCACGCGCGCACGTTGCTCGTCAAGGCCGGCGTCGGTCGCCTGATTGGCGTCGAGGATGGTGTTGGCCAGGTCGGCCGCGATGAGTCCCTCGTCCCGCAGGTCCGCCAGCAACCGCACGGCTTCAGCCGCCTGGGACTCCACAGCGAGCCGCATCCCCAGACCGAATTCGGCATTGTCTTCAAACAGGGAATTCGACCAGCTCGGACCACGACCGGCGAGATTTGTGGTGTAGGGCGTGGTCGGCAGGTTGCCGCCATAGATGGACGAACACCCTGTGGCATTCGCCATGAGCAAGTGATCGCCAAACAGCTGCGTCAACAGCTTCAGGTACGGCGTTTCGCCGCAGCCCGCGCAGGCCCCGGAGTACTCAAACAACGGTTCCAGGAACTGCGTGCTCTTGATGTCGCTCTTGACGGTGTGACGGTCCACTTCGGGCAAGCCCAGGAAAAACTCGTAGTTCACGCGCTCGGGCTCCCGCAACGGCCGCTGGGGATGCAGGTCCAGAGCCTTGTGCTTGGGGTTGGCCTTGTCTTTTGCCGGGCACACCATGACGCACAACGAACATCCCGTGCAGTCTTCCGGCGCCACCTGAATGATGTAGTCCAACCCGGCGTATTCGGCGCCCTTGTACGGGACGGACTTGAAGGTCTCAGGCCGGCCGGCCAGCGCGCCGGGTGACGCCACCTTCGCGCGAATCGCGGCATGCGGACACACGAGGGTGCACTTGTTGCACTGGATGCACAGTGCCTGATCCCACACCGGAATCTCAGTGGCGATGGAACGTTTTTCCCACTTCGCTGTCCCGACTGGCCAGGTGCCGTCCACCGGGAACGCACTGACCGGCAGCAGATCGCCCTGGTTGGACAGCATCATGGCCGTCACGCGCTGCACAAAATCAGGCGCCGCAGGCGACACCATCGGCGCAGGATGCCGCGTGGACGTCACCGCGACGGGCACCGGCACTTCATGCAGATGCGCCAGTGCGGCGTCCACCGCGGCGAAGTTGGCCAGCACGACCGACTCGCCCCGCTTGCCATAGGTCTTCCGGATGGCGCTCTTGATGTGCTCGATCGCCTCATCGCGGGGCAACACGCCGGAGATGGCAAAGAAACACACCTGCATGATCGTGTTGATGCGGTTGCCCATGCCGGCCTCACGTGCCACGGTGTAGCCGTCGATGGCATACAGGCGCAGGCCCTTGCTGATCACGGCTTGCTGCACCTCTGCGGACAGATGGTCCCAGACCTCGTCCTTGTCGTACGGCGCGTTGAGCAGGAGCACAGCCCCTCGTTCGGCGTATCCGACGACATCGTATTTGTCGAGGAAGTCGAACTGGTGGCACGCCACGAAACTGGCTTGCCGAATGAGATACGGCGCACGAATGGGGTTCGGCCCGAAGCGGAGGTGCGAAATGGTGACGGCGCCGGACTTCTTCGAATCGTAGACAAAAAAGCCCTGCGCGAAGTTCGGCGTGTCTTCGCCGATGATCTTGATCGAGTTCTTGTTGGCTCCGACCGTGCCGTCGGCGCCGAGTCCGAAGAACACCGCCTGCACCACGCCAGGCGCATCCACCGAGAACTCGGGGTCCACCTTCAGTGACAAATGCGTCACATCGTCGTTAATCCCAATCGTAAAGTGTGACTTCGGGCGAGGGGTGTTGAGCTCGTCGAAGATGGCCTTGGCCATCGCCGGCGTGAATTCCTTCGAGGCCAATCCGTACCTGCCGCCGATCACTTTCGGATGGAGCTGGCCGTGTTCATTCAGCGCGGCGACGACGTCGAGGAAGAGGGGGTCGCCGATGGCGCCCGGTTCCTTCGTGCGATCCATGACGGCGATTGACGTGACCGTGGACGGCAACGCCGCCATGAACGCGTCCACTGAGAACGGCCGGTACAGGCGGACCTTGAGGACGCCCACCCGCTCGCCGGATTCAATCAGCGCGGACGTGACGGTTTCTACGGTTTCGGCGCCCGATCCCATGATCACGATCACGCGCTCGGCAGCGGGGTGGCCCACGTAATCGAAGAGCCGGTATTGCCGGCCGGTCAGTGCAGCGAACTGATCCATTGCGTTCTGCACTAACGCCGGGCAGTCGGTGTGAAAACTGTTGGCGGCTTCGCGCGCCTGGAAGAATACGTCGGGGTTCTGCGCCGTGCCACGCAGCACCGGATGGTCGGGTGACAACGCGCGGCGGCGGTGGGCCTCGATGAGCGCGTCGGGCAACATCACGCGCAGGTCGTCGTCTGTGAGTTCCTCGATGCGCGCCACTTCATGCGACGTGCGGAAGCCGTCGAAAAAGTGCATGAACGGGATGCGCGAGGACAGTGTGGCCGCCTGCGCGATACATGCGAAGTCATGGGCTTCCTGCACCGTGTTCGAGGCGAGCATGGCCATGCCCGTTTGGCGGCAGGCCATCACATCCGAGTGGTCTCCGAAGATTGAGAGTGCGTGAGTGGCAATCGTGCGTGCCGTCACGTGCATCGCGAATGGGGTGAGTTCCCCGACAATCTTGTACAGATTGGGGATCATCAGCAGCAGGCCCTGGCTGGCGGTGAACGTGGTTGCGAGTGCGCCGGCTTGCAGGGCGCCATGGACCGCGCCGGCTGCGCCACCTTCCGACTGCATCTCCATCACGCTGGGTACCTGACCCCAGATGTTGGTGCGGCCCTTGGAGGACCATTCGTCCGCCAGTTCGCCCATGGTGGACGAAGGCGTAATCGGATAGATCGCGATTACTTCATTTGAACGATGCGCGACTGAGGCGGCTGCTTCGTTGCCGTCGACTGTGATCCACCGGCGAGCCATTCCCACTCCATCCGGAGGGCCTACGGGGTGCCTGATCGCGGGTGAATTTGAAGTGACACCCGCGTGGCCGCTCTTGAGTCATGACGCAGCCAGAAGCCACGTCAGCGATCCCTCCCAGTGTATCTCAGGAAGAAAGTGGAATAATCGATGGAATGCTCCCTGATGGTTTCCATCGCCTCGATCCCCGGTTTGTGCACGTCCAGCAGATTACCGGGTTGATCACCGCCGGAATCCTGTCGGCGATTGCCTTGCTGGCGCTCGGGTCGCTGGGATTGGCGGTGGGCGCGTCGTGGATGATGGCGGGGTTTGGCGCCGCCGCATGGCTCGCCGGTTCCGGGTTGCTGGCCTGGTGGCTTTGGGCGTGGCCTCGCCGCGCGTACGCCCATGCGTCATACCGGCTGGATGCCGAGGGTCTGGAGATTCGGCGCGGCGTGATCTGGCGCCGGGTTGTCAACGTTCCGCAGACGCGCGTGCAGCACACCGACGTGTCGCAGGGGCCCATTGAACGCAGTCACGGCCTCA
>Ga0138256_10007009_pt1 | contig 11912 bp, 9 predicted proteins | sample KNB2016incub_MG_FD_105486 | JGI IMG/M metagenome (GOLD analysis project Ga0138256, IMG submission 105486) | Active sludge microbial communities from wastewater in Klosterneuburg, Austria - KNB2014incub_MG | ecosystem: Engineered > WWTP > Activated sludge > Unclassified | place: Austria...
AAAGCCGACAACATATAAACTAATGAAGATAGTAATCATCGGTGCAGGGAATCTGGCGTGGCATATTGCCCCGAAACTGAAGAAGCTGGGACATGAGATCATAGGTGTTTATAGCAGGACAAAAAAATCAGCTGATTTACTATCGAAAAGAATCGGGTCAGATTCTTTTTCAGATATAGAAAGGATTCCGGAAAATGCAGATCTCTATATTGTAGCCCTTCATGATAAAGCTATTGCTTCAATTGTCAGACAATTAAAATTTATTCCCAAATTCATTGCACATACCAGCGGAGCAACTCCTCTTTCAGCTTTTCCGGTGAAGTTCAAAAATGTAGGTGTATTCTATCCGTTACAATCGTTTTCAAAAAACAGAACTGTCAAATTTGATTCTGTACCCTTTCTGATTGAAAGCAAGAATACGAAAACAAAAAAAGTTTTATCTGACCTTGCCCGGCAATTTTCCAATAATGTGCATTTCGTTTCTTCGGAGAAAAGAAAAAGAGTTCATCTGGCAGCTGTATTTGCAAATAATTTTGTCAATCATATGTATTCCTTGTCGGCAGAAATTTTACAGGAAAATCAATTATCATTTGATCTTTTAAAACCGTTGATTTTTGAAACGGCAGCTAAAATCAAAGAAAATCATCCTGATAAAATGCAAACCGGTCCGGCCAGAAGAAATGATCAACCTGTAATTAAGGAACACCTTAAACTATTAAGAGGCAAAAAACAAAGGAAAGACGTCTATACACTTTTGAATCAAAGTATTCTTGATAAGTTTAAAGTAAGGAATTAATTTCAATTCCATAATTTCTCTATTATTGTATCGATGAAAAATTTCAAAGAAACACTCCACCCTATCCGATGTTTTGTTTTTGATGTCGATGGAGTTTTAACCGACAACCGGGTTGTAGTTATGCCTAATGAATTGCACAGAATCATGAATATCCGTGATGGCTTTGCGTTAAAGGAAGCTGTGGATAGCGGTTATCATGTGATCATCATTTCCGGCGGCAAGTCTGAAAGTGTCAGAACAAGACTTGCAAACCTTGGAATAAAAGATATTTATCTTGGTGTAAAGGATAAAACCGTTCAGTTAGATGAAGTAAAAAAAATGTACGGATTGAAAACAGATGAGATCTTATACATGGGTGATGACATTCCTGACTATTATGTAATGCAACAAGTCGGAGTTCCTACTTGTCCAAACGACGCTGTTCATGAAATACGCGAACTCTGTACTTACGTCAGCCCTTTCAATGGCGGCGAAGGATGTGTCAGAGATGTTATTGAACAAACACTGAAACTTCATGGCAAATGGCCGGTGAAATAATTTCCGCAAACAAATTTATGATTTTCCTGAAACTTATCAGATGGCCCAATCTGATTATGATAGCCGTTACACAATTTCTTGTTCGCTATTGTCTGATCATGCCTGCATTCACTGTAGAATACAAGGTAATTGATGTTTTTCCTGATCATCTCAATAAATTACAATTCCTTCTTTTGGTAGCGTCTACTCTTTTGATTGCTGCAGGAGGATATATTATTAATGACATTCAGGATACATCAATCGACCTTGAAAATAAGCCGGGGAAAAATAAAATAAACAATGGAATTTCAGAAGCGTTTGCGCTAAGACTGTATTATATCTTAACCATCATTGGAATCGCTTGCGGATTTGCAACAGCAATTATGATTCAAAAATTATCTTTAGGCTTCATTCCTCTTTTCGCTGCTGCGTCATTATATATGTATTCCACTTTCTATAAGAAAAGATTTCTTTCAGGAAACATAATGATCGCAATACTTTCTGCCTTAAGTGTAATGATAGTAGGTCTCTTTGAACCTGCTTTTTATAAAAGCTTTATCTATCTGCTTTGGTACGGCGTGTTTGCATTTGAAATTTCTTTGATCCGGGAAATAATAAAAGATATTGAAGACAAAGATGGTGATGAAAAAGCACAATCGAAGAGTCTGCCAATTCTACATGGCATTCCCAAAACAAAACTGGTCATCTATGGATTGATCCTATTTATGATAGCTTCCATCATGCATGTTCTGTACTATGATTTTTATGAGAATACTGTTATCAGTTTTTGGGTTCTTACAGGAATTTTTATTTTACCATTACTGATTCTTGCTTATTCAATTTACATTTCACAGGAAAAAAAAGATTATCGCTTCGCAAGTGGAATTGCTAAAGCATACATGACGTTGGGAATTTTCAGCTTATTCGGATTCTGGTATTATTTCTTAAGATAGAATTTTGAAAAATTTCTCATCCTTCAACTTAATTCTTGGCTCCGGATCTCCACGGAGAAAACAATTATTGTCCGAATGCGGATTTGACTTTACGGTCAGGACCAATGAGATTGACGAAACTCCCCCACCCGGCCTTCTCCGTTCAGAAATTGCAATGAAACTTGCAGAAATGAAATCCGATGCATTGAGAAATACACTTACAGAAAAAGAAATCCTGATTACTGCAGATACAATAGTGTGCCTTGATGAACTTGTTTTGAATAAACCTGAAGACGCACAACATGCAGTTGAAATGCTACGAAAGTTGAGTGGCAAAGTACATCAGGTTTATACCGGAGTTTGTATTTCCTCGAAAATAAAAAAGATTGTATTTTCTTGTGAGACAGATGTTGAATTCAATTTATTGAGTGACGAATTAATACAAAGGTATGTCACTGAATATTCTCCATTCGATAAAGCAGGATCTTATGGTGCTCAGGAATGTTTACCGGAAGAATTGAATCCTTGTTCAGAAGCCGAGAAACAATTTATCCGTTCTATCGGAAAACCTGATCTTTTTGAAAACACTTTAGTGCAAACCGGAAAAGAGAGCATTCCTATCATTAAAAAAATTACAGGAAGTTATTTCAATGTCATGGGTTTGCCAATTGTTGAGTTGACTAACCAACTGAATAGTTTTATCGACTGATCATGGAAAAGCAAAAAGATTCCGGGATCAGAACAGCATATTTGAAAATGCATCTTGCCATTTTCTTATGGGGATTCACGGGCCTGCTGGGCCAGAAGATCCACCTTAATGAAGGCATGTTAGTATGGTATAGAATGCTCTTAAGTAGCCTGGCCATACTTGGAATATTTTATTACAGAAAATCTTTTCCCAAAATAAAAACCCGCGAGATCTGGATGATCGGCGCAATTGGTTTTTTAGTTATGCTGCATTGGGTCGCATTCTACGGTTCAATAAAAGCCAGCAGTATTTCTGTTGCAATGATCTGTCTTTCCGCCATTGCACTCTTCTCCTCTATTCTTGAACCATTGATCAACAAAGCACCATTTGATTTTGTCGAGATCTTGTTTAGCGCAATGGCCGTTACGGGAATTTCAACCATTTACAATTCTGATGTTACTGCTTCTACAGGAATTATTCTTGGACTGATAAGTGCATTCTTAAGTGCACTCTTTTCAACATTCAATAAACGTATAGCCGGAAAATATGAAACTCTTACAATTAGCTTCATAGAATTATCATTCGGATTCGGATTTCTCACATTGCTTCTTCCGGTCTATTTTTTATTTGCTGACAGTTCGAAACTGATTCCTGACTGGTCAGACTTATTTTATTTGTTGATCCTATCCTTGTTTTGTACAGTATTAACCTGGATACTATCTTTACAGGCATTAAGAAAAGTTTCTGCATATACGATGGGACTTGCATTGAACCTTGAACCTGTTTATGGAATTATACTTGCAATTCTATTTGCAAACGAAGGGCGCTTAATGAATAGCGGATTTATTACAGGAGCAGTTATTATTCTGGTCACAGTCGTTCTGCATACTATTTATAAAGCTAGAAAAACAAAACTGGCAAAGCAAAATGCTGCATTATAAAATTATCGAAAGCCCTATTGGTAAGATCCTGTTGATTTCAAATGAATCAGGACTTTGTTTTGCAGAATTTGAAGACGATTCCAATCCGGATAAAAAATTGAAAGCAATTGCTTCAAAATTTAAAGAAGAATTCTGCGAAGGGAATAATGAGATCCTGGAAACAACTCAACACCAATTAGACCTATACTTTAAAAAGGAATTAACAGTTTTTAACATTGCACTCTCACCTTTTGGAACCGGTTTTCAGAAATCTGTCTGGAATTCATTGCAGGAAATACCTTTTGGTAAAATAAAAACGTACAAAATCCAATCAGAAAATCTTCAATCACCTGATGCGATACGGGCAATAGCAAGTGCAAATGGGAAAAATCCAATCGCAGTCATCATTCCATGCCATCGTGTAATTGGCTCAGATGGTACTTTAACCGGATATGCAGGGGGACTATGGCGTAAAAAATGGTTACTTGAACACGAAGGATCACTGAATGCAGGACAAGTGTCATTGTTTTGATTATAATATATTGTACTTTTGCTGAATGCTGAATCGGGGAAAGATCTTCTTTTCATTTTTATTTCTATTCGTATTTCTGATTCCAACTGTCGGAGAAACGTTACATCAGCTTTCTCATGCAGGCGATTTTCATTGCACCGAAAAAAATGTTCATCATTTTCATGAATCTGAACATCATTGTTCAATTTGCGATTTCTCTTTCACAACATACTATTCTGATATTTTTAAACCTGAAGTAAAAGCAATAGGGTATTTTATATTTCCATATCAAACACTTAAAACACATTCACTTTTTTATTCTGAAGTAACGACTCTCGCATTAAGAGGGCCGCCAATTTGCTAGTACTTTTTTATGATTCAATTTCTTTAATTCCGTTATAAGCAGATCTTTTAAAGCAAACTAAGCTTTAGAGCATTCATGCTTCATAGGGATATTTCCCTCATAGTTATGCTACCGGAATTCAGAAATATAACTCATCAGTTTCTAACAAATTAAAATCATTAAAATGAAAGCAAAGTCATTTCTATACGGAATCGTATGTGCGTGTTTGCTGCTTGGATATCTAAACGCAGCTGCATCAGGCGAAAAAATAAAATTAACAGGAACAGTTACAGACAAATCTACAGGAGAAAAAATTCCGGGAGTTACGATATATATTCCCGATTTGAAAACCGGAAGTATCACAGATATAAACGGAGAATTCAGAATTGAGAACCTGCCAGACAAAAAACTAATTTTTCAATTCAGTCTGATTGGATATAAAAATTACATTACTACAATTGATCTTTCAACAACAAGAAGTATAGATGTTAAACTTGAAACAGCAGTTAAAGAGATAAATGCAATTGTTGTTACAGGTTCCGCAAATGCTGTTGAGAAAAACAGAACACCGACACCAATAACTGTCATTCAAAAGTCGCTGATCGTAGAAAACTCTTCCTCCAATATCATCGATGTTCTTGCTTCACAACCGGGCATCTCCCAGATCACAACCGGTAGTGGTATTTCTAAGCCTGTCATCAGAGGGCTTGGATACAACAGGGTAATTGTTATCAATGATGGAATAAAACAAGAAGGACAGCAATGGGGCGATGAACATGGAATTGAAATAGACGAATATAGTGTTGACAAAGTTGAAATTCTCAAAGGACCTGCTTCCTTAATGTATGGATCCGATGCAATGGCAGGTGTCATCAATATGATCTCTGCTCCTTCTCTTGCTGAAGGAAAAATTACGGGTGAGTTGATCTCTGAATTTCAGACTAACAACGGTTTATATGGATATTCCGCGAATAGTAAAGGAAATTTAAAAGGCTTTGTCTGGGATGCACGATTCAGCAATAAAGCAGCACACGCTTACAAAAATAAATATGACGGCTATGTATATAATTCCGGATACAAAGAATATGCTGCTCAAACAATTCTGGGGATAAACAGATCCTGGGGCTTTTCTCATTTGCATTTGAGTTACTTTAATTTGATCCCGGGAATTTCAGAAGGCGAACGCGATGCTACCAGTGGAAAATTTATTAAGCCCGTTGCAATTAATGATTCAACGATTGAAGAAGTTATCGCAGGCGATTCCGATTTCAAGTCTTATTCATCGAATGTTCCTTTTCAAAAAGTAAATCATTATAAGATCGTTCTGAATAACAGTATGATCATCAGTCAGGGAACTCTGAAGAGTGTTTTCGGATATCAGTTAAACGAAAGAAAAGAATTTGCTGAGATCACAAGTCCCGATGATTACGGACTTTATTTTAAACTAAGTACTTTTAATTACGAACTTAAATATCATTTTCCTGAATATAAAAAGATCAATTTCACAACAGGTTTGAATGGAATGTTACAAAACTCTTTGAATAAAGGCACTGAATATCTTGTCCCCGCTTACACTTTATTCGATGGTGGTATTTTTGCAATTGCAGCGAGAAATTTTAATAAGATCGATGTCAGCGCAGGGATCCGGTACGACTCGCGGAAATTAAATGGTGAAGATCTTTATCTGGATGCAAACGGAATTTCTACAAATGAAAATAATTCAACAGAACACCGTTTTAATTCTTTTACTACCACATTTTCCGGATTAACAGGAAGTGCCGGAATGGCCTGGAATTTCAATCCGAACTTTTATACCAAAGCCAATATTTCCTTTGGTTTCAGAGCTCCGAATATTGCTGAGCTCGGCGCTAACGGTGTACATGAAGGAACTATACGATATGAAATCGGAAACACTCAATTGAAAGCTGAAAAAAGCCGGCAAGTAGATCTTTCATTGGGCTTCAACACAGATCATGTCAGTATAGAGATCGATGGATTTATAAATTCTATTGATAATTTTATTTTTCTATCAAAGCTCTCTACTTCTGGCGGAACTGATTCTCTCCGGGATGGAAATTCTGTATTCCTCTATTCATCAGGTAATGCTTTATTGAAAGGTGGCGAGATCCTGATCGATCTGCATCCACATCCATTCGACTGGTTGCACTTTGAAAATTCTCTTTCCATTGTAGATGCTCAACAGAAGGATCAACCTGACAGTACGAAATATCTTCCCTTTACGCCACCAATGAAAGTAACTTCAGAATTAAAATTCACAGCGAAAAAATTGTCGAAGGTGATCAGCAACAGTTATTTTAAAATTGGCATCGATTATTATTTTGAGCAGGACAAAATCTATTCTGCATTCAATACTGAGACTTCAACACCCGGTTATAATTTATTCCACGCAGGGATTGGAACCGACGTGACAATAAAAAAGAAGAAACTATTATCAGCATATATTAATGTTACCAATTTAGGTGATGTTGCTTACCAAAGTCATTTGAGCAGGTTAAAGTATGCTCCTGAAAATCCGGTAACCGGACAAACGGGAATCTTTAACATGGGAAGAAATATAAACTTCAAAGTGATAGTCCCACTCGAATTTTCAAAAAAATAGGTTAATTACAGGTATTTTCAATTAAAAACGGCAAAAGAAGATTTTGCCGTTTTTTTTTTATTTATATCTTTATTCCCTCTAACCCCTAATTCAAATGAAAAAAATCCTACTCTCATTAATTATTGCATGTGCCATTTCAGTAACCGGATACTCACAATGTGCACCCGGTTTTTCTGAAATCATCGTGCAGATCATTCCGGATACTCATCCGACTGAAACTTCCTGGACCATTACTGATAACACCGGAAATGTCGTAGCCCTCGGTGGCTCAGATGGCGATACGATTTGTCTGGCAGATAATGAATGTGATATGTTTACCATCCATGATATTTTCGGAGATGGAATAAACAGTCCCGGAGGATATTTTGTTTATGTGAATGGAATTTTAGTAGGTAGCGGAACAAACTTTGGATTTCAGTATGAGTTTGCTATTAACTGCCCGGCCGGAAGCTTTTGCACTAATGCACTTCCAATCGATACAGGAACCTACACAGGAGTTTTTGAAGATTCCTGGTTCAGCTTCACTCCGACAGCAACGGGAACATATAACTTAAGTACTTGCGGACTCGCTACGTGCAATACACAGATCTGGATGTACACTAGTTGTCCGACAATTCCTTATCAGGATAATGCTACCGGAACTTATGCATACAATGATGACAATGCTTGTGGTTTACAGGCTGACATGAATACTGCACTTTTTGCAGGAACAACATACCTTATCCGTGTTGGAGATGCTTTGAATTCATGTACAGGTTCGATTGATTTTAAATTAGAATATGTCAGCCAGATCCAGGGTTGTATGGATCCATTATCATGTAATTTTAATCCGGTAGCTGTCATCGATGATGGCAGTTGCATCTATCCGCCAAATCCACTTTGTGCCGGACCGGATCTTCAGATCGACTCAATGTCATTCATCACCAGTTTGCAGATAACTTCGCACACCGCTGCAACTTGCGATGTCGATGAAGGTTGTGTAACAGGTTATGGTACCCGATATGTAATGAGATTTACATCGAAGATCAATAACATCGGTACACTTGATTATTATATCGGAAGCCCTTCTTCTCAACCCGGTATGTTTAACACTAACAATTGCCACGGCCATGCACATTATGAAGGCTATGGCGATTATCGTCTGTTCAATTCAGATGGAAATCAAATTCCATCAGGTCACAAAAACGGTTATTGTGTAATTGACCTTTGCGGATTCGGACAGTATACTTGTGGAAACATGGGTATCACAGCAGGATGTTATGATGCATATGGTGCAGGAACACAATGTCAGTGGCTGGATCTTACAGATGTACCAACAGGTGACTATCGTGTAGCTGTAATTATCAATTCAAAACACTTACCGGATGCAATGGGCAGATATGAAACAAACTTTGCAAATAATGCGCTTCAGGTTTGTATGCACATTGAACAACATGCCGGTGGTGCACCGACTTATACACTGCTTCCGAATTGCCAGCCTTATGTAGATTGTACAGGATTACCGGGTGGCGCAAGCGAGAGAGATTGTAATGGTGTTTGTAACGGTCCCGGAGTATATGGCGACACATATTCTAATTCTACATTAGACTCTATGGACGTTATAACATACATGGATCTGATTCAAATCGGACTTCCTCCTTCTGTTTGTTACGATATCAGTGGTGATTCCAGTATTTCCGTTTATGATGCTTCATTGATGAACTGGTGTTTACGTGGAAACAATAGTCATCCGGGTGGAAGCTATCACAACCATTGCAACTTCCCAAGAAACATCGTCAATCCAAGTGACCTTACGGGATTATCCATCAGCAATGTAAATTATGTAGATAATTATTTTGATGTTGAATTATTTTCTCCGAATGCAAATGTAAAATCATTCCAGTTCGCGATCAGCGGTGCTTCTATCAGCTCTGTTGTAAGTCTCGTGAATCCAATAAACTTCCCTGTTGACCTTCGTTTCAAATCTTCTACCAATGAAGTAATTGGAATTTCAGTTGTAGATTCTTCAATAATGAGATCACCAAATGCAACTCAATTAGTAAGAATTTATTTCAATGGATTAACAGATTCAGTTATTTGCATCAGCAGCATCAATGACATCGTAAATCAGGATGCAGAAAGAACTATAGCTTCTGTATATGGTAGCTGTATCCCTGCACTATCAACTGACATAACTACGATTGCTAAGCCTTCGGACCTTGTAGTAATTCCAAATCCTGCAAGTGAAAAAGCTTACATCCATATCTCAGGACCTGCAGGTTCAAAAGACGAAATTGAAATTACAGATGCTTCGGGCAGACTTGTAAGAGTTCCTGTATCTTTTGTTCGTGATGCGTGGTATGAAATGGATCTTAATTCACTACCAACCGGAGTTTACTTCGTGATCAGAAAAGGAAATAATGTTTACGGAGTAACTCGATTCATTAAGTTGTAATAAAAGAAATCATCGATCAAAAAAAAATCCTGCCAATCGGCAGGATTTTTTTTGATCTACATAAAACCTTTCACTTTGCTTTATTGTCAAGTTGAATCATAAACCCTGTATTCTGTCCAGTCATTGTAGTCGGCAATTCGCCATTCCATTTCTGAACTTTCAGGTATTCAATGTACATAGTTGTTAAGGATAGTTGCTCTTTCTTTATTGCTTCTGCCCTACCCGATGCTGCAATTACGGCTTGCGCAGAATCACCACGTGCTACTGCAATTTTTCTTTCTGCATCGGCTACAGCAACCTGTCTTTGATTTTCTGCAACCTGCACCTCTTGAATTGCACGGGTCTTAGCTACGATTGATTCGGTAATTTCTGTTGGCGGAACAATATTCGTTCTCAACTGAGAAACATTGAACCATAAAGAAACACGCTTGTTACACTCTTTTACTATTGAAGATTCGAATTCTTCACGGTGGTTGAAAATTGAATCAACACTATAACGGTTTGCTACGTCATTCACTGAACCAACGATTGCATTCTTCAACCAGCCATGTTCCATTTCCCTTACACCAACTCTGAGGTTCTGAAACATGTTCGCTACATTTCCCGGATTGATGGAATAATTGAACGAAGGTTTTATCGTTGCCCTGAATCCACCTTTTGTAACAATGTCTGCTTCTTCATATTCAATATGCTGCTGATGTATAGGGAACTCATAAATTTTTGAGATCCAAGAATTATAAAACACCCAGCCGGTTACATATTCGGTATTACCTACTCCGCGATTGTCACCAACATTGCTGACTTTTATTCCTACAAATCCTGCATCTATCCTTTCAACATCTATGGGATTTACTATAACCGCTACAATTGCAATTCCCAATGCAAGCAACAGTTTTTTTGCTTTGAAGATTTTGAACGTATTAGTCTCGTCGAAATAAGAATTCTTTTTGAAGATCTGCAGTATGATACCTGCGATCAGAAACGTAACAACGAATACGATTAGTGGAATGGTGATCATGTGTGGTTGCGGATAAAAATTATGTATGAAATTAAGTGTTTTGTGAATATGAATAATAGTATCAATGCTAAAATTATAAATCCCGCAATCCGAAACCAGCTCTGGGTTAGATCAAAATTGACGAGCAAAGAAATGATCACGAAATTTATCATTACATGCATTATCAATAAAACTGTTCTGATGAAAGTGCTGTTCATTGGCGATAAATATAAATAAAAAAGGAGAGCCTGTACGGGCTCTCCTCCAAAAATATATTCTATCTTTTTATTTTTTATCCTCTTTCACTTCTTCGAAATCGACATCTGTAACTTCGCTGTCGGTTTTCGCTTGTGAACCGCCATCTGCTGAAGGTTGACCTTCTGCACCAGGACCTGCGTTCTGAGTTGCTTTGTACATGTCTTCAGAAGCTGCCTGCCATGCTGTATTCAGTGTAGCAAGAGTTGTATCGATTGCAGCGATATCACGATTCTTGTGAGCTTCTCTCAGATCGTTCAAAGCTTTTTCAATTGCTTCTTTTTTATCTGCAGGAAGTTTGTCGCTATAATCTTTCAGTTGCTTTTCAGTCTGGAAGATCATTGTATCAGCCTGATTTACTTTTTCAGTTTCTTCTTTTACTTTTTTATCTGTTTCAGCATTTGCTTCTGCTTCTGCTTTCATCTTCTTGATCTCTTCATCGCTTAATCCTGATGAAGCTTCAATTCTGATGTTCTGAGATTTGCCTGTAGCTTTGTCTTTCGCTGTAACATGTAACAAACCGTTAGCATCGATATCAAAGATCACTTCGATCTGAGGAATACCGCGCGGTGCAGGTGGAATTCCATCTAAGTGGAAACGACCAATTGTACGGTTATCTTTTGCCATCGGGCGTTCACCTTGCAATACATGGATCTCAACCGAAGGTTGGTTATCAGATGCAGTGCTGAATGTTTCGCTTTTCTTAGAAGGGATCGTAGTATTTGATTCGATAAGGCGAGTCATTACACCACCCATTGTTTCAATACCTAATGAAAGTGGAGTAACATCTAAAAGAAGTACATCTTTCACTTCACCTGTTAATACCGCTCCCTGAATCGCTGCACCAATTGCAACTACTTCATCCGGATTCACACCTTTATGTGGTGTTTTACCGAAGAA
>Ga0138256_10007011_pt1 | contig 11911 bp, 9 predicted proteins | sample KNB2016incub_MG_FD_105486 | JGI IMG/M metagenome (GOLD analysis project Ga0138256, IMG submission 105486) | Active sludge microbial communities from wastewater in Klosterneuburg, Austria - KNB2014incub_MG | ecosystem: Engineered > WWTP > Activated sludge > Unclassified | place: Austria...
ACCACCTTTGGCGGCAACTCACCTTGACCTCCGCCTGATGTCTCGCGTAGAGTCGCTAACACAACCCGAGTTGCATTAAATAAGAGTGCAACCGAAAGGTACCGCCCTGCTGTTTGTCCGATGACCGTCGGTTCCTCGAAGCCGTTCTGTACACAGCACGAACAGGAAATCCCTGGCGGGACTTGTCGGCGAAACTCGGCAACTAGCATGTGCCTGTTTTGGCTACTGTGAACACGCCCCAGGCAGGCCGCAGCATTTTCTGGAGAGGAAAGATTTAGTGACGGCATCAGTTGAAGAGTTTGATTTTGTCATTGTGGGTGCCGGCTCGGCCGGATGTGTCCTTGCAAACCGCCTTTCCGCCGACCCGGCGATCAAGGTCCTTTTGCTCGAGGCTGGTGGACGGGACAGCAATCCGCTGATCCACATGCCTGCGGGATTCTTCCCGATGCTCCAGGCCGGAATGGTGAGCTGGCGTTATAAGACCGCGCCGCAGAAGCATTTGGACAATCGCGTCCTGGACGACGCGCGCGGCAAGGTGCTGGGCGGCAGCAGTTCGATAAACGGCATGTGCTATAGCCGGGGCAGCCCGGAAATCTTCGACCTGTGGGCCAGCCTTGGCAACCGCGGCTGGTCCTATCCGGATGTCCTGCCCTATTTCAAGCGGGCGGAATGCAGCTGGCGTGGGGAGAATGAATTCCACGGTGGCAGCGGTCCTCTGCCGGTTACGCACGCCAAGGTCACCAATCCGGGCCACAAGGCATGGCTTGAAGCCGCCCAGCAGGCAGGCTTCCCCTATAGCGAGGACCATAATGGTGCCGCGCCGGAGGGTTTCGGGCCATGCGAATACACGATCCGCAATGGACGCCGGATGAGCACAGCGGTCACCTACCTCCGGCCGGTAAGCAGTCGGCCGAACTTGACGGTCCGCACGAAGGCGCATGTCACTCGCATCATCATGGACGGCCATCGCGCAGTAGGGGTCGAATATCACCAGAAAGGTCGGGTCGCGCAGGTCCGTGCCGTTCGCGAAGTCATCAGTTGCGGTGGCACTTTCCAGTCAGCGCAGCTGCTCATGCTGTCGGGCATCGGCGACGGCGACCATCTCCGGTCGGTCGGGATCAGCGCGACTGTCGATCTCAAGGGCGTGGGGCAGAATCTGCACGACCACATAGGCTCCCAGGTTCAGATCCTTAGTCCTGAACCGGTGTCGGATTACAAGTTCATCCGGAACCCCCTGCGGATCGCAGCGGCAGCTTTGCGCTACATGACTACGCACACCGGGCCGCTCGCGGGCTTCAGCACGGATGTCATCGCCTATCTTCGATCAGGTGCGCCAGGGCATGACGAGCTCGACCTCAAATATTACTTTCTACCGATCTTGTCGGGCGAAGGTGCTCAGATCGTTCCCCAACATGGCTTTACCAATCTCGTCATCCTCACCCGCCCGGAAAGCCGCGGAGAGTTAAGGTTGCGATCAGCCGATCCGTTCGTGCAGCCGATCATCGACGCCAATTATCTGGCCGAGGAGCGCGACCGCGATGCGCTGCGCCGTGGCGTGCGGATAGCGCGCGAAATCTTCAAGCAACCCGCCTACGCGAGGTTTCGCGGCGAGGAATATTATCCAGGCGCTGAATGTTCCAGCGACGCGGAGCTTGACGCCTTTTTTCGCAGGGACTGCCACGTCAACTACGAAGCGGTCGGTACATGTCGAATGGGGCATGACGAGCTCGCCGTTGTCGATGATCAGCTGCGTGTGCATGGCGTTGAGGGACTGCGTGTTGTCGATGGTGCCGTTATGCCGCGGATCACTACAGGCGATCCCAATGCCACAATCATCATGATTGCGGAAAAGGCAGCCGACATGATGCTGAAGGGTGGTGCATCAAGGGTTTTGAGTTCTATTCACTCGACAGCGAAAGCGAAAGGATGAAGATGATGAAAACAGGTCTGGTTTGGGATGAGCGTTACTTGTGGTATGACTTCGGGTCATATTCCAGTACCTTTGGTTACCCTCCCTCACTGCAGCCGGGTACGGAGATCGAAACACCCGAAAGCAAGCGCCGGATTTACAATCTGCTGGCGGCAAGTGGCTTGCTGGAGCAGCTTCAACTTATCAAGCCCAAGCCGGTTTCGAGGGAAGATCTGCTTCGGGTACATCATCCGGATTATGTGGATCGGGTTGCCACCCTCAGCGCGGGGCAGGGAGGTCTGGCAGGGCCTATCGCGCCTGTGCCGCGGGGTGGCTATGACATCCTTGCCCTGGCTACCGGTGGGACGAAGACAGCCATCGACGCAGTTCTCGACGGTACGGTCAGGAATGCCTATGCGTTGGTACGTCCACCGGGGCATCATGCGGAGCCGGGGGGTGGTTACGGGCTTTGCGTTTTTTCCAATGTAGCGGTGGCAGTGAAGGCGGCCATGGCCGACCACGGACTGGAGCGAGTGGTCATCATCGACTGGGATGTCCATCATGGCAACGGTACCGAGACCGCGTTCTATGATGACCCCGCCGTGCTGACGATTTCTATTCATCAGGATCAGCTGATTCCGGGCCGGGGTGAGGTGGCGCAGAACGGGGAAGGGGCTGGGCTGGGGTGCAACATCAATGTTCCTCTTCCTCCGGGAACAGGAACCGGGGCCTATCTGGCCGCGTTTGAACGCGTGATTCTGCCGGCGGTCAGGCATTTCTCCCCTCAACTCATCGTGGTCGCTTCCGGGCTGGATGCGGCAATGAATGACCCGACTGGCCGCATGTTGCTGGTTCCAGAAAGCTACCGTCAAATGACACGACTGATCATGGCATTGGCGAATGAGGTATGTTCCGGCCGGCTGGTGATGAGCCATGAAGGGGGCTATGACCCGACCATGGTGCCTTTCTGCGCACATGCCATCTTCGAGGAGTTGTCGGGGCTCCAACCTGAACGTCCTATCGCTCTCGATCCGCTGGAACGCCCGCTGGAAGAACAGCAGGCTGCGATGTCGGTGGATCGCTACCAGGTGCTGCAGCCCCACCAGGAGGCCTTTATCCAGTGTGCGGAGAAAGTGCTAGGCCGATTACCGGGCGTCGCCCCCTTGAGGCCGCCTCCTGTGATCCATCTGAACCGCCCCCCTTCACGCTAGACCAAGCCATAGCCGAAATGGTCGGTGCAGCCTACAGCGCGTAGCGCCGCCGGATGCTGTCGAAGCGAGTGTGCAGTTGCGCCATGCGCTCTTGAGGCGTCACCCGCACGCTGTCGGCCGGGAGCGCCGCGGCGAGACCGGCGCGGTTGACCATCCGGGTGCGGAACGTGGTGGTCGCCGTGCTCATGAGATTGCGATAGGTGAGGTTGCCCGCCGCGAAACCCTGGGTGTCGAGCCAGTTGTGATAGCCGGGATCATCGGCGCAGAGGATCAGCCGCACCGTGCCGTCGCTGTCGACGCGGGTGCGCGCGGGCGTATAACTCACCGGACGGTAGAGATAATCCATGCTGTTCATGAAGGCGCCGCCCAGCGATACCATCCAGAAGCCGTCGTGGGCATCGAACTCGACGATCAGTACCTCGTCCGGCGCCAGTGCCCAGCACATGTGCGCAGCCAGCCGCCCGCGCCTGGCGTCATCGGCGCTGCTGGCGGAGCGCTCCGGCGGGAACTGGTTGAGGCAGGCCGGATCGACGACACCACCGCTGTAACGATAGGGGTGGTCGGGCCAGTCGTGCATCATGCCAGCCAGGAAGTCGCCGGCCCACGCCATCGCCTCGACCATTGTTTCGGGTGTGGGCAGCGGGCGAGGTGCCGCCATGCCGACCCGTTCGATCGAGAGCTGCGCGGGCGTCTCGTCCCAGCTGTCGAAGCCCTGGCGGATGAAGAGCTTGCGCGTGCCCGGCGTCGTTGGCAGCCAGTTCGCGTCCCGCTTATCGCCACCCAGCCAGAGTTCGAAGCTGCCGTCCGGCGCGGTCTCGAGCTGATGCTTGAACAGGTTGGCTTCGGGAATATCGCCAAAGGGCTCGTGCAGGCTCGGCCAACCGGTGCCGGGCTGCATCGCGGGGCGCGGTCCCTGCACGGTGAAATTGAGAAAACGCGCGCTGCCGGAATTGCCGCTGATCCGGTAGACATGCCGACCGTCGATCCACGCCTGACGGTACGTGAAATCCGCCGCATCCCCGCCGAGCTTGCGCGTCGGCGTGCAGAAGGCGTGGAGCATCGGATAACGCGTGTCCCTGGTCTCCAGCGCAAGATCGAAGGCCTGCCCGAGGTTCTGCGTCAGGAAGCGAAACGCGTCGGCCCGCTGCAAGGGGTTGGCGGGATTGAACTCCTTGAACACCTCGTCGCCGGATTCGCGCAGACGCTCGCAGAATCGACCCCATGCGTGTCGCAACGCGCCGTCATCGGGACAGTCACCGAACGCCATAAAGCCTCCGTCAGGCCCCGAGGTGGATCAGCAGTTCGCTGACGTGCGTCGCGGCGCGCGCCACTGCCGCGGGTGGCCCCTCCGCGTCGATGCGGGGGCCCAGCAGCTCGAGATCGAAGGTGCCCGCATAGCCGGCGCCGAGCAGCGATCGCACGATATCCCGGAGCGGGATGACGCCATCGCCCGGCACCGCGCGCGCCGGCAGCGAGCGGTCGCCGTAGACATAGTCCGAGAGCTGGACCAGCTGGCAGCGCGGCATCGCGCGTGCAAACAGCGCCGGCAGTCCCGCCTCGGCCCAGCAGAAGAACAGCTCGATGCAGACGCCAACGCCGGCCATTTCGGCGAGCGTGAGCGTATCGGCCAGCGAATGCGCGATATGGATCTCGGCGTAGAGCGCCGAGGCATTCTCGATCGCCAGTCCGATTCCTGCCGCCCTGGCCTGCTCGACGCACGGGGCAATCGCCTCGCAGAAGCAGTCGGCGGCGTCCTCCCAGCGCAGCCCGCCGTGGCCACCGGTGAGCATGTAGATGGAGCGCGCATCCAGCCCGGCGGCGATGTCGATCAGCCGCGCGAGCGATTCGCGCGACTCGCGCCACTCGTTGCGCTCGCTGGAGAGGTGGCCCGCGCGGAAGACATGCGCGACGGTCTCCACCGCGATGTCGCCGCCGGCCAATGCAGCACGCGCCTCGGCGAGCCCGCCCGGTGCCAGCAGCGCGGGGCTGATGAAGCCGATCCGTCGCGCGCCCAGCGTCCGGCATTGGCGCACATAATCGCAAAGCCTTGCGCCGGCAAAGCACATCTGGTGGACGGAGATCCGCTCGTGCATGGGGCTCTCCCGGGTTGCCACCCTATTTGCGCTTTTCGATGTCGAGGCCGAAGCGCTCGCGATAGGGTGCGAACTCCTCGTGCAGCGCGTCGATATCGCCATCGATGAGATCGGTGGAGTAGAGGAACTTGCCGTGACGGTCACCCCGGTTGCCGGCCAGATAGTCGCGCATCGCCGCCTCCGCCGCGCTCGTCCAGGGATGGCCGGCAAACCCGTAGAACCGGCGGATCGTGCCGACCGGGTCCGCCACGAAGTCCTGGTAGCGCACATGGTGGATGCGCGGATCGCCGATCATCGGGTTGTCGAAGATGGCATGGAAGCCGGCGCGGCCGAGCGCGGTGTGGGTTTTCGCCTGCGCTGCCAGGTCGACGGAGCCGGTCAGCCCCTCGCTCAGGTCCGCCGCCATCCTGATGCGCGAGGCGATGCTCTGCACCGGATCGCGGTGGATGTAGAGCACGCGGGCGTCCGGATAGCAGTCGAAGAAGGCGGGAAAGCGCGTCGCGTGGAAACCCTTCAGCACCCAGTATTTCCTCGGTCGGCCATGCTGGATCGCCTGCAGCATCATGCGGTGGATGCGGTATTGCGCTGGTGGATCCGCGGGCAGGCCGCCGACGACCATGCCCATCGGCACGCGCCACCAGGCGGTCGGGGTCAGCACGCGAAAATCGAAGGCCCAGGTGCGCTCGTCCTCGGGCAGGCCGTCGCCCAGCATGTCGTTATAGGGGTGGCTGCGCAGCCAGTTCGGCAGGCGCGCATTGATCTCGCGCCATTCCGCGTCGGCCTGCGCGCGGCGCGGATCGTCCGGCGTGGCCAGGCCCGGAGGGGGAGAGGGGTGCATCACCTCCCAGAAGCGCAGCGCGCGTGCATCGGGGTCGACCGAGAGCAGTGCATGCAGCAGCGTGGTACCCGAGCGCGGCTCGCCGGTGACGACGAGCGGTCGCTCGATCACCTCGCTGTCGAGGCCATACTTCAGGTGGTCGTCGAAGAAGCGCAGCCGGTCGCACAGCAACCAGTGGGTATTCGTCGCGGCGATGCGTTCGCCCTCGGCATTCATGTTGGCGCCGCGTACCAGCTCCACGGCCCTGGCGAAGCGCTGCGTGAACGTGGGGTCGCCCCAGTCGCAGAGGCCGGTCGCGGATTCAGCGGCGGCGAGCAGCGCAGTGGCGTCGAGCGGATCGGCCATGTTCAGTTCCCGCCCGTGAGCCTCATCAATTCGTCTTCGGCTTCGCGCACCTTGCGCGCCGAGTCGGCGCCGTACGCGAGGCCCGCCATGCCGCCGTAGTCGAGGATCTTGGGCACGCGCAGACCGGCGTCGCAATAGGCCTTGACGGTCTGCGCCACCTGCCTGGGTGAACCGTGCGGCACCAGATCGAGGATCGCCCGCGGATCGACCTTGTCGAGAAATTCGAGGATGCGCGCGCGCGTCAGCACGCCGGGATCGATGTCCTGGTAGCCGCGCCAGCCTGCGCCCATCGGGTGCTCATGGCCGAACTTCCTCAGATCCGCCGCCGGTACCTGCAGCAGGATCGCCTTGACCAGCGGTGCGCGCAGGATCGCGTCGAGCTCGTCATCGTCACCGATCAGGCTGATGAGGATGAAAGCCGGCACGATCGCCATGGGATCGCGCCCGGCGCGCTCGGCCGAATCGCGCACCACCGCGAGCTTCGCGGCGTAATCCTCTGGCGTCCAGGCGCCGGCCGGCCACCACCCGTCGGCGTAGCGGCCGGTGATTTCCAGCATGCGCGGCCCGCTGGCGCCGATCCAGATCGGGGGGCGGCGGCCGTTGTAGAGCTCGGTGTCCATGCGCGCGTGATGGAGGCGGAAGAACTGCCCCTCGAAATCGACCGGCCCCTCGCTCTCCCACAGCAGCCGGATCACCTGCAGGGCCTCTTCGAAGCGCCCGACCGGTTTGGAGAAGTCGAAACCGTAGGGCACCGTGTTTTCCGTCTCACCGCTGCCCAGGCCCAGGATGAAGCGGCCCCTGGAGAGATGGTCGAGCGTCAGCGCGGTCTGCGCCAGCATGGCCGGATGGCGTCGCACCGTATCGACGACGCTGGTCGCGATCGGCACGTTCTTCGTCAGCACCGCGGCGGCGCCCGCCACCGCCATGGCGTCGAGATGGCGATGCGGCGAGGGCGAGGCCGTGGCCAGATCGGTGAACTCCGGAGTCCAGATCGAATCGGGCCAGAAGCTCACCATGTGATCGGGCAGCCAGATCGAATGGTAGCGCCCGGTGTCGAGCGCCCCGATCTGGTCCAATCCCAGCGGAAGCGTCGTGCGCAAGAAAGCGGCGGGTTGGACTTTCACGCGTCTCTCCATGTCGTTGAAGTGCTGCTGCGTGCGCAAGTGTCGTTCACGCCGTGCGGTCGCCACTACGCCTTCGTCGGGATGTCGAAACGCTCGACGTAGTCCTTGAACAGCCGGCGCACGCCTTCCTTCGTCAGGCCGTATTCCTCCAGCGAATACTCGTGCCTGCCGTGCTTGCCCTTCGGGTTGCTCGCCAGGTACGCGTTCATGGCGCTCTCGGCGGCCGCGGTGAAGGGCTCGTCGAAGTGCTTGTAGAGCTTCCTCATCTGGCCGATGGGGTCGCGCATCTGCGCTTCGTAGTGGATGTCGAAGATCGCATCCTCACCGTGCCTGTCGCGATAGGCGTTCTGCCGTTCGATCATGATCGTGAATGTCTCGACCATCTGCCGGCCGATCACTTCGAGGTCGACCTTGTCGCTGTACATCGGGCGCACGGCCTTGATCAGGCTGCAGGCGGAGCCGACCACATCGACCGGGTCGCGGTGGGTCATCGCCAGTTGGGCGTCGGGGAAAACCGTGGTCAGGTCGTCGAGGTACAACGGATGCCAGGGGTTTTTCAGCGTCCAGCGTCCGGGCGCGTTCGCCTGCAGCAGCTGCAGCAGGCGCTTTTGATAGCGGAAGGCCGGCAGGTAACTGGCCCGGTGCAGGAACCATTCGCGATAGCTCGGGATACAGGCCTGCGCTTCGTAGACCTGGGCGCAGAACGAGGGGGTCATGGCGAACTGGCATTCGGTCGGGCTGTCGGCGTCCTCGTGATGGATGGCCGAAATGTGCGGCACGTATTTCAGCGCCATTTCGATGGCTGCCTGCGCCTTGTCGAAACGCGGACCGGCATGCAGTTCCTCGCGCGTGGGCGGGGGAACCGAATCGAAGGCCTCCCAGCGCAGCAGCGAGCGACGGGCCGGATCCGCGTTCAGCAGGTTGATCGTCAGCGTCGTGCCGGTGCGCGGCAGGCCGAAGACGAACAGCGGTTTTTCGACCGGCCGTTCGAGCAGTTCGGGATGCTGCTTCAGCCAGTCTTCCACCCGCATGCGGTTGGCCAGCGTGCTGATCAGCGCGCCGATCGCCCGCTGCTTCCCGGCTTCGGTGAATTGCGCCTCTTCCTCGTAGGCCCGGAGCAGGATGCCCAGTCCCTCGAGGATGGCCGGATCACCAATGTCCTCGAGACCGCTCTGGGCGCGCGCGGCGCAAACAATGTCATCTGCCGTCATCTGACTCACACCATGCCCCCGCTGCTCGATCGCTGAATCCGTTGCGCCAGTCCTGCGCCGGTTCGACCGCAGTTTACTGGAATAGGAATCGAGCGGTCGCGCGCATGGTCGGGTTATTCTATGCGTGGCAGTCAACACAAGGGGACTCTGATCATGTCGAGCGCCACGGCACTCATCGGCGCTGCCCGGCAGGCGGACGGTTCGTTTTCCTGTGATGTGCCGGATGGCTGGCTGCAAGGGCGTACCGCCTATGGCGGATTGACGACCGCGATGGCTTATAACGCGGCCCGCAGCGTCGAGGAGAATCTGCCCCCCCTTCGCTCGGCGCAGCTGGCCTTCGCAGGGCCGGTGGTCGGGCGCATGCACGCCAGCGCCACCGTGCTGCGCCGGGGCAAGTCGAGCGCGTTTGTCGAAGCGCGCGTCACTTGCGACGGCGAACTGGCCACGCTGGGAACCTTCCTGTTCATGGCCGACCGCGCGTCGCCGCTGCGCATCGACGCACCGGCCGCGCCCGCGGCGCCGTCACCGGAGGAGGCCGAGCCCGCCATGCGCGGCAAGGGCTCCGCCTTCACCCGCCAGCTGGAATATCGCCACGCCATGTCGATCGGGGATCGGAGCAAGCCGGAGCTGCTGCGCTGGGTGAGGTTGCGCGAGCGCGCAGGCATCGATGCCGTAACCGAGCTGCTGCTCATCGGCGATGCGCTGCCGCCGGGGGTCGCGCCCATGGTGCCCGGCCCGTTCATGGCGAGTTCCGCGAACTGGACCGTGCATCTGCACGGCTCCGCCATCGCGACGCATGACGGCTGGTGGCTGGTGCGGACGAAGGCGGAATCGGCCCTCGGCGGTATCAGCAGCCAGTTGATGGCGGTGTGGAACCGGGCGGGCGATGCGGTGCTCTCGGGCTCCCAGACGGTCTCGTTTTTTCCTGCAGATTCCCGGCAGCCTGCGCAATAATCCCCCGGCGCCCGCCACGCGGCGATCGCGCTGCTCACATCACGGTCTTGTTCAGCACAAGGAGAGATTTTCAGGATGTCGGTGCAATCTGGACGCTACACGGCCGCGGTTTCTCCGCGCATCGCAGAGGGTTGGGCCCTGGAACGGCTCACGCCGCCCAGCCGCCTGTTCGGCGCCAACGGCCTGCGCACCGGCCCGGACGGGCGCATCTATGTGGCGCAGGTATCCGGCAGCCAGATCAGCGCGATCGATATCACGAGCGGCGCGATCGAAACCATTAGCCCGAAGGGCGGCGACATCGTTGGACCCGACGACCTGGTCTTCGACCCGGAGGGTTATCTCTACGTCACCGAGATCACGGAAGGGCGGGTGAGCGTGCGCGCGCCCGACGGCACGACGCGGGTGCTGTGCGGCGACGTGCCGGGCGCGAATCCGATCACCTTCCACCAGGGCCGCCTGTTCGCCGGCGAGTGCCGGCCCGACGGACGGATCATGCAACTCGACCTGAATGGCGGCGCGCCCCGGATACTGCTGGAGAACGTGCCGATGCCCAACGCCATGGAGGTGGGGCCGGACGGCATGCTGTATTTCCCGGTAATGGGAGCCAACGAGATCTGGCGGATCAATCCCGATGGCGGCGCGCCCGAAAAGGTGGCCGGCGATCTGGGGGTGCCGGACGCGGTGAAGTTCGATGCGCAGGGCTATATCGTCTCGACGCAGGTGGCGAGCGGCCAGGTGCTGCGGATCGATCCGCGCAGCGGCGAGCGCAACGTGCTGGCCGACATCGCCCCGGGACTGGACAACCTGACCTTTGTCGGCGACAGGCTGTTCGTCTCGAGCATCTCGGGCCAGATCAACGAGGTGCTCGGCGACGGCAGGATCCGCTCGCTGGTACCGGATGGCCTGAACTGGCCGCTGGGTCTGGCGATGGGAGAGGACGGCCTGCTCTTCGTCGCCGACGGGGGCTTTGTGTATACGCTTCGGCCCGGCGGCGCGCTGCAGCGCGCGGGCATGTTCTTCAGCCCGGGATTTCCGGGGTACACGCGCGGCGTGGCCGCGGCCGGCCCGGGCGAGTTTGTCGTGACCACCGCAAACGGTGCCGTTGCGCGCTATTGGCCGGGCAAGCACCAGAGCGAGGTGTTGGCCGAGGGCTTCGACCAGCTCTTCGGCGTCGCCATCGCGCCCGGCGGGACGGTGGTGTTCGCGGAGGGCGGCGCGGGGCGTGTGTTGTCGGTGCGCTCGGGCAATGTCGAGGAACTGGTCACCGGTCTGCGCCACCCGATGGGCGTGGCCATCGGTGCCGACGGGAGTTGCCTTGTTGCCGAATCCGGCGCCGGACGGGTGCTGAAGCTATCAGGCGCTCGCGCCGAAACCGTGCTGGACGGCCTGCAGGGACCGCAGGGCATCGTGCGGCGTGGCGGTCTGCTCTACGTGGTCGATGCGCCAGCCAGGGAACTGATCGAATACGACATGGCGCGCGGGGCGCGGCGCACCATCGCCGGCGAGCTGCCGCTGGGCGCTCCGCCCGGAGTCACTCCCAAGTTCCTGCGCGCCATTCCGCCGCTCTCGGGGCCCATGGGCCCGTTTGCCGGCATCGCCGCCGCAGCGGACGGTACGCTGTACGTCTCGGGTGATGCCGAAGGGAGCGTGCTCGCGCTGCGTCCGCAATGAGGCCTTGCTACCGGGTGCGTGGCGCTTCAGTCACGCAAGCCTGCAGGTAGGCGCAACTCGCGGCTGTTCGTAAGCGGTCGCCGATAGCTCGGATCCCCGCTGTTGCGTGACGGAGCGCCATCGCGGTGGAGATCCGGCACATCCGCGAACGGCAGGGGCAGGGTGGGAACCATTCCCGACCACTCGATGGCGTTGCTGCGCAGGGCAATCCGCCACTGGCCCCCGCGCCGCTCCAGCCGGTCGATATAACGTCCGCCCGCGACCCAGTTCGTCTCGTCGCGGTTGCGCCCGACGAAGAGGTAATAGGTCTCGGCATGGGCGACATCGCCGTCGATATCGCAACTGTGGTTCATCAGGTTGTGATGCGTCGCCGATTGCCCCTGTTCGTGCAGTCGTGACGCCCAGTCATACAGGTCCTGCGGTCCGCCGACGAATTCGCCTGCGGCGATGATGGCGTCGGCGTGGAAAGCCGAAAGAAAGAGCGCGCGATCGAAGCGATCCATGCCGCGGCTGAACCGTACCAGGCAATCGAGGATGTCCTGGCGCTCGAGCAGG
>Ga0138256_10007012_pt1 | contig 11909 bp, 10 predicted proteins | sample KNB2016incub_MG_FD_105486 | JGI IMG/M metagenome (GOLD analysis project Ga0138256, IMG submission 105486) | Active sludge microbial communities from wastewater in Klosterneuburg, Austria - KNB2014incub_MG | ecosystem: Engineered > WWTP > Activated sludge > Unclassified | place: Austria...
AATGCTACAAAAATATCAAATTTAGTATTTCGCATCTTATGCGCCAGACCACCTACCAGATGATCATGATTCCAAAGTCCATTTTCATCCTCCACCATGTAGAATGTCTCGTCTATACAATCCCATGGCCAGGAATCATGTTCCAGTTTTTTGCTTGTGAGCAGAAACACATTATTCCCTTCAGCTTTGGCACTTTTGATAAAATCTCCTCCTTTGAAGAATCTTGAAATACATAATACATTTAACGGGGTCACGGCCATAACACTAATTTTATATAAGCCAAATATAAGGATAAGTTTGGATGTGCAAAGTTACAGGAACGATTTTTACTTTTTTTCTAAAGAAAATTAAAATGAACGACCATGAAAAATATGACATCTATAAAGTACCAAACTGAATGTATCACCTTAACTCAAAATGAATTTTTCCACATCATACTTTCTACCGGCTTATCCGTTCGTTGGTTATACTTGGCATTGGATTTTTTATTATAGTAATTATTAATTTCACCTTCTACTTTAAAATATATGAGCTGACCTATGGGCATACCTGCGTATACACGCACCGGTTGTACGCAAGAGATCTCAAGTGTCCATGTATTGCAGAAGCCTACATCGCCTTTACCAGCGGTAGCATGAATATCAATGCCGAGCCTTCCGATGCTGGATTTACCTTCCAGAAAAGGAACAGTATGATGTGTCTCCGTATATTCTTCAGTCACACCGAGATATAGAGTACCTGGCTGAAGCACAAAACCATCAGGACCTATCTCAAAATGACGTATTGTATTATGCTTTTTTGCATCCAGTTCATGATTTTCATACACTGCCAGCCATTTTCCCAGGTGTACATCGTAGGAGTTTGTACCAAGGCAATCAGGTCGATAAGGTTCAATTACAATATTGCCATCTTCTATGCTTTTGAGTATTTCAAGGTCAGTAAGAATCATTAAGTGTAAAAATTTTGGCGAAGATAACGATTTTAAAGTATTTGGACTATGTAACATCAATCACACATCCGGAACTTTTCAACCCTTACTTTTGTAGTTATTATATAAAATCAAAGAGCAAAATGACATATACAGAAATTATAAACAGCGAAACACCAACACTAGTAGATTTTACGGCAACTTGGTGTGGTCCGTGTAAGGCTATGGCTCCTGTGCTGGAGCAATTGGCATCTAGGATCGGTGAAAAAGGTAAAATTATCAAAATTGATGTGGACAAAAATCCCGGTATAGCCGAAAAGATGAAAATTCAGGGTGTACCTACTTTTGTACTATATAAAAAGGGAGAGATACTTTGGAGACAATCCGGTATGCAATCATTGACACAGTTGGAAAAACTCATAGAAGGGGCGCAGTAAGTAGCATTTATTATACTGCTTGATTCTTGCATGAAATCTTGGGTAATCTTCCTTTCCAGTATGGTTGAAAGTATCTAAATATTTTATTATAGCTAAATTCTAATTCTTTACGATACAGTCTTTATAGTTGTAAAGTCACATAATCCATTTGATGTATATTATACGCCAAAGGATTATTTACATTCTAATAGTCTGTTTTGTACTCTTAAAGTGAATATGCCATAGAAGTCACATCAGTAGATTTTGTATAAATATTTTTTAGTAGATTTTCATACACAAGTTCGCAAAAAATCCATACAATTAACTACATTAATATCAGAAAAGTAATAGTCTTCCTTATCTTCGGTTACGATGTACTGACAACCTGATGATAAAGCTGAATAATATTGTATACCATTTTCTACATCATGTATTGAAGCATTACTTAAAGCTTGTCTGACAATTTTATCGTCGATGTTGGTAACTTTGATATGGTCTAGTATTAATTTGAGTTTGATTTTTGCCTGAGAAGTACCACTTTTTTTCTCTGCAAAATAAAATGCTATAGCTAGGCAGACAGGCGATGTGAACAGCCTGTAATCAGATCTGTCTGCCAAACTCAAAACCCTTGCCGCATCAGAAAACAATGGATACTCCTTGTTCAACACAGCCACCAATACATTGGCATCGATAAAAACGCGATTCATGAAGTTGGACTATTTAGTTTTTTTAGAATCAAAATATTCATCACGAAGTTTTTTGGATGACTTTGATTTTGTTTTGTATGCAGGCTGACCTTCAGCCGCCATCTTCACCCAATCAGAAATAGGAAGTTCTTCCAGATGTAGGTAAGTATTTTCTGAGAGCTTACGGTATAGAAACTCTGTTAGTCGGGACAAACTAATGTTGTTTTTCTCTGCAAATAGTTTTGCATTGTTTATGACATCATTGTCCAAAGAAAGGGTAAGTTTAGCATCCATCAATTATTAATTTATACGTAAAGATATTTATATTTATACGTAAACATGTATTCTATTTCAAAAGTTCAAATTATCTAAATAATTTTCATTAATTAATTTCCACAATACCATAGATCACCCAATCACCCGATCACGATATAACAAACTCCAAACTTTCCACCCAATGTACCGCCTTTCTGCCGGCATAATCATGAATCTTTTAAAAAAATAATATCTCTATTTTTGAGTACCAAAATTTGATTTCTTATAGCAAATCATTGAAAGATAGACTTTTATCTACTACTTCCAGGCTCCAGGGATTTTCTGCTATACCGAGATTTGTAATCATTGTGGTAAAAACTTGTTTTCTGGTTCCTGTATGCATAATGAATTTTTGTTTTCTGTTGCGAAGCACTTCTGCATATTTTTTATCTATTTCGAATGGTGCATTGTAGTATTTTAATTCGCAAATATTGATGGTTGCGTCTTTACGGTCTATGATAAGGTCTATTTGAAAGCCATCTTTTTCTTGGGTCCCCATCATATTTATGGCAGAAATTTCTGTAAAGACGGAAGCGATTCCGAGTCCAGATTTTATGGTACTAATATGATTGTAGATTAGGTTTTCGAATGCATATCCAGTCCAGATTTTATATGTCTGAGATGCACTTAATTGTAGCCATATACCTGGGATGTATTTTTTATTCGGTTTTATAAATCGATTGTAAAAGATGGAATACTCATCATTGAGACGGTAAATGGATCCTTTCTTTTTATTTCCGAAAGTGACTTCTTCTGTGACAAAACCCGATAACAGCAAGTCTTCCATAGCTCTTTGATACGGACCTCCTGCTTGTACTTTACTTTTACTAATTATTTCTTGTCGGGTCAGTCCTGATTTTGACATAGCCAAAGTAGTTACTATCATTTCGTGATCTTGTGGATTGTCATATAGTGCTTTGTAAAGATTGTCATACTCTGATTTGAGTATTCCATCATCCATAAAACACATTCGCTCTACTGCTACAGTGATACTTTCTCCTCTGCGTATATCATTGAGATAATAAGGTATTCCTCCCATGATCATATATGTTTCTATCACTTGTTGGTTGGTCATGTGTATTCCTTTATGATGTAGGAATGCTTTAGTCTCATGAATGGTAAACGGTTTTAATCTTATAATATCTGTCAGTCTATTATGCAATCCTCCTTTGTCTCGTATTATTTTTTTTGTGATCCATGAAGTTGACGAACCACAAACAACCAGTAGATAGTTACTTTCCTTTGATAAAAAATCATTCCAAAGGTGTGCTAATAATTGAAGGAAACTCGATTTTACGGTATTCACCCACGGCAATTCGTCAATAAATACAACATGCTTCTTCTTTTTGTTTAATGTTAATAGATAGTTTTTAAGCAGTATGAAGGCTTCTTGCCAGTTTTTTGGGGTAGAGATCAACGTAGATTGACTGTAGGACATTAATTTTTGAGTAAAATTTACCATCTGTTCATTCAAGGTACCATTCTGGATTCCGGTCATTCTAAAACATAAATGTGATTCATAAACGGTGTCGATTATAAAAGTTTTCCCGACTCTTCTTCTTCCTGTGACTGCAATAAATTCAGATTTATTGGATTTTAGGTGTTCGTTAAGTCTTTTGACTATACCTTCTCTAGCGATCATGTTATCATATTTTTTGCTATAAAACAATTTGCAAATGTAAAGCTATATTTGTATATATCTTACAAATATAGGTATATAAATACAATTATAGTTATTTATATTTGTATTTATGTCAATTAAATTATACGATTAGTACAGATATAAATTATATAATTGTACTAATATTGTATAATATTATTGATAAATACAATTATGTAATTATTTCACCCAATCACTCAATAACAAAATCCACACTCTCTACCCAGTGCACCGCTTTCCTGTCAGTAAAATCATGGATCTGATGGCGACAGGAAAAGCCATTGGCGACTATCAGGGTGTTATTGTCCGTCTTTTTTATACCAGGGATTAAGACCAATTCTGAGATCTTTTTCGACACTTCGTAGTGTTCAGCTTCGTAGCCGAATGAGCCTGCCATACCACAACATCCACTATCGGGCTCGTGACAATTGGTGGTAGTTGATTGATAGATAGACTTCATACCACTTGTACCAAACGATGCTTTTTGATGACAATGTCCGTGGAGTAGAATATCTTTAGATTTTGCTACAAATTTGCCTTTGAGTTGTCCTGAAGATGAGGCATCAGCTAAAAAGACATCGATGGCAAAAACATTATTTTTGAGCGCTTCAGAGATTGCGATATCGTCAATCAAATCGGGAAGGTCATCTATGAGTGCTGACGTACATGATGGTTCACAAACGACCACCTTTATACCTTGATTGATGTATGGCATTAGTTTTTCAGCAACTTTTGTACCTTCAGCTTTGGCTTCTTTTAAAAATCCATTGGAAATCCTGGGACGCTGACAGCAACCTACCGAAGCCAAAAGCACATCATATCCACAGTCTGTGAGCAATTTTATGGCTGCTTTTCCTAACCGTGGCTCGTGATAATTGATGTAGGTATCTGCAAAAAGCGCTACTTTTTGATGACTTCCATTGGATTTGTATTGTTTTTGATACCAGGTTTCCAGCGACTCTTTTGCATATGATGGTAAAGTTCGACGACGATCTACCTGGAGTATTTTTTCAGCAACGAATTTGAAGACGAATGTTCCCTGTACAAAATTGATAAGAGGTGCTTTCCAACCTGCGATTTTGGACACCATATTGACATTAGCATTTATAGCTTTTTCGCGTAAAGTGATTTTCCCTTCATCGTATTTTTTCTGAAGTACTTCACTTTTAAGTTTGGCCATATCGACATTGGAAGGACACTCTGATTTACATGCTTTACAGGATAGGCAAAGGTCGAGTGTTTCCAATACTTTCGGATCTGTAAGTCCTTCAAATCCCAACTGGCCGGAAATAGCCAATCGAAGGGCATTGGCTCGTCCTCTGGTACTATGTTCTTCTTCGCTCGTAGCCCTGAAACTAGGGCACATCGTACCACCAAAATGATTGCGGCAGGCACCCACACCCGAACAATTGTGCACCAACGCTTCAAATGAGTGATCTTTTCGGTATTTATAGACAAAATTATATGGGTTGTCTTTATAATTGGCACCATATCTCAGATGCTGATCCATAGGCGGCACATCGATAATAATACCTGGATTGAGCAGGTATTTTGGATCAAAAATGGTTTTAACATCCATCAGGTATTGATACACTTCATCGCCAAAAAAATCTCTCAATCTATGTCCTCTGTTACGTCCGTCTCCATGTTCGCCCGACCAGGCACCTTTGTATTTTTTGACCAAAAGGAAGACTTCATCAGAAATGGTTTTCATTAGGTCTATGTCTGACTTCACAGTCATATCCAAGGAAGGTCTAACGTGTAGCACACCTACACTCGCATGTGCATACAGGATGGTTTCGACACGGTAATTATTACAAAGGTCGAGTACATCTTGTATATAATCAGCCAAATGCTCGAGTGGTATAGCCTGATCTTCTATAAATGGGATAGGTTTTCGTCCGGATGGATCGCCCATGAGTAAACCTAGTCCATTTTTACGCAGTGCCCACGAATCATCCAGTTCACTTGCTGTGCGAAGGATAGGGTAGGCGTAAGCAGTACTATTATTTTGCAACCACCAAGAAAAGTCAGCGATTCTTTGGTCCAGTTCATCTTGTGACAAGCAGAAAAACTCCACTGAAAGGGTAGCCTGTGGCGCTCCGATGATCAGTCGTTGGTGCAGACCTTTGGTCATATTGTTTTTGACACTCTGTTCAAATACATTATAGTCCAGCATCTCTATTGCAGCAGGATCAAAGGCAATCATTTGATATACTTCTCTGATTGCTCGCATCCTGTCATCGTAATGTACAGTGAAAGCTGCTTTGTATTTTGGTATAGGTTCGAGATTCACTTTGGCTTCCAGAATGATGCCTAGACTACCTTCAGAACCAGCCAATATTTTGGCTAAGTTCCATCGATCTGTATGAATAAACTCATCAAGTGGATAACCATTGACCCGACGCATCACTTTGGGATAAGCGGCTTCGATGGCGGTAGAATGTTCAAAAATAATCTTTCTGAATGATCGGTAAATCTCACCTTCACGATCTGCTTGCTGGCATTTGACTTCGTATTCATCTGCTGATAATTCCCCCAATTTGAGCACTGTTCCATCTATGAGCAACACTTTGAGACCCAACACATGGTCTATCGTTTTGCCATACCTGATGCTTTTGGTACCTGACGAATTATTAGCTATCATACCACCTATCGTCGCCCGGCTCGTAGTCGCAGGATCTGGTGCAAAGTGCAATCCAAAATCTTTGACCGTAGCATTGAGTTGATCGCGTACTACACCCGGATGAACGATGGCATATCTTTCATCTGCATTGATTTCCAGTATTTTATCAAAATATTTGGTAAAGTCGATGATGAGCGCATGATTGGTTGTTTGGCCTGCGAGACTTGTAGCGCTACCCCGTGGCATTACTGGAATGCCGTGCTTATTGGCTATTTGGATGATTTTTATCAGATCACTTTCATTAGATGGAATAGCAACCGCTATTGGCTGCAATTGATACAAGGATGCATCCGTAGCATAAAGTCCAAGTGAAAGCTCGTCGGTTTTGATTTCGGAAGTATTAATGGTATTTAATTCCTGTATAAATACTATAAGATCTGATGGAAAATATATGGTCGCCATGATGTGAGCTATTCTGCTGACAAAGGTATTAAAAAGGGTGGATTGTGGGTCAAAATTATACTTTGTTTATGTTTATGTTCATATTTCGGTTGGTCGTCATTCGGTTGTTCGTTTATAGATTTTGACAGATAACTTCTAAACTTTCAACACCAAATTATTGCTGTCTTTTCCAACTTATTTTTTACTTTTGACCAATTGTTTGTAAAAATAGTGAACATTTAAAATATTTATTCGCAATTCGTAATTGAAAATTCGTAATTTTAAGAAATGACTCTTAATCAACAGCTTGCAAAACAACTCAGGGACTTATTTCTATCTGGGCAATGGATAGGAACCAACCTGAATCTAAAAGCGCAGCTCGATGATGTAGATGTCGAAATGGCCAATGCAAAGTACGAATCCTTAAATACGATTGCGCTACTGGCATTTCATCTCAACTACTATCTGGAAGGCGTCATGAATGTATTCAAAGGTGGGACTTTAGATATCAAAGACAAATACAGTTACGATATGCTACCCATCACGACACAGGAAGAGTGGGAAACTATGCGGGATAATATCTACAGAAATGCTGAATATTTTATTTATTTGGTTGAACAGATGCCGGCTTCACAGCTGGCGGATGCATTTACAGATGAAAAATATGGCACCTACCAGCGGAATCTGATTGGTATTTTGGAGCATAGTTTTTATCATCTGGGTCAGATCGTTTTGATCAAAAAGTTGCTGAAGAACCAGAAGTAATATACAATTTAAGACTCGATTTATCATTCGTAAGATGTGGAAAATAAATGAAAATGGAAAATTTAAATATCACATATTTTTTAGCTTTATGGCTGGTAAACTTATTCTTGTGGTATTATTCCTTTAGAAAAATGTATGAATCGCCGCGGAATTATTTGGTTATCTTTATTATAATGTTTGCCTATGTAATTTCCACATCCATACTAAATGACTATAAGCGCGGTTTTGATATTCCTTTATGGGTAGACATTCTTCTATTTATCTCGTATATTATCAGTGTGGTTGTCGTTCATCATGATCATAAGAGAACTAGAAAGGGTATGGATGAAATGGATAAACAGGAGACGTAGTTTCATTAATCATAAGAGGCTACGTTTTCCAATGATTGGACATGATTATGTAACATTCCACCCTGTTAGATATAATAGCACATCCATCACTATGATATCCTAGCCCAATCCTTATGTTTTATGCGCAATTTTGCCACCTGATGTCTGATGTTTTCGTGGATTTCTCTCTCCAGTTTCGGGTCGTCATCTATGATGCGGATAGCAATGTGCCTTGCTGCATCCATGATGGCTTTGTCTTGTCCTATATTGAGCAGTTTGAAATCCAGCAGTCCACTTTGTTGTGTACCCTGGATATCTCCCGGGCCGCGTAGTTTGAGGTCAGCTTCGGCAATTTCGAATCCATTGTTGGTCCTGACCATGGTGGCAATCCGTTCCTTCCCTTCTTTGGATACTTTATAGTCGGTCATAAGTATACAATAAGACTGATCTGCACCTCTTCCCACCCGACCTCTAAGCTGATGCAGTTGGGATAACCCAAATCTTTCTGTATTTTCTATCACCATCACGGATGCATTGGGTACATTGACACCTACTTCTATGACAGTGGTGGCTACCATGATCTGTGTGGTTTTATTGATAAATCGTTGCATCTCCCAATCTTTATCTTTGGCTTTCATTCTGCCATGTACGACGCTGATCTGATAATCAGGTAGCGGAAAATATTGCAACAGTCGCTCATATCCATCCTGAAGATTTTGCAGATCCAGTTTTTCAGACTCTTCTATAAGCGGGTATACAATATAAATTTGTCTTCTTTTGGCAATCTCACTATGCATAAATTGTATCAATTGCGGACGCGCACTTTCATACTTGTGTATGGTCTGTATTTCTTTTCTTCCCGGTGGCAGCTCATCGATGACAGACACATCCAGGTCTCCATAAAGCGTCATTGCCAGGGTACGGGGGATTGGCGTAGCAGTCATAACCAATATATGCGGTGCGAGTTCGTCATTTTTTTTCCATAGACTGGCCCGTTGTGCTACTCCGAAACGATGCTGTTCGTCCACGATGGCTAAACCCAGGCGCTGGAATACAACCGTATTTTCTATCAGCGCATGTGTGCCAATGATGATATGGATGTTGCCTTCTTTCAGTTCTGTTAGTATGGTTTCTCTCTTTTTGCCTTTGATACTTCCGGATAGGAAAGCAACTTTTACAGGCATATCGTCAAGTGAAGCTGTGATGGATGCATAGTGTTGTTGTGCCAGTATTTCTGTAGGAGCCATCATACAACATTGAAACCCGTTGTCTATAGCTATCAGCATAGAGAGAAGAGCCACTATGGTCTTTCCACTTCCTACATCACCCTGCAAAAGCCTGTTCATCTGGGTAGATTTACCCATATCTGTCCTGATCTCTTTGATGACTTTTTTTTGAGCATTGGTAAGTTCAAAAGAAAGTTTTGTTTTAAAGAAGGTATTAAAATACTCACCTATGGTACTGAAAGGAGCACTTTTGTATTTGTATTGACGGTATATTTTGCTTTGGAGCAATCTTATCTGTACAAAAAAGAACTCTTCAAATTTTATACGGTTGGTAGCCAGTTCTTTTTGGCTATCGGTCTGTGGAAAATGAATCCACTGCACTGCATTAAATCTGCTGCATATTTTTAGTTTATCTATCACATATGGCGGGAGTGTCTCCGGCAAGTCAGTCTCGGAAATAGATTGTAGCAGTGTTTTAATAATTTTTCTTCTCGCCTTGCTGTCCAGTCCTTTTCCATCCATTTTCTCGGTACTGCTGTAAACAGGGTCAAATGTTTTTGCAAGTGATGTTGCCGCGTCTGAAATCAGTTCCATTTCAGGGTGAGCGATTGTTTTTTTGCCGCTGAATATCGTTATACGACCATAAACAATATACTCTTCACCTACTTTTAATATCTTATCCAGCCAGGTTGCGCCCTGAAACCAAACCAATTCGAGAAATCCGGTGCTGTCCTTAAACATACCTGTAAGTCTGGATCTGTTCGATTTGCTTTTAATTTTTTCAATGCTTACCAGTGTCCCTTTCAGCTGAATATTATCACCATCGGTTGTGATATCTTTGATCAGATGAAAAGCAGTCCGATCAATATATCTGAAAGGGAAAGTAAAAAGCAGATCCTGGACTGTATGAATGTTGAGTTCTTTTCTAAAAGTCTCACCTTTTGCTGGTCCTATCCCTTTGACATATTCAATAGGAGTATCCAATATGTTTGTTTGATTTGCCAAATTAAAGGTCTGTTATAGTATCTGTTTGTGCAAAAGTATTAATTTTGAGCCACTAATTATAATAATGGATAGCAAGAGACAGTTGCAGGTAGCAGAGATGATCAAAAGAAATTTTGCCCCGGTTTTTCAGGAGCAAGGCATATATATTTATGGAAGTGCTTTTGTAACCGTGACCTCAGTAAAAATTACTCCTGATATGGCTCAGGCAAAAGTTTATTTAAGTATTTTTAATGCTGATGACAAAGAAACGGTCTTAAAGAAAGTGGTCAATCACACCCACCTGCTTAAACAAGCACTGGCGGCAAGGATAAAAAATCAGGTAAGACGTATCCCATCCATATTCTTTTACTTTGATGAAACTATTGATGAAATGTACAAAGTGGACACTATGTTTAAAAATCTGAAAACGATGTATCCGGAATCTGTGCAGGAAGAAGAGTGACTACATTGATGTGTATTTTGGAAAAGTTTTAAGTTCTTAAGCATAAAGCAACCTATTGATTTCTTTTATACATCCTTGGTTAAGGACTTTCTTTATAAAATGGGATACACCACTACTTTTTAATTGGTATAATTTTCGAGGCAAATAAAAGTACTTAAAATAAAAATTATTTAAGCATTTTTTTATTTTATTAACCAATATTAATTTGCCCGGACATAAAACTGTGCCCTTTATACAGCCATTAATATGTGAAAAATCAGTTTAGTAAAAATTTTATTAGTTTATTATTAGCTTGTTAGTTTTTATTACTACCAATAAATAGTATCTGATATATTCAATTAATTGATTTTAAAATGTATATATTATACTAAATCAATAATATGAATAATATTATTATTTTTATTCAGTGTATTGCCATTATTTTATCCAAAAAATACTAATATAAATCATATTTGATACTAATTTTAATCATACTTTAAAGATAGCAATCCCTGTAATCTTGTATCGTATTTCGATAACAATAAAATATAATACATCATGACAAATTCAAAATTATTTTCAGCATTAATGACAACTCTCTTCTTAATAGGGATGATTCTACCGGGACAAAGCCAATCAAAATTTTCTTCCAAAAACACTGTTCAGCTTGCAGTGGCCGGTACATCCACCATGCATGATTGGGTTATGAAAAGCAGTACAGGAGATTGTAATGCTACCATGCAGGTTGATTCGGATGGTAATCTTAAGGGCATCACTGCGATGAATTTTTCTGTAGCTGCCAAATCATTAAAAAGTGGAAAAGATGGTATGGACAAAAATGCATACAAAGCATTGAAGACTGATAAGAATACAAACATCACTGCAGTACTGAAAAGCGCTGAAGTCATTGCCAAAGATGGTAAGAACTATACCATCAAAGCTATTATCAGTCTTACTATTGCAGGTAAAACACTGGAAACATCTCTGGAGGCACAGGCTAAAAAGATCAATGACACCAGTTTTTCAGTAAAAGGTGAAAAAAAGATCAGCATGAAAGATTATGATATGAAACCACCTTCCTTTATGTTGGG
>Ga0138256_10007013_pt1 | contig 11909 bp, 10 predicted proteins | sample KNB2016incub_MG_FD_105486 | JGI IMG/M metagenome (GOLD analysis project Ga0138256, IMG submission 105486) | Active sludge microbial communities from wastewater in Klosterneuburg, Austria - KNB2014incub_MG | ecosystem: Engineered > WWTP > Activated sludge > Unclassified | place: Austria...
AGCGCGACGGCGAGTACTACATGAACAGCTTCGGCCTGGACGATTTCATTGTGGCGCGCACATTGGATGCCGCCTTACGCGCACGGAAGGCGGGCATTCCGATCACCACGTTCATGATCGCGCGGGACAATTACCTGCAACGCTTCATCGAGAAGTTCACCGAAGTGAACCAGGGCCGCGCGTTCTACACCGGCCTGCAAGGCCTCGCGGACATGGTGTTCCGCGATCACGCGAGCAACCGGAAAGCCTCATAGTAAGCACCGACCGTCGACCCTCAGGGTCGACCACCAACGATGACCACCGACCGACCGACCACTCTAGGAGAACTTAAAAAGAGCGGCTACCGCAGCCGCACCGTGAAGGAGGAGCTACGCGCCAACCTCATCGCGCGCATCCAGGCGAAGAAGCCGCTGTTCGATGGCATTCATGGGTACGAGGATACCGTGGTCCCCGCATTGGAGCGGGCCATACTCGCCGGGCACAGTATCAACCTGCTCGGTCTGCGTGGCCAGGCAAAGACACGTATGGCGCGTTCGCTGGTGCAACTGCTGGATGAATGGATCCCTGTCGTGGAGGGCAGCGAGATCAACGATGATCCGCTCGTACCCATCTCGCGCTCCGCCAAGGACCTTATCGCTGCAAAAGGAGATGCGACGCCGATCGCCTGGCTGCACCGCGATCAGCGCTACGCGGAGAAGCTGGCCACGCCGGACGTCACCGTGGCCGACCTGATCGGGGACAGCGATCCGATCAAGGCCGCCAATCTGAAACTGGACTACAGCGACGAACGCGTGATCCATTTCGGCTTGATCCCGCGGTCGCATCGGGGCATCTTCGTGATCAACGAACTCCCGGACCTGCAGCCGCGCATCCAGGTGGCGCTGTTCAACATTCTGCAGGAGGGCGACGTACAGATCCGCGGGTTCAAGTTGCGGCTGCCGCTGGACATCCAATTCGTGTTCACCGCCAACCCGGAGGACTACACCAATCGCGGCGCCATCATCACACCGTTGAAGGACCGGATCCAGAGCCAGATCCTCACGCACTATCCGCCCTCCATCGAACTGGGCATGCGGATCACGCAACAGGAAGTACGCACCCCGAAGGAGCAGGCCACGCGTGTCCGCGTTCCGGAACTGATCCGCGTGCTCATTGAGCGCATCGCGTTGGAAGCACGCGCGAGCGAGTTCGTGGACCGCAAGAGCGGTGTCAGTGCGCGTCTTACGATAAGTGCGTTGGAGAGCGTGATCAGCGCGGCCGAGCGGCGGGCTCTGCGCAGCGGAGAGGAACGCACGGTGGTGCGCATCGGCGATCTACAGGCTGTGGTGCCGGCCATTACCGGAAAGATCGAGCTGGTGTACGAAGGCGAACAGGAAGGTCCGGAAAAGGTGGCGCACCACCTGCTGGGTCTTTCCATCCGCAATGTGTTCAGCGAGCTTTTTCCCGATCCCGCGAAGGCACGGAAGCGCTCGGGCCCGGAGAAGTCACCCCAGAAGCAAAGGCCTGATCCGTATGCTGGGATCATCGCGCACTTTGATGGATCACAGGCCGATCTGATGAGCGATGCCCCGAACGATGCCTATGGCGAGGTGCTCGGGAACGTGCCCGGGCTGCATGATCTGGTGCGGAACCAACACGCGTATCTAGAAGAATGGGAAGTGGCCGTATGGAGCGAGTTCGTATTGCACGGGCTCGCGGAGCATAGCCGGGTGGGCCGGAGCATGTTGGTGGGGAAGGTCTCTTTCAGCGACCTGTTCGACAGCGTGCTTTCGCGGAGCGACGAGGATGATGGCGATGATCGATCCCCCGGAGGCTGAGACCGCGCGACCGCGCAAATGGACCCTTCTGCTCCTGGCGGCGCTCACCTTGTTCGGCATGGGCGGTCTGGGTGCATTGCTCATTCATTTCGTACAGAACCGCGATATCGTAGAAGTCATCTTCGGCACCGGCGCTTGCCACACGCAATTGCTGCTCGGGGTTCTTCTGGGTGCGCTACCAGCCTTCGGTGCTGTGCGCCTGCTCCGTTGGTCCTACCTGCGGCCCCTCACGGAACACTACGCGCGTTTGCTGGCCCCCTGGTTGGGTCGTAGGCTCGACCGGTGGGTGATCTCCTTCTGCGCGGGTGTTGGGGAAGAGTTGCTCTTCCGAGGTGCGTTGCAGTTTTGGCTGGGGGTGCCGCTAACTGCTGTGGGTTTCGTGGCGTTGCACGGTTACCTGGACCCGCGCAACCCCCGGGTCACAGTGTATGGTACTTACCTCGTGCTGTGTATGCTCGCCTATGGGATGGTGGCCGAACACACCGGCCTCTGGCCTGCGATGATCGCGCACTTCCTCTTCGACGTGATCCTCTTGCAGCGGGTCCATACCCTGGGAGCAGGGCTTAAGGCGCAGTGAAGCTCGGGTTGTTCAGAAAGTTCTGATCGGTGAGGGTATGCAGGAACGCGATCAGGTCCATCATTTCCGCATGCGTGAATTGGCCCTGTTGGTCGAGCAGGTCGATCAACAAATGATCCAGGTTCGGGGTGGAGGCTTCCAAATGATCGAAGTAGAATTCCATGACCGCCATCAGATCACTGAACCGACCATCATGCAGATAGGGAGCGGAAACACCCACGTTCCGAAGGCTGCTCACCTTGAAGCGGCCCAGGTCGGTGGAGAGCCCTGTGATGCCGGCCAAACCACTGTCAGCGTTGAACGGCTCGAGACCCACATTGCGCAGCCCATGATCCGTGAACATCCCCAGCGGATGGCATTTGGCGCAAGCGCCGCGCCCCACGTACAGCGCCAACCCGCGCCGTTCCGTGTCGGTGAGAACCGTGCTATCACCGGTGCTATGGAACTGATCGTAGCGTGAATTGAACGAGACAAGCGTTCGCTCGAACTGTGCCAGCGCCCGCACCACCAGGATACTGTCTATCTGAACGGTGCCGAAAGCCGCGTTGAAGAGGGGTGGGTATTCCGGGATCTGCTGTAGCCGGTGCACCACCTCCGACCAGTGCGCGTTCATTTCGATCGGGTTCACCACGGGATCGTGGGCCTGGGTTTCAAGACCGGCACGTCGGCCATCCCAGAAGAAAGCAGTGTCCCAACCCAGGTTCACCAGGGCTGGTGCATGGCGTGTGCCTTCCTGGCCGGTGGTCCCAATGCTGAACCGCCGCGGGTCGCCGAAACCGTTCGCCTGCACATGGCAGGAAGCGCAGGAGATCGAACCGTCATCACTGAGCGCCACTTCATGGAAAAGTCGGCGGCCCAGGGCCACCCCTTCCACCGTGAGCTGGTTGTCGGAAGGGATGGGCATCGGTCCGACACTATCGATGACCCATGTGGGCAGATCGAGCAAGTACGGCGTGGGCGGTCCTGCACCTTCGTCCCCTGGTAGTGTGGCATCTTTCCGGCACCCGTTCAGTCCCAGGACCACAGCGGCGATCGCCAGGGTGGAGGTAGCATATCGCGACCAGGATCCGCTGGGGTTCATTCCTGCGCGAACTTATGGATATCGCCGTAGGCATCATCCATGTCCGATTTCACGCGGTGCATGCGCGTGCCGATCATCGCCAGCTCGCGATGGCCGTGCCGAAGCAGCCACTCGAAAGCCTCTTTGTCACCATCGCCGGTGAGCGCCACCTGTTTCAACACGTTGAATCCGTTGCGCTCCAACCAGTCGAGCGCTTTCGTATCTCCCTCGATGCCGGTGATCACCGCCATCAGATGGGGATGTCCGTTCGTCATCAACCATTTGCGCGCGTCCTCTTTGTTGCGCAATGCGAAGGTGAAGATGCCCAGTTCCGGGTAACCATGGCCCATCAGCCAGTCGCGCAAGGGTGCATGACCACCGATGGCCTCACCCCAGGCGAGCAGCACTTTGGCGGGATATTCACTGCGCATGGTAGCGTGTCGAACAAAGCTACAACGGCTGCGGCGGCGGCATGGTATCGTGGATACCTTCGGCCCATGCGTGCGTTCGTGTTCGTGGTCGTTTGGTCCTTGTGGTCCATGGGCCCTGCCCAGGCGCAGGGAAGCAAAGGCGCCGCTCAGGTGCGCTCGGCTCTGGATCGGGGCAAGGCTTTGGTGGCGCTCCGCAAGTGCGGGACCTTTCTCGCCCGTGGTGGGGATCGCGCCGTCTTCATCCCACTGCGCGCGGAGGCGTACAACAAACTGGGTGAATATGCCGCCGCCCGCAGCGATGCGGCAGAGGCTTTGGCGCTGGACCCCGGGAACTCGGCGACCGTGATGCAGTACGGCATCGCGTTCTTGGGTATGAACCAGGCCGATAGCGCCATCGTGCGATTTTATTCGCTCCCCGCAGGACCCGAACGCGACCTGCGTTTGGCCATGGCTTACGGCATGGCCCACCGTTGCACCGAGGCGCTCCCATTGCTCACGGCGCTGATCACCAAGGCCCCTGCACCGAACGCTTTGAGGGAGCGTGGGGCATGCTACGCACAGCTAGGTGATTCGACGAACGCCCGAATGGACCTCGATCAGGCCATTGCGCTCGCGCCGCGCGATCCGGTGAACTGGAACAGCCGCGGGTTCCACCGCTGGGCCGCCTTTGGCGATCACAAGCGGGCGATCGCGGACTACGATCAGGCCATCAAATTCAACCCGAACTACAGCTTCGCATTGAACAACCGCGGCTACAGTTGGTTGCAACTCGATGAGCTGCGCAAGGCTGAGAAGGATATTGAACTAGCGGGCCGCAAGAACAAGAGCAATCCCTACGTGCAACGGAATTTGGGATTGTTGGCCAGAAAGAACGGTGCGGCGAAGGAAGCCTGCGCACATTTCCGTGAAGCGATGGCGATGGGTGGCACGCCGCTCTACGGGAACGAACTCAGCGAACTGTTGAAGGATTGCCCGACCGTGTCCGTACCCCAGGACCTCCCCAAGGATGGACCGGGCATACCGCGTCCGCAGCGCAATGCGCCGGGCGGGAGCAACGCACCATAGACCGCATGGAACAAAGCAAAGGCATGTTGCGCGAGAACGCGCTGAAGGGACAGGTGATCGTAGTGACCGGAGGTGGCACTGGTCTTGGGCGAAGTATGGCCACCTATTTCCTGGAACTGGGCGCGCATGTCTGCATCACCAGTCGGAAACAGGAAGTGCTGGATAAGGCTGCGACCGAGTTGCGCGAACAGACCAAGGGCGAAGTGCTCGCGGTAGCGTGCGACGTGCGCAAGTACCTCGAAGTGGAACAACTGGTGCAAGCGGTCCATGCCCGCTTCGGCCGGGTGGACGGGTTGGTGAACAATGCGGCGGGCAATTTCATCAGCCCTACGGAGCGCCTCAGCAGCAAAGCGTTCGAGGTGATCATCGACATCGTGCTGATGGGCAGTGTGAACTGCATGTTGGCTTTCGGCAAGGAGTGGATCGCCCGCAAGGAGCGTGGTAAGGCGGTGCTGAACATCACCACTACCTATGCGTGGACCGGCAGCGGCTATGTGGTGCCCAGCGCCTGCGCGAAGGCGGGTGTGCTCGCCCTCACCCGTTCGCTCGCGGTGGAATGGGCGCGGTACGGCATCCGGACCAACGCGATCGCCCCCGGGCCGTTCCCCACGAAGGGGGCGTGGAGCAGGCTATTGCCCGGAGAAATGATGGAGCGGTTCGATCTGGCCAAACGTGTTCCGCTCGGCCGGGTGGGGGAGCATCAGGAGTTGGCGGACCTGGCCGCCTATCTCGTTTCCACCTATTCGGGGTATGTGAACGGAGAGGTCGTGACCATCGACGGTGGGGAATGGCTGAAGGGTGCGGGCCAGTTCAATATGCTGGAGGAGGTGGAACCCGGTATGTGGGACGCGATCGAACAGATGGTGCGAGGCACACGCGGCAGTTGACCGTGAGAACCACTGTTGCGGGTTCGCTTCCCCGATCACTGAGCCTAGAGCGGACAACGATACAATGATCACGCCCACCGGGTACAAGGAGATGATCAATCGACCACGATCACCAGGTATTTAGAGGCGCTCCAGAACGCGTTGGGGTCGCTGATCACCAACTTGTCCACCTCGCCCTCCAGTTTGTAGCTTCCATTGGGGTGGGTGCTCACCAGCTTGGCCTTTTTCACCATCAGAGGTATCTCAAGGGTCTGGGTGATGTCCACCTGCTTGAAGAGTTCGGTGCTCAAGCCTGCGGTGTTCAGTTTTTTCACTGCCCCGATGCCCACCACGCCGCCTTCTTTTGTCAAGATCCCTTTCTCCGTTAGTTCCTTGGCGGTGCCGATCACGTAGAAGGCCTTGTTGAGCTCGTCGCGCTGCATGGTGGCTTGTTGCTCCTTGTCGCGGTACATCTCCATCAAGGTGGCCAGCGAACTGTTGGCGCTGAGCAGTTGCTCCTTCAAACCGCTGATCTCGCTGTCCTTTTCGGCCACAGTGCGTTCCATCTCATCCAGGGTTTTTTGCAAGGCAGCGATGGCACCGGTATTGGCCTTGGCATCCTTGCGCAGCTTGGAGATCAGATCCCGGTTCTGGGCCAGTAGTTCGTCGATCCGGGCGAGATCGCTGGCCATGCGTTGCTCCATGTCATCGCTGGGCTCGGCTCCCGGCGTGGTATCGTCCAGCATCCCTTGTTTCTCCTTGATGGTGCGCATGTTCTCATTGATCCTGTTGAAGGATTCGAACATGGCATTGAGCGAACTGTCCTTGGCGGCCAGGGCCACTTCGGTTTGGAACTTCTGGTCCGCAAGGCCTTTATACTGTTCGCTCTGGGTCGGGTCTTGTTCGCAGGCTCCAAGGAGCAGTGCGAGCGCGGTAATGGGGAGGAAATGCTTCATGGGCGGTTGGTGATAGGCCTCGAAGGTACGTGTGGGGTAAAACCCGAAGGGAGGTTCCGCAACCGGAACAAAGGAAGCGCGTTGAAAGGGGATGGACCGCTCGAAGGCCGCCCACCAGTGCGTGTTGATCACTGGTGCGTCGTGCTCCTTTGTGGGATCCTCCAGCTACGTATCGTTGTCCTCCTGTATGGAACGCCCCGTTAAATTGGTACGGATAGGTCTGGTGGCCGTGGGCTGCTTGTGGGGATCGCTGGGCTGGTGTCAGGAACGGCGGGACGATGATCCGGTCGGGTCGTTCGCGCAGCTGAGCGCCAAAGAACGCACCCGTATGGCCAAGCAGGAGGAGAATGAGGCGAACCAGGACGTCGAGTATCTCGCGCTTATGGAGAGCGCCGAGCGCCATTTCCAGGCCCAGCGGTTCGATGACGCCATGGCGGTCTTCGAAAAGGCACGCGAGCGTCGGCCGCTGAACGTGTATCCGAAGGTGAAGATCGACGACCTACGGGTACTGATCTCCAAGCGCGACGCCGCGCTGAAGGAGGCGGAAGCGGCCCATGAGGCCACACTTGTCCCATCCGGACCGACGTCCCCCGCTCCGATCCCCGATCCCGTTCCATGGTCTGGCACAGGCGCTCCGATGAATGAGGTCCCCGAGGTCCTGACCACCCCTGTCGCTTCTGCCGCGGAGGAGGTTGCGCCAGAGCACACAATGCACGGAACACCATCCGCCGAGAGGTCAGCGACGATCAGCGTGGGCCAGACCGCTGCCCCCAGAGCGCCCATAGCGCAGATGGTCCGGGATCCGGTCCCGGTTCCCCCGGTACAGGCGATCGAACAAGCGCGAATATCCGAGGCGGTCCCTGTGGACGGCGTAGAGGAAGCGCAGTTCAAGGAAGGTCAAGCGATCGTGTTGCAGCGCACTTGTCGTTCGGGCCACCTGGTCCAAGTGTATCGCAAGGTGGATCATCCGTGGGGGAGAACGTTCTACTTCCTTGACGGCCTTTCCATCCAGGAGCGGGTCTGGACCGAGCGGTTCAATGACCGATGACCTCGCGGTCAAACCGGTCTGGGCAACAGCTTTACGGGCAGATCGAGCAACCCCTGGTAGTCCTGGCCAGCTTCGCGCATGTCCAGATCATCCTCGGCGAAGCACCATTCAAGGACCACTTTGGTGGTCCCTGCGGCGTGTTGATCATCCAGCAGCATCAAGAGGTCGAGGAGGTATTTCGCTGAGCTGGAATTGAAGTAGATCAAAGACACGCGCACAGTGGTGGTGCGGAAAGGCCGTGCGAGATACTCTTTGAGACGGTCGAATATGGGAGCGTAGAACCGGTCCGCGTTCTCGTGAATGGATGAGCCACTTAGCTCGAAACGGCCGGTGGCGGGGTCCAGCACTACATGGGGCGTCTTGTCTGTGGCCGGTAGTTCGAATCGGTCCATGCGCGACGAAAGTAGACAAGCGGTCCGGGTCGGGTGCCTGATGCCCAGGGCTCTTGCGTCTCCTTGAGCACTGAGCGCTTGCTGGATGCATGAACGGGGTACTTGATCCGCGACGGCCGATCAGCACTTGGAGTACCTCGAAGAACCTCGTTCCGGCCTTAGCACCGCTCCGCAGTGACCCTTCGGGCGTATGGCTCTCGTTCCGCCATGCCGCGTTGTTCCTCGGTCGGAGACTTCCAGTATCCTCCCTCGTCGCGCCTTGCCTGGCAGAACGATAGCCATGCGTACTATCCGTTGGAGGTTCTTCGAGGGACCCCTGGGACATCGATAACTAGGTTCAGTGAATGCGCGATGTGGCTCACGGCTCGGCAAAGGCCACGCGGACCAGAACATGGCCATCATCCGCCGAAACGCCTTGACCATGTGCAAGCGGTTCGATGACCCGTGGGATCCTTGGCCATGCGTCGCAAGGCCGCGGCCTGGTCCAACGACCACCTCCACCTACTGCTCGGATCTATGGGACTGGTTGGATCTGTTGAACGAAGGACCCCGAGGCTATTTTCGATCAGGCGCTGCCGGAAGATCCTCGCGCTGGGCCTGCCCCGGACTTCGAACCGGGGGTGTCTACAGGATCATTTTCCGGTGGAACGTGGGCGGAAAAGAGACCGGGGGACGAGTTTGAAGAGACCCCGAACAGGCGCTAAGGCGCGATAGCCCTGCCCCGGTGCCGGGCCCATCGGATAGGACGCATATCTTTGCCGCCCCCTGCGCATGGCTCGATCCGAGGTTCCCGTGCGCGCCAGAAGGCGATAGGGACCCACGAACGAGCGATGGCCACACCGGGAAGTCAGGCGAAGGGCGGTATCATCGACGTCAACGACCTCCGGTACTTCCTCCGGATCTTCTCGAAGAACTGGTATTTCGTGGTAGTAGCCGTGGTTTTATCCGCCGCCCTTAGCTACTTGTACTCCTACAAGATCCCAGAGGTCTTTGGGGCCAGTTCACAGGTGCTGCTGAAGGACCGCGATGTGTACAACTACCAGGCACAGGTGTATCAGAACATCGGGTATGTGGCGGCCTATGGTGACATCGTCAACCAGAAGCGGGTGCTCACCTCGTACGACCTGATCGACAAGACGTTGGGCAAGTTGGACTTCGACGTGTCCTACTATATCATCGGTCGTTTCAAGGTGTCCCAGGTCTATGCCACTCTGCCCTTCACAGTGAAGATCGACCTGCTGAACACCAAGTACTACCAGAAGCCCTTCGACCTGCGGGTGGTGGACCCCGACCATTTTGAGCTGAGCTATGACGGGGGGAACGGCATCGTGTCCAAGACCTATCCCTTCAACCAGGATATCGTGGAGACGGATTTCCTGCTCCGCGTCAACAAGAACGAGCAGATACAGAGCGGCAGCCTGGAGAAGCTCACCGCCAGCGATTACCAGTTCGTGCGCCATAACCGACCGTGGCTCGTGAACAAGTACAAGAGCAGTATGACGGTGGATAACTTGGAGTACACCACCATCCTGGAGATCACCGTCGAGGACGAGATCGCCGCCCGGGCCAAAATGTTCCTGGACTCCCTCAGCCGCGTGTACATCGACTACACTCAGCAGAGCGAGATCGACATCAACCAGAACACACTGCGGTACATCGATAAACAGCTTGACGAGGTGACGCTCATCCTGAACGATTTCGAGGATGAGCTGCAGCGCTACAAGGAGAACAAAGGGATCCTGGACCTCAATCGGGAGGAGAGCCGGTACTTCACCGAACTCGTCCGTTTCGACAATCTGAAGCGCCAGTTCGAACTGATGATCCAGTCCCTCGAGAACTTGGAGAACTATGTTCTGAACATCGGGGATGAGAAACTCCTCCCTCCCTCCTTCTATATCCTGGAGGATGACATCTTTCTAAGGAACACCCTGAGCGAGCTGTACGCTATGCAAATGAACCGGAACAGCATGCTTTTCGACGCCAAGGAAACCAACATGGCGGTCGACCAGTTGGACGCCACCATCGGGCTGCACCGGGGTAACTTGATGATCTACATCAAGAACAGCAAGGAAGCCATCCGGCAGAAGATCGCCGATGTTCAGGCGCAGATGGACGACTACGAGGGGCTTATCCGCAGTGTACCTATTGCGCAACGCGACCTGCTCAACATCGAACGACGTTTGCAGGTGAACGAGAAACTGTACCTCTTCCTGCTCGAGAAACGGGCGAACACCGTGATCGCCCGCGCTGGGATCGTGCCCCAGACCAAAGTCATCGAATCCGCGCGGTCCATTGGCGTGGTGCGCCCGGATAAGATCAAGATCCTCTATGCGTTCATGGTGGGCGGCATCGTATTGTCGCTCCTGGTGGTCTTCGTTCGGGTGATGTTCTATGACCGTATCGAGAACGCCGAGCAGTTGAAGGGGGTCGTGAACATGGCCGTTTTCGGGGAGATCATCGCCAGCGAAAAGGCCGAAGAGAACTACGTGGTGGTGGACACCGATCCCAAGAGCGCCATCACCGAGAGCTTCCGCACGGTGCGCACCAATTTGGAGTACCTGCCAGGCGGCGGGGTGGGCGTGGGCAAGGTGGTGTTGATCACGAGCTATCGCCCCAATGAAGGCAAAACGTTCTGTAGCGTGAACCTCAGCGCGATCCTCGCGAAGGCGGGCAAGAAGGTGCTGCTATTGGAGCTTGACCTGCATAAGCCCAAAGTGGGCAAGGGTCTGAACATGACGAGCACGCAAGGTCTCAGCAATCTCCTGGTGGGCCATGTGGATATCCCATCGGTGATCCTGGCCACCCAGGTGGAGAACTTCCACGTGATCCTCTCCGGCCCCACCCCGCCGAACGCTTCCGAACTCGTGCTGAGCAAGCATATGGAGGAACTCTTCGACTATGGCCGCACGCACTTCGACTATGTGATCATCGATACACCTCCGGTGGGCCTCATCACCGATGCGCTCGTGCTGATGAAGCACGTCGATGCGACCCTCTTCGTGGTGAACACCCGGTTCGCCAACAAGGACCATTTGCGCAGTGCCATGGAAGTGATCCAGAGCAACCCTGTACGCAACTTCGGCTTCATCCTCAATGGTGTGCGGATGAAGAAGAGCAAATACTACTACAACACCAACTACGGCTATGGCTACCGCTATGCATACGGCTACGGAAGCGGCTACGGCTATGGCTACGGCTACGGCTACGGCCGCCGCAAGCGTGGCAAGAGCGCCAAGGACGGTGCCGACACCGAGGCCTGATCGCGGCCGATGAGCGCCCCCTCCACCCCGCACGAGGCCTCGGCCGCGCCCTTCACCACGGTGATCGGCCCGCGGCGCCCGCTGCTGGCGATCGACCTCCGTGAGCTCTGGCACTACCGCGACCTCGTGATCCTGTTCTTGCGACGCGACATCGTGACGGTCTACGCGCAAACGGTGCTGGGCCCGCTGTGGGTGGTGCTGCAGCCCCTGATCACCACCTTCACCTTCGCGCTCATCTTCGGCAAAGCCGCAGGTCTGGCCCCGCCCGATCTGCCCGGTCCGCTCTTCTACATGTCGGGTCTCGTTCCTTGGGCCTTCTTCAGCGGGCAGATCACCAAGATCTCGCGCACCCTGGTTGGCGGTGCCCACGTGATGACCAAGGTCTACTTTCCACGGTTGGTGATGCCCATCAGCATGACGCTGAGCAACGGCTTCAC
>Ga0138256_10007014_pt1 | contig 11907 bp, 9 predicted proteins | sample KNB2016incub_MG_FD_105486 | JGI IMG/M metagenome (GOLD analysis project Ga0138256, IMG submission 105486) | Active sludge microbial communities from wastewater in Klosterneuburg, Austria - KNB2014incub_MG | ecosystem: Engineered > WWTP > Activated sludge > Unclassified | place: Austria...
CGATGGGCACGGCAGGGTTCCTGGTCGCCGCGGGCGAATACCTGCGCCGGCAGCATCCGGAGATCCTGCGCAACAAGAAGCAGCGCGAACACTTCAACGCCCACACCTTCCACGGCTTCGACTTCGACCGCACCATGCTGCGCATCGGCAGCATGAACCTGCTGCTGCACGGCATCGAGCAGCCCGATGTGCGCTATCGCGACTCGCTGGCGCAGGACCATGCCGAAGATGCCGGCCGCTACAGCCTGATCCTGGCCAATCCACCGTTTGCCGGTTCGCTGGACCACGGCAGCGTGGCCAAGGACCTGCAGGCGATCGTCAAGACCAAGAAGACCGAGCTGCTGTTCCTGGCGTTGTTTCTGCGCTTGCTGAAGAACGGTGGCCGCGCCGCGGTGATCGTGCCCGATGGCGTGCTGTTCGGCTCCAGCAAGGCGCACAAGGAACTGCGGCAGATGCTGGTGGAGCAGCACAAGCTGGACGCGGTGATCAGCCTGCCCAGTGGCGTGTTCCGCCCGTATGCCGGTGTCTCCACCGCGATTCTGTTGTTCACCAAGACCGGCGTCGGTGGTACCGACCATGTGTGGTTCTACGACCTGCAGGCCGATGGCTGGAGCCTGGATGACAAGCGAAGTCCGTTGTTGGCCGATGACAAGCTCGGGCCGGACGCGGCGGCGCTCGGTGAGGACGAGCATCGCAAGAACAACCTGCCTGACGTGCTGGCACGTTGGGCGCAACGCGATGGCAAGGAGCGCAAGCGTGCGCGCACCGCGCAGAGCTTCTGTGTGCCCAAGGCGGACATTGCCGCAACCGGCTATGACCTCAGCCTCAATCGTTACAAGGAAGTGGTGCACGAAGTGGTTGAGCACGAAGCGCCGCAGGTGATCCTGAAGCGGCTGGCGGGGATTGAGCGGGAGATTGCCGAGGGGATGAAGGCGTTGGAGGGGATGTTGCAGTGAGCGATTGGAAATTCGCGCCGCTCGCCAGCGTTGCCACAATTGAACGCTCTTCGATACAGCCTGAAAACATCGAAAACGACACGTTGTATGTCGGGCTTGAGCACATCATCAGCGGCGGTGAGCTGATGCCGCCTCAGCGGGTGCAGAACGGCGACCTTGCCAGCTCCAAGTTTCGATTCACGCAAAGCCACATCCTTTACGGCAAGTTGCGTCCGTACTTGGCGAAGATTGCTCGGCCGGACTTTGCGGGAATTTGCAGCACCGACATCCTCCCGATCCTGCCCAGCAACGACTTGGACCGCCGGTTCCTGCTGCATTTCTTGCGACAACCGGCGATGGTTCAACGCGCGAACAATGAAGCGGTTGGGGCGAACCTTCCCCGAATAAGCCCAACAACACTTGGTAGTTTTAAGGTTCCGCTGCCGCCGCTAGCCGAGCAGCGCCACATCGCGGACATCCTGGACAAGGCCGACGCCCTGCGCGCCCAGCGCCGCGCCGCCCTCGCCGAACTCGACACTCTCACCCAATCCATCTTCCTCGACCTCTTTGGTGATCCGGCAAGAAACACGAAGCGATTGCCGACGACTACGCTCGGACACCTAGGCAAATGGCAAAGCGGTGGAACACCTTCACGCGCAAAGGAAGCCTTTTTCTCAGGTTCAATTCCATGGTTTTCCTCCGGTGAACTCGAAGGTGGCTACATTTTCGCAAGCAAGGAGCACATATCGGAAACAGCCTTGCGTGAAACGTCGGCCCGGCGTGTGCCCTCCGGTTCGTTGATGCTTGGGATGTACGACACGGCGGCACTGAAGGCTGCGATTGCTGGCATTGACTGCTCGTGCAATCAAGCCATCGCATTCTCAACCATCGCTCCAAAGCTCGCGGAAACGATCTACGTATATTCGGCAATCGTCCTTGGACGAGAAGACTTCCGACGCCTTCAACGCGGCGTTCGCCAGAAAAATTTGAACCTGTCGATGATTCGCGACATTCGGATTCCACTGCCCCCGCTAAAAATGCAACAAGACTTCGCCCGCCGCATCACCGCCATCGAAACCCTCAAATCCCGCCACCGCACCGCACTGGCAGAACTGGACACCCTGTTCGCCTCCCTTCAACACCGCGCCTTCCGCGGTGAGCTGTAGGGAACGACGTCGCTGGATTCCCGCCTTCGCGGGAATGACGAGCGGGAGTTCGGTTGTTGGAGGCGTCCTGCGGTCCAGCGCCGCCTTTTTCCCGGCAGACAGCGTAGGGCCGGAGTCGACTTGTATCTCTTTGAGATATACAATGCCGGTCTGGCCGCAGGAGCACACCCGGGATGTCCTTGATCGTCAGTCCCGCCATTCTGTCCAAGCTGCTCAAACGACATGACGTCACCGCGCGGGATGTCGAGGAGTGTTTCGCGAACCGCACGGGCCGGCTGTTGATCGACGACCGTGCCGAGAACCGCACCGACCCACCAACGCGCTGGTTTATCGCGCAAACACACCACGGACGGTCGCTGAAAATCGTCTTCGTCCAGAGCGGCGAGGACGTGTTCCTGAAGACCGCCTACGGCCCGAATGCGGAAGAGTTGCGCATCTATCGCAAGTTCGGCCAATGAATACGGCCCTGTTGTTGCTGACCCATTGATGGAGAACCTCATGAGCACCACCGCCCGAAAGACTTCCCGCCCCGCGTTGCGCGTTGAAGAGTGCGCCTGGGAATCAGGCAAGCTGGGGCGCGACGAGGCCCACGTGCGCGTGGCCGACCCAACTGAAGAGGCGGCACTGGACGACGCACTCGGCCTGCAGCTGATCTCGATCCGCCTGCAGGGCGCGTTGATCAAGGACATGAAGTTGATCGCCGACTACCACGGCATCGGCTACCAGCCACTGATGCGCGATGTGCTCAACCGGTTCGCGCGTGCAGAGCTGCACACGATCGCCGAGAACATGGCCAAGACCGAAGCCGCACGCAAGACGCTGGCTCAACGGCCAAAGCGCAAGCACGCCTGATCACGGACATTTCGCACTCACCGAATTGCGTGCAGCGACCGCCATCACCCAAGTATCGATCATGGCCATGACCCGTGACTTCAAACAGACAATGGTGGAACGCACCGAGCGCGATCCGGCCTTTGCCAAGGCATTGCTGGACGAAGCAGCCACCCTGTTCCTCAATGGCGAACCGGAAACTGCGCGGCTGCTCCTGCGTGACTTGGTCAAGGCATGAGCCAGTTCGCATTTCTTGAGGGGGAATGGCCGGAGATCGCGCAGGCCGCCAAGCGTGCCGAAGGCTTGGCGCGCTCTGATGCCCGCGCTGCGTGTTTCTATGCGCGCCGCAGCATCGAACTGGCGGTGACCTGGCTGTATCGCAATGACCCGGCCCTGCGCCTGCCCTATCAGGATCACCTGTCCGCGCTGATCCACGAGTCCACGTTCCGCGACCTGGTGGGACCGGTCGTGTTGACCAAGCTCAAGCTGCTCAAGGATCTGGGCAACCTCGCCGTCCATACCACCAAGCCTGTTGGCGAACGCGATGCCATCGGCGCGGTGCGCGAGTTGTTCCATGTCAGCTATTGGCTGGCGCGCACCTACGGTCGCAGAAGCCGGCCTGAGCCTGGCTTGAGCTTCCGGGCTGACCTGCTGCCTGCGCCGCAACACCTCGCCCAGATCCAGGCGGAGGAGCTGCGACGCAATGCCGAGCAATTGCTGGCCGACCGCGACACCCAGCTAGCCGAGCTGATGAGCGGACGCGCATCGCAGGATGCCGAGTTGCAGCGTCTGCGCGCCGAGGTCGCGGCCATCCGGCACAGCAACACCGCCCTGCCCGACACGCATGACTACTCCGAAGCGCAGACCCGCACGGCCTTCATCGACCTGCTGTTGAAGGAAGCCGGTTGGGCACTGGACCAGCCACGCGATCGCGAATACCCGGTCATCGGGATGCCCAGCACCAGCGGCGACGGTTTCGTCGATTACGTGTTGTGGGGCAACGACGGCAAACCGCTGGCCGTGGTGGAAGCCAAGCGCACGACGGCGGATGCGCGCGTGGGTCAGCAACAAGCGAAGCTGTACGCCGATTGCCTGGAAACCCAATACGGCCAACGCCCGGTCATCTACTACACCAATGGTTACGAGCATTGGCTGTGGGACGACCACACCCACCCGCCACGCGCGGTGCAGGGCTTTCACAAGCGGGCGGAACTGGAATTGATGGTGCAGCGGCGCGAAAGCCGTCAGCCGCTGGCCAATCAGCGGGTTGATCCCGAGATCGCCGGGCGTCCGTACCAGACGCGCGCGATCCGCCGCATTACCGAATCGTTCGAGCATGACCGCAACCGTCGCGCCTTGCTGGTGATGGCCACCGGCGCCGGCAAGACCCGCACGGTAATCGCATTGTCGGATCTACTGCTGCGCGCCGGCTGGGCGAAGCGAGTCTTGTTCCTGGCCGACCGGGTTGCCCTGGTGAATCAGGCCGCAAAGGAATTTCGCAAGCACCTGCCGTCGGTGACCACGGTCAACCTGGTGGCGGATAAAGCGACCGAAGGGCGCGTGTTCGTCTCGACCTACCCGACGATGATGCGATTGATCGATGAAAGCGTCGACGGACAACGGCGTTTCAGCGTCGGCCACTTCGACCTTGTGGTGATCGACGAGGCGCATCGTTCGGTGTATCGCAAATACGGGGCGATCTTCGACTACTTCGACTCGTTGCTGGTGGGCCTGACTGCCACCCCGCGCGGCGAGGTGGATCGCAATACCTACCGGTTGTTCCATCTGGAGCCGGGCGTACCCACGGACGTGTATGACATCGAGGATGCCGTGCGCGACGGCTACCTGGTGCCGCCCAGGGCCGTGTCGGTGCCGTTGCAGTTCCAGCGCCAGGGCATTCGCAAGTACGCCGACCTGAGCGAAGAGGAAAAGGAGCAATGGGATGCCCTCGACTGGCCGGACGAAGAGGACGGCAAGGAGCGTGAGTCGGTCGATTCCGAGGAGGTCAATCGTTGGCTATTCAACACCGATACGGTGGACAAGGCGCTCAAGCACCTGATGACCAATGGCCTGATGGTCGACGACGGCGAGCGACTGGCGAAGACGATTGTCTTTGCCAAGAACCAGCGCCACGCCGAGTTCATCGAAGAGCGCTTCAACCTGCACTACCCCCACCTCAAGGGGCAGTTCGCGCGGATCATCACCTTCAAGGTGAAATACGCGCAGAGCCTGATCGACGATTTCTCGAAACCCAACGACCCACCGCATATCGCGGTGTCGGTGGACATGCTCGATACCGGCATCGACGTGCCGGAAGTGGCCAATCTGGTGTTCTTCAAGGTGGTGCGCTCGAAAACCAAGTTCTGGCAGATGGTCGGCCGCGGCACCCGACTTCGCCCCGACCTGTTCGGCCCCGGCAAGGACAAGAAACAGTTCTTCATCTTCGACTTCTGCGGCAACCTCGAATACTTCGGGCTGGATCCCCAGTCTGCGGATGCCTCGATCGCCCATTCGTTGTCGGAACGCTTGTTCAGCGCCCGCATCGACCTGATCGCGGCACTGGACGAGATGTTTGCCACGCGCACAGGTGACGCCGCTTTGGGTTCGGCATCAGATCTCCGCGATGCGCTTGCAGAGCACCTGCGCGGCCAGGTCGCTGGCATGAGTGAGGACAACTTCCTCGTCCGCCCGCACCTGCGACTGGTGGAACGCTATCGCGAGCCTGATGCCTGGAATCAGCTTGGCCACGACGATGACGTGCACACGCTGGGCAAGCTGCCCACCGCGGTTGTGGACAAGGATGTGGCGGCCAAACAATTCGACGGACTGATGCTCAAACTTCAGCTTGCCAGCGTGATCGGGTGCAAAGGCATTCCGCTGCTTGAACAGGCTTGGCCCTTGAAGGAGAAGACGCAGAAGGCCGTTTTTGCGGAGTTGGGTTTGTGGGACTGGTTCCGCGGCTTCATGCGGCTGCGCAACAAGCTGCTCCAGGCGACCGAGCCATTGCTCGGGTTGGCGAGTATCCCCACCGTGCTCGTCGCACTGCCCCTGATCGAAGACCTGCAGACTGCCGAGTGGTGGTTCGGCGTAAACGCCCCAATGTTGGAGGATGTCCGCAAGCGCCTGCGCAGCCTGATGTCACTGGTCGAGGCGCCGGAACGCAAAGTTGTGTATTCCGACTTCATCGATGACATCGGCGACGGCGTGGAAATCGCACTGCCTGGCTTCACTGACGCGGTCGACTACACGAGGTTCCGGGCCAAGGCGCAGCAGTTCCTCAAGGCCCACGAGAACCATTTGACCATCCGCCGCCTGCGCCACAACGAACCCCTGACCGCACTGGACCTGGAAGAGCTGGAGCACATGCTGGTGGAAGCAGGGGTCGGCACCGCGGCTGAATTACACCGGGCCATGGAAGAATCCAAGGGACTGGGGCTGTTCGTGCGCTCGCTGGTCGGGATGGATCGCGGGGCGGCAAAGCGGGCTTTTTCCGAGTTCCAGGTCAACCGCAACCTCAGCAGCGACCAGCTTGAATTCATCAATCTCATCGTCGACCACTTGGCTGATGTCGGACAGATCGAGGCGTCGGCGCTCTACAGCTCGCCGTTCACCGATCTGCATACTTCGGGCGTCGCGGGCATCTTCGATACCGCATCACAGGCCCAGATCCACAGCATCCTGAGATCGGTCGAGCAGCGTGCGGCCGCTTAAGGCAGCCTTGCGCCCTGGGCACTTCTCTAGCTAGCTGCCCGACGCCGCACAGAGTCTGGAGGCCCGCGTGCATCGCGCGATGTCCAGCTGGCGTGCCATCCTGCGTTTGCATAGGCATCGCCTGCCGGATGGATGCATGTCGGAAGCCCCCGAAGCACGATCGCTGACCTCGACCCCGCATGACCGCTCGGCCCTGCTGCGGCTGTGGGCGGTCCGCGTTGTCATCCCGCTGTCGCTGGCGGTCACCGTGGCGTTCTGCCTGCTGGCATATGCGGCCAAGCTGGCCTTGCCGAACGACGGCGCGGCGCTGCTCTCCATCCTGTGGCGCATCGGTGCGCTGTTGCTGCTGGCGCTGGCCGTGGTGGCCGCGATTGGCTGGAACATCGCCGTGCGCGCCTCGCGGCCGGTGATGACGCTGACCGATGCCATCGAGGGGCTGGGGCGAGGCGAGCAGGTGCGCCTGCAGGTCGTCGACGACGCCCTCCTCGGCCGCCTGCAGCGCGGCGTCAACGATGCCTCGCAGGCGCTGGCAGATGCGCGCAACCGCATGCAAAGCGAACTCGGCCGCACCGCCATCGAATTGGCTGACAAGAACACCCGGCTGGAGGCCGCCAGCCAGTCGCGCGCGCGCTTCCTCGCCGCCGCCAGCCACGACCTGCGCCAGCCGCTGTATGCGCTCACCCTGTTCTCGTCCGCGTTGCGCGCCGGCGAGACCGACCCCGACAAGCTCACCCGCGTCATGCACATCGAGGAGTGCGTGTCCTCGCTCGACCAGTTGTTCTCCGAACTGCTCGACCTGTCGCGGCTCGAGGCCGGGGTGATGCATGCGGCGATCGGCGACGTGCGCCTGGACGATGTGTTCGACGAGGTCAGCCGCAATTTCCGCATCCTCGCCGAATCGCGCGGCCTGCGCCTGATCGTGCGCAAGACCGATGCGTGGGTGCGCACCGACCGCACCATGCTGGCGCGCATCCTCAACAACTTGGTCAGCAACGCGCTGCGCTACACCGACGAGGGCGGCGTGCTGGTCGGCGTGCGCCATCAGGACGACGGCCGCCTGCGCATCGACGTCTGGGATACCGGCACCGGCATCGCGCCCGAGCATCAGGCGCAGGTGTTCGACGAGTTCTATCAGGTGAGCGCCTGCGGCGATGACGGCGGCGAGCGCAAGCGCGGCCTCGGGCTGGGACTGGCGACCGTGCGCAGGCTGGCCGAACTGGTCGGCTGCGAGGTGCGCCTGGCATCCAAGCCGCGGCGCGGGACGCTGGTCTCGATCGTGCTGGACAGCAGCCAGGCCGGCACCACAGCGAGCGACGAGCCGGCGGACATGCCGCTCGATATCAGCGGCCTGCGGGTGCTGGTGGTGGATGACGAAGTCAGCATCCTGGAAGGCCTGCGCGCGCTGCTGCAGGAATGGGGCTGCGAGATCCGCATCGCCGACAACGAAGCCAGCGCAATCACCGCCGTCGCCGAATGGCCGATGCCGCCAGACCTGGTGATCAGCGACCTGCGCCTGCGCGAGGGCCGCAGCGGCCTGGACGTGCTGCGTGCGCTCGCCCGCCACTACGGCCACGACCCGCAACGGCCGCCATTCGCGCGCCTGCTGGTCACCGGCGAAACCCGCCCCGACCGCATCGGCGAGATCGCCGCCAACCGCATCCCGGTGTTGTTCAAGCCGGTCTCCCCGCCCAGGCTGCGCGAGGCGATGCTGGCCACCGTGCTCGCGTCCCGGGTCATGCCGATGGAATCCGAAGAATGAGCGACGGTTTCGCCTACGACGTACTCGAATATCCCTCGCACGTGCATCCGCAGGCGCACCCATCGCGCCTGTCGGCGATCGGGCGACTGCACGGGCTGGATGCCGCGTCGCCCGCGGCCTGCCACTTGCTGGAAGTGGGCTGCGGCGACGGCCTGCAACTGCTCACCCTTGCGATGGCCTATCCGCGCAGCCGCTTCGTCGGCATCGACCTGTCGCAGGCGGCGATCGCGCGCGGCGAAGCCACGCGGCAAACCCTCGGCCTGGACAACCTGCAGCTGGTCGCGGCCGATCTGACGCAGTGGGATCCGGGCCCGGCATCGTTCGACTACATCGTCGCCCACGGGTTCTATTCCTGGGTCCCGGAGTTCGTGCGCGAACGCCTGTTCTCGCTGTGCCGGCAGGCGTTGTCACCAACAGGGATTGCGTATGTGAGCTACAACGCCCTGCCCGGCTGCCACCTGCGACGCTTGATGTGGGACATGCTGCGCCATCACACCCGCGGCATCGAGGATCCGCGCGCGCGCATCGCCGCCGCGCTCGAATTGCTGGAATGCCTGGACTCCGATGTCGCCGGTTCGAAGATCTACGGCGAGATCATCCGCAGCGAAGCCCGCGACCTGCTGCGCCGCACCGAGAAGTCGGTGCTGTTCCACGACGACCTGGCCGACACCAACCAGCCGTTCTCGATCAGCGACTTTGCCACGCGCGCGGCGACAAGCGGGCTGCGCTATCTCGCCGAGGCCGATTACCACGAGATGAGCGATGCCGGACTCGAAGCCGGTGCCCGTGAACGGCTCGCAGCGCGCGCGAACGGCGACCGCCTGCAGCGCGAGCAATACCTGGACTACCTGAAGGGACGCCGGTTCCGCCACACCCTGCTCTGCAATGCCGAAGCGCCGATGCGCGAGGCCGCAGACAGCAAGGTGGCGCGCGGTCTGCACGCCGTCGGCCATCTGCGCATGGATGCGGTCGATGGCGGCACGCTGGACCTGACTGAAGGCGTCGCCACCTGCTTCACCACCGGCGATGGTGCCGCGCTGACCACTGACCATCCGGTGATCAAGGCCTCGCTGGCGATGATCGGCAATGCGTTCCCGGCGGCACCCGGCTTCGATGAGGTGCTGGCGGCCGCGCGCGCGGCCAGCCAAAGCACGAACCCGGTTGAGGCGGACGCGGATGCTCTGGCGCACACCTGGCAGGCGGCTTTCCAGCTGGGCTTGTTGACCCTGCATTGCGATCCACCGGCCTTCGCCAGCGAAGCCGGCGCCATGCCGAAGGCCAACGCGCTTGCGCGGATGCAGGTCGAGGCCGGATCCGATCTGGTCACCAGCCTGCGCCCGTCGATGATCCGCATCGACAGCCGGCTTGCACTGGAATTGATCCGCTTGCTGGATGGCAGCCGCGATCGCGCTACGCTGCTGCATGATCTGGCCGAACGCATGGCCCGGTTGCCGGTCGATGATGCCAATGCCGACCAGGCTGCGCATGATCCGGCGTGGTGGCGCGAGGCGCTGGCTTCCAGGCTGGAAGCCGGATTGGAACAGACCGCGCGAATGGCCTTGCTGGAACCGGGATGACGCCTTGGGCGCTCAGCGCACCATGTAGGTCTGGGTGTTCAATTGCAGGACGGCGTCGAACTGCACTTTTTCGTTGTCCGGCCCGAGTTCCATCAGTGCATCGACGCGGAAGCGCAGGGCGCGGTCCAGCTCGCGCTGCGGTTCCAGGGTGACGCGAACCCGGGTGAGCCGGCTTTCATGCAATCCGATCGCCTGTTCCAGCGAGCGCCGGATGCGGTCGCGGTCGTGCGGGCTGAGCAGGCTGTAGGACGAGAAGTCGAGGATGCCGTAGGTCAGCGAGGATGCCTTGCATTCCTTGAAGCTGTCGGTGATCAGGCGCGCCCCTTCAGATCGCGTGTTCAGCAGGTTCTCGAGGTCGCGCGAGACGCTGGTACGCATGTCCTGGACCGACACCCTGCGCCCGCCGTCTTCCGGCAGCGCCACGTCGACCAGGCGATCCATCAATCCACGCATGCAGCCACACCTCCATCACGCCCGACCATTGATGCCTTGCCAGAAACGACAATGGCCCGCCGCAACCTCGTGCGGCGGGCCATGTGGCTGGAACCGTCAGGACACCTTGTTCAGCGCACGATCGTATTGGGCCATGATCGCGCCTTCCAGGCTGCCGTCCGCCTTCTGCGGCTTGTACTCGTACTTGATCTTGGTGTAGTTGAGGCTGAACTGATCCATCGGGATCGACGAGGTCCCGGCGTTGCCGCCGGTGGTGAACGAGCTCACCATCACGTCTTCGAGAGTGATCGTCAGGTATTCGACCTGTCCTGCCTTGCCGGCTGCCTTGCGTGCGGTCAGTGTCGCCTTCTTGATGTGTTCACCGCTCGCTGCCGCGCCAACCAGCTTGGCGCTGGACTTGTCGGTCTGCTTGGTGAAATGCAGATCCTGGAAGTTGGCCTTGCCGGTGCCGCCGCCGCCGCCGCGACCCATGTTGCCGTCGTTCGAGACGCCCCAGCTGAACGAGTCGATCTCGATCTTGTCCTTGTGCTTTTCGTCGAGCGATTCGCCCTTGATGCCTTCGAGCTCGAGCAGGTAATCGGATGCCATGGTGGAATCTCCTTAGGTTGGAAAGGGAATGCGGTTTAGCGTGCGGACTTGGGCAACTCGGCGACGAGGCGCAACGAGACGCTCAACTCGTCCAACTGGTAGTGCGGGCGCAGGAAGGCCACCGACTTGAACGCGCCCGGCTTGCCGGGAACCTCGGTCACCTCGATGCGCGCCTCGCGCAGCGGGTACTGGGCCTTGGCTTCCTGCGAGGCGTTGTCGTCCAGCAGCACGTACTGCGAGATCCAGTTGTTGAGGAACAGCTCGACGCTGGACTTGCTGGCGAAGCTGCCGATCTTGTCGCGCATCATCGACTTCAGGTAATGCGCGATGCGGCTGACCGCGAAGATGTACTGCAGCTGCGAGGACAGGCGCGCGTTGGCGTTGGCCGCGTCGGTGTTGTACTCCTTGGCCTTCTGCGTCGACTGGGTCGAGAAGAACGCCGCGTAATCGGTGCCCTTGCAGTGGACCAGCGGGATCAGGCCGAGGTCGGCGAGTTCCTTCTCGCGACGGTCGGTGATCGCCAGTTCGGTCGGGCACTTCAGCGCGACTTCGCCGTCATCGGTGGCGAAGGTGTGGGTGGGCAGGCCCTCGACCAGGCCACCGCCCTCGACGCCGCGGATCGCCGCGCACCAGCCGTACTTGGCGAACGCATCGGTGACCTTGGTGCCAAGCGCGTAGGCGGCATTCATCCACAGGTACTTGTTGTGGTCGGTGCCGTCGGTACGTTCGACGAAGTTGAACGCCTCGACCGGATCGGTGTCCGGGCCGTACGGCAGGCGACCCAGCACGTGCGGCATCGCCAGGCCCACGTAGCGCGAGTCCTCGGAGGCGCGGAAGCTCTTCCACTTCGCGTATTCGACGGTGTCGAAGATCTTGGCCAGGTCGCG
>Ga0138256_10007015_pt1 | contig 11907 bp, 9 predicted proteins | sample KNB2016incub_MG_FD_105486 | JGI IMG/M metagenome (GOLD analysis project Ga0138256, IMG submission 105486) | Active sludge microbial communities from wastewater in Klosterneuburg, Austria - KNB2014incub_MG | ecosystem: Engineered > WWTP > Activated sludge > Unclassified | place: Austria...
AGTGTCATTCCTTCATACATGAAAATAAAGGACACTTACCAACGCATAGACATTAATCCAATATAAGGAAACCTATTCTTTAAACCATACTGAATACATAATATAATTGTTGGCGATACGATCTATCTCTCCGGATATCAAGTCCCGGCTGATATCTTTTACTTTTTTTGCAGGTACCCCGGCATAAATGGTGCCCGCTTCCACATGTGTATTTTGTGTTACAACCGCGCCTGCTGCTATGATTGAATTGCTTTCTACCACACAATTATCCATAACGATGGCTCCCATGCCTATGAGTACATTGTCATGAATGGTGCAGCCGTGTACAATAGCATTATGGCCAATAGAGACATTATTGCCAATAATCGTAGGATGTTTCTGATATGTACAATGGATGATTGCGCCATCCTGAATATTAACTTTATTCCCTATTTTAATATAATGAACATCTCCTCTGATTACAGCATTAAACCATACACTGCATTGATCGCCAAGAATGACATCGCCGACGATGGTTGCATTTTCTGCAATATAACAATCTTTGCCTATTTCAGGAGATATACCTTTGACTGATTTAATTAGCATATGTTTTATAGATTTTGTATTTGTTAGTTTTTAATATCGGATGAATGGATGCTTTTTATGATCTGATTTCCGATTTCCGGACGAATATTCAGCTCACTTATTTTACTGTTATTTCTGGTAGGGTAGACTCTATTGGATAGAAAGACATACACCAGATTGTACTTTGGATCCACCCAGGTATATGTTCCCGTATAACCCGAATGTCCAAAACTAAGATCAGAAGACAGAAATGGGGCATTTTTGATCGCGGGGTCAAAATCTTTTTTATCAAAACCAATACCTCTTCTGTTTTTTTCTTCCGGAAATTGATAGCTCGTACATAGATCAATGATTTCAGGACGAATAAACTGTACACCACCGTAACTGCCTTTTTGCAAATACATTTGCATAAGTTTGGTCAGATCATTGGCATTACCGAAGAGCCCTGCATGGCCGGAAATACCACCTAGCATAGCCGCTCCTTCATCATGTACATATCCGTGAAGCAGATTTTGGCGGAATATACTGTCATACTCAGTAGGAACAATCTTTTCAATACTTATTTTATCAAGCGGATTAAATGTCAAGGTATTGGCACCTATATTCTGATAAGTTTTATATAAATATTGATCAAAATACTGACCTGTAATTTGTCTTATCATATCCGGATACAAATAATAATGCAAATCGCTGTACACATATCCTTGCCTGCTATTGACCGGAGATGATGCAATTTGATTGAAAATTACCTGTCTGTAATGATGGTTTAGAAACATATTTTTATCGACCTGTATACCATGCTCTCTGGTTTTTACGGGTGAAAAAATGCCAGCCTTCCAGGTTCTGGTTTCAGCTGAAAGCATTTTGGGCCATAAATCTTTATCATTTTCAAGGGACGTAATATATTTGATTTCTTTTGTAGTTTTTTTGCCAAATAGCCGTTTAAAAAATCCGGGTTTCTTCAAAATTACAACGCATTTGTTTTCTAATTCAGGATGTAAAGACAATGCTTTTTGCATGGTCGCAATAGTGTCAATAGCATCTTTCCAAAATGGTATCCATGCTTTAAGTCCTGCTCTATGGGTCAGAAGATCCCGCATGATGAGATATTCCTTATTTGTTTTTTTAAAAGCAGGAAAGTAGTCTCCCAATCGCCCATCCAATGAAAACTTATTTTCGCTCATCAATTGCATAATTGCCAATGTGGATGTGCTTATTTTTGTAACTGAAGCCAGGTCATACACGTCATCTGTTAATACTTGCCCCTTAGGTATGATTTCATTTGTGGTAGGTCTCAATGTGGTGGTTAATGAGGCAGCGTTATCCATGGCATCATCAATGAAGCTGTAAGTATTACTTATCATATTTAAATGCATATTTCTACCATTTTCTGCATCTTCATAGGTATGATAGCCATATGCTTTTTTAAATATTACTTTGCCATCTTTTGCAACTTGCACCACTCCTCCCGGGAAAGCTTTTTCCTTTAATCCAAGATACATGAGGGAATCAATTCTACTGGTTAAAACTGCTCTGTCTATTCCCACCAATTCAGGTACACCGTAAGTAAGCCTATCCAGTTTATTCCAACTGACATGCATATTTAATTTAAAATCTTCATTGATCGCGATGGGAAATTTTCCTTCAGGAGTCAAAGCACCAAAAATGATTTGGGCAGTAACATTTTCGGTATATTTATTCTGTTGATAGCCCATAATAAGACTATTGCATGAAGCCAGTTCCGGTATTTTACCCAATATAAAAGGATTACCCAATAAACAAAGAACTACATTATCTTTTACGGCCAGCTCTGCTATCATTTTTGTATTGGAAGTGGTCAGGCCATATTTTTTACTGGCACGTATATCTATCAAATGTACTGCGGCAAGTACGATATCATATCCAGCTAGCGAACCAATGACTGAAGATATAAGTGAATCGTTGGCGTTTTTTGGAATGTGATAATAATCCGTGGAAACATAATTATTTACCATTTTATAAAATTCTGACATACCCTCAGATTCTATAGATAAGACAGCTATTTTTTTTGTTAAATCTGTTATAGGAAGCAGATGGTTGTCATTCTTCAGGCAAGTGGTGCTTTTTTCAGCCAATTTATGATTTAGAACATCTGACTCAATACTGTTCAGATCTTCGACAAGACGAGCCATGACAATGGGCTTATATTGATCCAGACCTACCCAGGATTTAGCTTTTAGTATTTTTTTTACCTTAAAATTGATGACATCTATTGGTATTCGACCTTGTAAAACAGCTTCTTTGATAGCAGCAACCGTGCCGGATACATCCATAAAAGTCTCCAAAACATCATTGCCTGCAAGCAGTGCTCTTACCATGGCTTCTCCTTTAGGGTAATTTTTTACAGCTCCCTGCATTTCCATAGCATCTGTAAAAATGAGGCCCTGAAATTTTAATTCATCCCGGAGCAGTTTAAAGATTATCTTGTTAGAAAAGGTGGATGCGAGACCTTTGACAGGTTCAAGAGAAGGTATTTCGAGATGTGCAGTCATGATACCGGACAGCCCATTGTTTATCAGTGTTTTGAAAGGGAATAATTCCACATTGTCCAGTCTTTTTTTATCGTGTGTGATGATAGGAAGGTCATGATGTGAATCTACATCCGTATCTCCATGTCCCGGAAAATGTTTGGCAGTACATAACAGTTTTTGACTTTGCATACCTTTCATATATGCGAGTCCTCTTGCAGTCACTTTGTCTGTGTCTGACCCAAAAGATCTGAAATTAATGACAGGATTGTTTGGATTGTTATTTACATCTACGACCGGAGCATAATTGATATGTACACCTATACGTTTGCACTGTCGTGCTACTTCCGCACCCATGGATTCTAGCAGATGATCATTGCCGGATATGGCACCGAGAGATACAGCATATGGAAATCTGTCAGTACTATCGAGCCGCATCCCCACACCCCACTCAAAATCCTGGCCAATAAGTAAGGGAGTTTTAGATATCGACTGAAGCTCATTGGTTAGTTTGGCTTGTGCAGAAGGATTTGATGCAAAAAATACTATTCCACCTATTTTATAGTCATTTATCCACTTTTTTAAAGTATCCACATCATGCGGTTTACCTGAATAATTGCCTCGGGGCATCAGCAATTGACCGATTTTTTCTTCAAGGGTAAGACTATTAAAGACAGAGTCTACCCATTGTCCATTGTATTCGGTTAAGAATGCAGGTAATGCGTTTTGGGCAATCGAAATAGAGGACGATAAAGTCAAACATACGAATATTAAAAATCGAAACATGGTAGGAATTTCTTTTTAAATACAAACATAGAAATATTAGTTAAAAATTCCGAATCGTTGAAATCAAACATCGCAACTATGGAAATTTTATTGAAATGGAAGCCTTTAATTATGAAATCAGATATCCACCATCCGCAGTAAATTCCATACCTGTACAATATCCTGATGCACTGGAGGCGAGAAATACTGCTAACCCTGCCATTTCGTCGGGGTGTGCCATTCTGTGCAAAGGTATTTTTTCATTCCAGTGATCCAAAACTTCTTTGTTGGTCCATAGAGCCGAACTAAACTTAGTTTTCACCAGACCGGGGCAAATGACATTGGATCTAACTTTATATACGCCCCATTCTTTTGCCTGTGACTTGGCAAGCATGATGAGAGCAGCTTTGTTTATACTGTATAAGCTTAATCCGGGACTTGGTCTGAATCCTTCTACCGAGCTTATATGTATGACAGAGCCCCCTTCTCTTTGTTTCATAAAAGGGAGACACAGATTGGATAATATAAAAGCAGCTTTAACATTGATAGACATCATTTTATCAAATAGCTCACTACTCATATCTTCAATTGGTGCATAAACCGGGTTGGTTGCTGCATTGTTGATTAAAATATCTACCCCGCCAAAATGACTTTTTGTTTTATCCACCAGTGATTTTAATTGATTTTCATCCCCTACATGACACGCAATGGGCAATACTTCAAAACCATCTTTGGTAAAACTATTTGCCACTTCATCAATACTTTCCTGTGTTCTGCTTGTGATGACTACTTTGGCACCAAACTCTGCTAATCCTCTGGCCATACTCTCTCCAATGCCTCTGCTTGCTCCTGTAACAATCGCAACTTTACCCTCCAGATCAAACAGTTGTTTTATTCTTGTTTCTCCCATTATCTTACCAAAAATTTGATCGATCTGGCAAAAGTATTGTACTGATCTCTCAAAGTGAGTATATAATTTCCTTCGGGAAATACAGATGTATTTATTTGTCTGGGTTCATCATTTTGAATCTTTGCTGTTTCAAAAAATACTGTTTTGCCATGTACATCTGAAATGGTTATAAAATATTTCCCTTCTTGTATACCTGATGGTGTGAAGGTTAATAAATCGGAAACAGGATTAGGGGACACTGTAAAATCGACCGATGAAATATCTTGAGTAGATGAAATGTAATCACTAAGATCCGCAAATGTAACAGATTGTAGTTCGTTTTTTGTACTATATTCAGCAGAAACCAGGATTTCTTTTTTTATATTGCTGATAAAATTGTAGGTTATGGTGGTGTCCTGGCCCAGAAAATCTCCAAATCCACCTGGAATATTTCCTCCCAAAAAAGGAATGGGGTCAATCCATGCACCCAAGATTTTAATAAACAGTTGAGTTTGTGAAATACTTTCCACTTTTTCGCGCAATACATCAAAACTATTACCTTGAAGCTTAAGGCTTCCGTAAGCATCTGTGAGCCCTTTTATACTGTTTGAAAACTGAATTCTTATACTGTCCGGCTTAAAAGGCAGTCCAGCCAATAGAGAATCAGGGATGATATTTGAACTGATATCAATTCTGAATTCTCCGGTGGTGGCTGTGGTGTTGATAAATTCCAGTGGAGCTGTTCTCAATACAGGCCTTTTGCTATATTTTATTACAAGGGGAGCATCAAAAAACTGGTTGGCTCCTCCGAATCCTAATCCTTCCAGTTTGGTCGCAGATGATTTTAAGTATATTTCCTGTCCGTCAGAAAGTAACATCATGGTGGCTTCGGGAAATGACGACGCATCTTTACCTACTGCCGGATTCAGATATATTTCCTGTTGTTTTATTCCTTCATCCACATTCAGGATACTAAAATCCCATGTTTTTGGACCACCTGTACTACCCATGGTCAAGTTGCCGGCAAAATCAAATACAACAGCGGTCTTTAGCGTATCTCCCACCTTTGGGAATGTTGCATTTGTAATAGTAATCTGTGCATTAATATTAGAAATGTACAATGAAATCAAGACATGAAAAATTATGTTTTTCATCAGTTTTTAAAATTTATTATTAATCAATATATTCTACTTTTCTAAGAAATTTTACCCCAATTTTCAACTCTATAGCAAGGTTTCTGACTTGTCTCAGTCCAAGATTAACAGGTTGGGAAGTCCAGGGATCTATGACATTAAATAATGGTTGTTGTTCATATTGAAAAGACAAATCCGGCTGTAACGAAAACTCAACAAACACATTACTGAGCTCGGACATTTTCATTTCAAATCCTCCGCCAGCTGTGACTCCGTAATTAAATTTACGAACAAATTCACTTACCGGATAATACAAACTGCCAAAATTGATATAATCATCCAAATTAGTTCCTATCGTATATTCTCCACGAATACCAAGGATAAAATAAGGTTCAAGCTCTTTACCCAAATTCAGTGTTTTTTTTGCTCCTACTTCAGCTACAATATTTCTGAATTTAAATCCTTGCTGCTCTGTGAAAGTATTATTAAAACTAAAGAATCTAAACGAACTTCCTCTGGTATGAAAGCCAACCTGTGCATACAAAGTCCCTTTTTTATATTCATCATAAGACTCTATAAAGATGTCACCATTTAATGAAAAGAGTGGGTCTCTGTTTACACTTCCCGAAAAACTTCCATCACCCCAACTTTGAAAATTCATGGCAGCACCCCCTTTTGCACCAAACCAAAAACTTTGGGAAAAGCCATGATGGACAAAAAATAGAGAAGACACCAAAAGAACAAATAAAAGACTAATCTTCTTTTTTAACATACATCAAAAATTAATTGGTCAAAAATACGACAAAATATCAATGTTTGGTAAATTTGTGTGATAAAGGAATTTAAACCTTTTTATGAGAAAGTTGTTTGAACCACACTAAGTATTATTCCTAAAATTTTGATCATTATTCATGGTTGCTTATTCTATTAAAGATCTGGAAAGTTTGTCTGGCGTAAAAGCTCATACACTCAGGATTTGGGAAAAGCGATATGGTATAATAAAACCCAGCCGAACAGATACTAATATCAGATATTACATGGACTGTGATCTTCAGAAAATCCTGAATATCACACTGTTAAATAGGAAAGGGTATAAAATTTCTAAGATTGCTGGCATGCCGAATGACGAAATCAGGCAAAAAGTAGCGGAGTTAACAGAAGTAGGGGCAGTTTTTGAAGATCAGTTGGATGCAATGATGTTGTCGATGTTTGAACTCGACGAGACAAAGTTTAACATCATGCTGGACCATCATATTTCTTCCAAAGGATTTGAAGAGACCATGAACGACGTAGTATATCCGCTTTTGGATAAGCTAAGTGTCATGTGGATAGCAGGATCTGTTAAGGGAGTGCATGAAAATTTTGTCAGCAACATAATAAGACGCAAAACTATAGTTGAGATAGACAAATTGAATAAAAACGAATCTATTCCTGGTTTCAAATGCTTAATTTTTCTTCCCGAAAACGAATCTCATGAACTTAGTTTGCTGTTTTTGCAATATATTTTAGTGAAAAATAGGACTAAAGTTATTAATCTTGGTACAGGAGTTCCGTTGATTGATGTTCTGGAAGGAAAAAATATATTTAATGCAAAGTATATTTTTACTATTTTTAATGATAGCTTTTCAGAAGCCCCACTGCAACCATATATCAACGAATTATCAAAAAATGCCCAGGAGACTACCATTTTAATTTCTGGATTCCAAACAGCAAGCCAGCAATTGAATCTCCCATCCAATGTTCAGATATTAAACAGTATCGACCAAATAAAATCTTTCATAAGAAAAGAAACAACTTCAATTAACTAATTATTGTGAATTATTAATGTTTATTGGGAAACATAATATGTTTATCTCTCGTTAATTGTTTAGAATATTTTGTGTATTCATTTGTTGAAACAAATTTGTTAATTGATTAAATTTAAAAAATGAAAGGTTTATTTAATGTTGCCGTCATGGTATTTATGGTTGTTTTTGTATTTTCATGTAAAGAAAAAATTGTTGATACAGCAGGGGAAGTAGCCGCGACAGAAGGTCAAAAGTATGAAGTAGGTCCAGGTATGGCAAGAATAGTGTGGGAAGCTGCAAAGCCAACAGGAAATCATAATGGTACCATCAATACTTCCGGAGGGCAGATTTTTATTGAGGATGGAAAAATTAGCGGAGGAAATTTTACTATTGACATGTCTTCAATTACTGTTTTGGATTTGGAAGGAGATGACAAGGCAAGTCTTGAAGCACACTTAAAAGGATTGGAAACAGAAAGTGCTACGGACTTTTTTAATACGACCAAATATCCTACAGGAAAATTTGAAATCACATCTGCAATTGATTCTACGTTCGAAGATGGTTCCAATACTTTAGTAAAAGGAAATCTAACTCTTCTTGACGTAACAAAAGAAATTGCTATTCCTGTGAATTTAACTGTACTTGATTCAACTATAGCTGTTATAAGTAAAGGATTTAGTATAAACAGAACTGAATGGGGCATCGTTTACAAATCAAAAAATGTTTTCAAAGAAATTGGAGATAAATTCATCAATGACGAGATCGTATTAAAATTAAAACTCGAAGCTAAAGCAGTTCCTGCAGAAGAGAAAAAATAATATAAAATTTTAGGATTGATCTTCCGAAGATAAAATTCTATAAAATATCATATCATTAAGCCCTTGTACAGTCAAATTGCAAGGGCTTTTTTATCTTTATGCAAAATTAAAAATATGGCACTTACAGAATCTAATATGCCGGGCTTAGGAATGAAGGCACCCGATTTTACATTGCCTGATACAGTTTCAGGTGAGATGATGACATTTAATGATATTAAGGGAATGAAAGGGACAGTCATTTTGTTCATATGCAATCACTGCCCATATGTCATTCATGTCAATGCAGAGCTGGTTCGAATAGCCAATGAATACAAGTTGGCAGGTATAGGATTTGTCGCCATCAGCAGCAACGATGCAGCCAATTATCCTGATGACGCACCGGAAAAAATGAGATTGGTGGCAAAGGTATTGCGATATCCTTATGCTTATTTATATGATGAAGATCAGAATACTGCAAAAGCATATGAAGCTGCATGTACACCTGATATTTATGTCTTTGACTCGGATGACAGACTATTTTACAGAGGAAGACTGGATGAATCAAGACCAGGTAATGATAAACCAGTAACGGGTAAGGATCTCAGGCTTGCTCTTGATCTGATGATATTGGGTGAGTCTCCACTCAAAAAACAATACCCCGGCGCAGGTTGTAATATAAAATGGAAAAAGTAAAAAGAATGTAAGGTTAGCAAACATTTGTTTTAACTTTTCTATTTCCAATTATTTACTTAAGTAGTTCGGCAGTCATCTTTTTAATTCGTGCTTCCAGTTTTTCAGAAGTAAGTTTTTCGCGAAGACGGTCCACGATAATCGGAAATGAAAATGGAGTAGCTTTCGTCGGACGACTGATCAGAATGTGGCTATCAGTTATTTTATTTAGTGACTTGCGCATTCTTGATTCTTCAAGCTGAAAAGTCATGACTTCATCGTATGTCTGCAAGTAAAGTAGATTGTCCGGCTCATATTCTCTGAAAACTTCAAATATTAACTGACTGGAGGCCTGAAGATGTCTTTCTTTTTTTTGTTTTCCCGGGAAGCCTGTAAAAATCAATCCTGAAATTCTCGCAATGTCTCTGAATTTCCTTTTTGCCATCTCCACATTATTTATACTTGAAAGTATGTCTGATGCCAGATTTTTGGTAGTAAAAAGATCTCTGTTGATTAACATCTCGACATCCAATGGCTGGTCTGAAAGCAATTCAAAACCAAGATCATTCATGGCTATTGAAAAACTGATGGGTTGTATCATAGAAAGTCTTTTTGCAATCAATGCTGCCATTCCTTCATGAACGTTGCGGCCTTCAAAAGGATACATCAGGAGGTGAAAACCATCTTTACTTTCAAAATATTCAACCAAAAATTCATCTCTTTTTGGAATGGTAGATCGCAACATCTGCATTTCAAAAAGGGGTATCAGCACTTCTATTTCTTTGTCTGTAATTTTTTGCTCTACAAAAGAGTATATTTTTTCTTTTAATACTTCAGACATTTGCGAACTTAATGGCATCCTTCCACCCATATAAGAAGGTATTTTACCGGTTTTTGACTGACTGGGCCTGACTTGAGCAGTCATATCTTTAATTCTTACCAGTTCAAGTGCCCTGCCCGCAAACCAGAATACATCCCCCGGACTAAGTTGCGAAACAAACCATTCTTCTATTACTCCCAGTCGCGAACCTTTCAAAAGCTTAATGTTGATCATGGCATCAGAAACTATGGTTCCTATAGAGAGTTTGTGTTTAAGCGCTTTTCTTTTATCCTGTACAATATATTTACCATCACCAGTGATTTCCACTTTTTTATATTCATCATAAGCCTTTAAGGAATCGCCGCCCATCAACAAATAATTCAGTATCTGTCTCCATTCTTCATGAGTCGTCGATGCAAAGCAAAACGTTTTTTTTATTTCGTGAAACACCTGATCCGGATAAAATCCTTCTGACACGGCAAGTGTCATTAAATATTGGATCAATACATCAAAGCTGCGTATATATGGTACCCGGTCCTCTATCTTATTTTGGGCCATGGCCAACCGTAATCCAGCCGCTTCTACCAGTTCAAGCGCATGCGTAGGTACAAACCAAATGTGACTCGACGCTCCGGGCTGATGACCGCTTCTGCCTGCCCTCTGAATAAATCGGGATACCCCTTTTGGACTACCTATCTGAATGATGGTCTCAACAGGTCTGAAATCTACACCAAGATCAAGGCTCGAAGTACAAACTACCGCTTTTATTTTTCCTTCATATAGTGCTTCTTCTACCCATTCTCTTATTTCTTTGCTGATCGATCCATGATGCATCGCTATTTGACCAGCCAGATCCGGATCCATTTCAAGCAGTTTTTGGTACCATATTTCACACTGCGCTCTCGTATTTGTAAATATCAGACTTGTTTTGCTGCCGTTCAGAATGTGTAATACTTTGTCTGCTAATTTTAATCCAAGATGACCAGCCCAAGGGTATCGCTCTATTTCATCAGGAATGACTGAATGTAATGCTATCGTTTTTGTCATATCTGCAATAATCAGGGCTCTGTTTTCCGTAGGTACCACACTCAACAAAACATCAATGGCTTCAGGCATATTGCCAATGGTGGCGGATATACCCCAAATTTTTATTTTCGGATTCAGACTGAAAAATTTTGAAACGACCAACTCTGTCTGAACTCCTCTTTTTGAGCCAATGAGTTCATGCCACTCGTCGACTACAATTGTTTTTACTGTGTTTAAAATTTTTGAATATCCATCCGTTGCGAGAATCACATGCAGGCTTTCCGGTGTTGTGATTAGTATCTGAGGTGGATTTTTAGTTTGGGATTTCCTATCTTTTATAGTAGTGTCACCTGTCCGTATTTCTGCTTTCCAAGGCAAATTCATGCCAAGTATAGCTTTGTCACAAGACAAAAGAATTTCTTTGGCCAGAGCTTTTATGGGTGTTACCCAGATTAGTTGCAATCCTTCTTTGCCGGATGTTTTGTTGTTATCCGGATGGGAATTGATATATTCGATAAAAGCTGCTACAAGTATTGAATAGGTCTTTCCACTACCCGTAGGTGCATTAACCATGCCTGATTTTCCATGGTTAAAAGCTTCCCATGTTTCATACTGAAAGGGGAGAGGAACCCATGCCATTGACTTAAACCATTGATCTGCTTTTCTGAAACCCTTATTATTCATGAATACAAAAGTAAAAACCGGTTGTCAAATCAAAAAAGGCTTTCGAACTGAACCGAAAGCCTTTTTAATTCACTTTAAAATAATTATCATTAAAAACACGATTGAATTGACAAGCGGATAAATGTTCCTATTTCTTTAATGTAAGTAAGTCCTTTTTATGTTCAGGTCTGAATGCCATATTCGAAATTCGTTGCTTGTAATTATATTTTTTAACTTCTGAAAGGGTTGCTCCACTTAGGATCTTTAGTCATTTCCTGATCTGTAAG
>Ga0138256_10007017_pt1 | contig 11906 bp, 7 predicted proteins | sample KNB2016incub_MG_FD_105486 | JGI IMG/M metagenome (GOLD analysis project Ga0138256, IMG submission 105486) | Active sludge microbial communities from wastewater in Klosterneuburg, Austria - KNB2014incub_MG | ecosystem: Engineered > WWTP > Activated sludge > Unclassified | place: Austria...
CATTGTAAAAGATAAATTAACCTGGGCTCAAGCTTCTGAATTGAATGGGGAAGAAAAAATTTCGAAAATGTATGGAGTGCAACCCATTCCCGATGGTTTTTTAATTGGACCTGATGGTAAAATTCTTGCCAGAGGATTGCGGGGCAAAGATCTTGAAGACAAATTGATAGAAGTGTTAGCACAAAAATAATAAGAAATTAAAAATTGTATAATGAAATATAGTGTAGCAACAATTTTACTACTTTTTATATCACAGTTGTCTTTTGCACAGCAAGAAAACTTTACTGTTTCGGGTAAATTAAAAGGACTTGATTCTAAATTCATGTATGTTGTTTTTAGGGACGAAGCATCCAAAGGTGGGTTAAGAAGAGACTCAACTCCAGTTAAAAACGAGTCTTTTTCCTACACCACCTCTGTAAAGGAAATTACAATGATTACTATAGGTCCTGGAGTTGAAAGAACAATTAAAAAAGTGAAGGATGGAGGGTACTATCCAGCAAAATCTTCTTTACTGCAATTTATTGCCTCGCCAGGCGCTGCCATTAAATTTTCAGGAAAAATTACTGATTTAGTTGCTGCCTACCCTTCGGGAGATGCAGCCAATAAAGAGATGGCTAAATTGAATAAAGCTATTTATCCATTATTAAATAAGAGTGTAAACCTTGCTGTAAAAATTGCCAATAAAGAAGTTACTGATTCGTCTGAAATTAAGGAGATGAAAAAATCAATGAAAGATTATGATGAAAAGGTAATGTCGATAAAGGAAAAATTTATACGGGATAATCCTTCTTCTGTTGCGGCGGCCTGGTTGTTGTCAGACATCATGCTGCGGCGGCAATTGCCGAATGAAACCTGCGTAGAGCTATTCAAAAACATGAGCCAGGAAAAATTGGAATCCATTCCATTTTATATAGATGTGGCTACAAGGGTGGAAGGCCTTTCTGCTACCGCTGTTGGAAAACAAGTGCCGGATATCATTAGTGTGAATACCTACGATGGTAAAAAATTTGATTTGAGTTCATTAAAAGGGAAATATGTAGTAATTGATTTCTGGGGCACCTGGTGTGGGCCATGTATTGCAGGTATGCCAATGATGAAAGAGTACCTGGATAAGTACAAAAGCAAAATGGAAATACTGGGTGTAGCCTCGGAATCGGATGATGGTACAAGATGGAAAAAATTTATCACAGATAAGCCAGAATACAACTGGCATCATGTGTTAAGCAGAAAGGATGAAGATTATATTTTAAAATTCAGTGTGGCGGGGTTTCCTACTAAAATTATAGTTGATCCTGAAGGAAAAATTATAGGAAGGTTTGTAGGTGAAGACGAAGAAATTTATAAAAAATTGGATGAGTTATTGAAGTAGTGGCTTTTAAATTCATTAAGAAAAGTTTGCCATATGAAAAAAATTGTAATACTGGTTTTAACCTTTGCTTCTTTTGGAGTGTACGGGCAGTCGCCAGTCAAATGGTCATTTGAATCAAAAAAACTGGATGCGAAAACATATGAGGTTCGTTTAACAGTCAAGCTAAATGAAGATTGGCATATTTATTCTCAGTCAACTCCTGATGGTGGACCAATTCCCACAGCAATCAATTTTTCGAAAAATCCTCTTTTGGATTTTGAAGGAAAAATCACTGAGGCTGGAAAGATGGAAGAACACTTTGAACCACTTTTTGGAGTTAACGTAAAACAGTATTCTTCGAAAGTGACATTTGTACAGAAGATAAAATTAAAGGCTGCAGTAAAGACGACTCTTAATGGAAATGTAACATTTATGGTTTGCAATGATGAGGAATGTATGCCGCCTACAAAAGAAACTTTTTCAATTTCTCTTAAATAAGAATAATCTGTTTAAGTGAGATTTCTCAGCATTAATGAAACGATTAACATGAAAAAATATTTCTTTATAAAAACAGACGGAAAGTATGTAAAGCTTTGCTTTAGTGATATTCTGTATGCCGAAGGTTCAAGAAACTATACCAAAATATTTACAGAAACAAAACAATACCTTGTTTTGATGACAATGAAACGATTGGAGCAATTTTTACCTGCCAGTTTATTCAAAAGAATCCACAGGTCGTTTATTGTTTCGCTGGAAAAAATTGTGGAGTTTGATAAAGAGACAGTGAAGCTTAAAGGCAAAGAATTGCCCATTGGGGACCATTATAAAAATGAATTAGAAAAGGCAGTGCCTATTGTTAACGATTCAATAGATATAACAAAAGCCAAAAAGCCTTATTATGTAATGCCTTTACTTACAAAAGAAAATCAGCAAGATAAATTTATTGTAGCAGGATAATTTTTCTCATTTGCAGTTAGTTTGGTGGGGGATGTGAAAGCATCCCCTTTTTTTTAAAAAGGATATCCAATTCCAATGTTATATACAAAATTCTCTCTTCTATAATCCCGGCTTGTTAGTTCTATCCGTTGCCATCGTTCACTTAATGGCAACCAAGGTTTATGAACGGGAATTCCTATATCAAGACGAATTATTAAAACCTGTGCATCTACCCGAATGCCAGCTCCTACATCCACTCCCAGTTCTCTAAAAATGTTTTTGGAAAAAGTACCTTCCGAACCATAGAGCAGTTCGTTCTTCATCCAGATATTACCAGCTTCGGCAAACAGCGCACCTTTTACTGCGCCAAATAAAGGGAAACGTAATTCAGTTTGTATCTCCAATTTATAATCACCGCCTATCTGCGGATAAGTAACCTGCTGATCGGCAGTAGTAAAAACAGTGCCTGGTCCTAATCGTTTAGGCCGGAAACCCCTGAGGCTATTACCGCCACCAATAATAAACTGTTTAGAAAAAGGCAGATAAGCCGAGTTGCCATAAGGCATTCCTGCTCCTATAGCAATTCGATTAGCGAGATAAACATCTTTGGCCAGTTTACGGGTATAACGGAAATCAACATCCAGTTTTACATATTGAGCATAGTAAGCACCAAAAATTTGCTTAGAAAAAGGAGCGTTTGCTTTTTTAAACAAGCCAGCAATATTTCCAGCCAGATCCACATTACCGTTAAAGTAATAGATATTGACCGCATTCGGATTTGTACTCGTATGAGTATAGTTGTAGAAACTTCCGAGTATCAATTCTGGCCGGGTAGAAAATTCAAGTACTGGAAACTGAATAATTTTTTGCAGGTATTCATCAGAGAACTGAGATGCATTATTATAAGTAATACTTACAGGAGCTAATGTATGAATTCGATTTGTTTTACGACGCCAGGTAAGGTCATATTGCCCACGAATAAAATTTTTTGTGAATAACAATTGTCTTCGCATCCATTCAAAACCAAGTAGAAACTTCGTAACTGGGGGATAATAACCTGTATCAGCAATATTAAAAGAAGTAATCAGTCTTGGAATGGACATAGATACTTCAGCTCCCAGTCGGAAATTATTATTCTTTTTTAAACTATCGTTGGGAGAGGTTTCAAAAGCTCCGTAGGTTTTTATATTTAATTTTTCAGCACCTTTAAAAAGGTTCCTGTTTTTCCAGTTAATACTTGCCTGTGCACCAGTAAAGGAATTAGATTTTGTGAAGCCACCAACTTCCGCAGCAATATTTTTTTTGTTTAATGGGGTAAGATAATAGTACACATCCATTCTGGATGGATTGATGGAATCTGTTGAAGGTTCATAACGGCTTTTAACAAACTTGAAAGCACCCATATTAATAAATCTGTTGAGTGATTCATTATGTATTTGCACATCGTACAAAGATTCCGGTCCATAGGTAAGTGACCGTAGCAATGCTTTTGGTGTAAAGGCATTGACCGTATCACGGATATACACTTCATCATAAAGCATTACACTTGTCTTAGTAGTGTCGGGTGGTGGTGTCAGCAATGTATAATTTGGAAACACCATGATGGAATTAATTGTTTGAGGTAACCGGGCTACCAAAGGTGTTTCTTTTTTTATGCTCAGGTACAGCTTTATCGTATGATTGCCGACAGTGGTATCAACATATGTTTTTATATAATCCGGACTAAAATAATAGTAACCTTTTTGTTTTAAGTATAAGTCAACTCTCCGGGTTTCTGCTTTGATATTTGCAAGTTCGAATTGTTGTCCTTTTTTTATATAGGAGTCGGTTGGAGGAATGGTTAAAATATCTTTACTTAATACACTTGAATCCAATATCCAGGCTATACTATCCAGAAAATACGGAGGTCGCAGTTTTACATTATAATGTGCTTTCCATTTATACCCTTTTACAGATGAAGAAGAATCGGCTTTGGATTTAAAATAACCACGGTTTTCTAGATAGGCAACAATATTATCTACATTGGCTTCCATATCAACCATTGTATTTAATACAGGAGGTTCGCCCAGGCGATTTCGTAACCAGTATTTAAGCCCACTCTCTCTTTTTGGTTCACCAATAAAATACCACCAACCCACTTTGTACGGGATGCCCAGAAACATCTTATTTTTTTTCGGAAATGTAATGCCTTGTAATGATTTACGTACGGCTCTTGTTTTTAAACTACTATCTGGAGTAGCTGTTACACTTACAGCAGCTCCATTATACAAATAAGTATTTGCTGGCAAATGCTTGCGAATGCTGCAAGCACTAAATAAAAGAGCTATTATTAAAATTAATATATAGTATCTGATTATCATTCTGACTTTCTTTTTCTAAAAACCTCTTTGAACTTATTATAATCCATTGTAAGTGTAAAAGCAATTCCAGATTCTATAAAATATCCATCCAGTATAGCTTCATATTGATTGCGACGGTAAGCTCTCAACAAGTAACGACCATCGTTTGATAATTTATAAGTAGTAGATATATCCGGAATAAACTGTACGTTGCTATTATTATTTACTCCTTTGGCCACCGGATCGTTACCATCAATAGCAAAATTTTTACCAACGCTTACGGTTAAGCGGTCATTTAAGAAAGTTTTGGCCAGCCCAACATCCAGATCTGTTCGCTGCCCGGCTCCTTCATCATAAACTGTCTTCAGGTTTATATCTATGTCTACTCCTTTAATAAGGTCTGCAGCAATCTGATTAATAGCATCATTTAAAAAAGCACTGACACTTTCATTGGCCAGGAAGCTGCCGGAACTTCCAATACTGGATCCTCCAAAGAAATTACTACTCTCATCTCCAATAAAGCGATTAAGAGCCAGTAAGGCAAAAACCTGTTTATTCATTTGCGATTCATCGGTCCTTAGCTGTTCAAGTTTGTTTTCAATTGTGGTTTCCAAGGCATAACTCACACCTTCTGCTTTATCTTTTATCCTTATATCAAAAGCTAATAAAGGTTTTAAGGCAGTACCTGTTATTTTTAATAACACCTCAAAAGGAATTTTTCTTTTGTAGGGAACACTTGCAGGTGAAGTGGAACCGCCGATTTCATTACTGATCAGATCAATTGGCGGAGTGCTGATCTCATATGCAGCTGTAATGTCTAGGCTAGCATTGTTGGGGTCACCGGAGAGCATAACCGTACTTCCGTCAAGTAAAATAAATTTTCGGTTTACTATTCCATAATTCAATTCATAACTGCCACTGTTTAGTTTATAAATACCAGCCATAGAGATAGAGCCATTCGGATTTACACTCATGTTGATATTGCCAGTGCCTTTTACTTTTAATTCATCCCGGGTAACAGGGTCTACAATAACAATAAATTCTGCTTCTCTTTCTACTTCCAGATTAATATTATAGGTGAATAAACCCTTATTAGCGGTAAACGATTTCTTTTCTGCTGCAACATCCTGCGCTGTTTTTTTCATAAGCAGATTACTGATAGTATCCATATCTACAAATTCAATCACTCCTTCCCGTTCTCTTAATGATTCAGCCAGATTTTCCTGTACGTATGTTATACGGGTGCCATTTTTGATTACTGCCCCTCCTATAAATTCAGGACTTGTTACGACTCCCTTAAGATTTCCTTCTAAACTTACAATCGCTTTTCCATATAGCATGCTATTATCCATAGCAGTACTGTTCATTATATTGAACTGATCAGTCTTCAGGTATAAATCGCTGATAAAATTTTTGCTTTCATTTTGCAGGAGATTACCATCAATCTTCAATGCATTGCCTGTGCTGTCGTTTACAATAAAATTATCAAAGTTGATGGATGGGTATGCTAAAGTAATTTTCTGTCCATCGATACGTAAAAAAGTACCGAATTGTGTTGTTATGGTTTCTATGCCATTGAACTGAAGTTCTCCATTCCAAACAGGATTATTAACGGGCCCTTTAATTTTTATCGGTCCGGAAATATCTCCTTTACTTCCTGCCAAATTACCAGCAGTAAATGGTTGGAGTGTAAGTAATTTCAGCGGACTCATATTAATGTCTAAATCAATATTATTAGCTGAATAGTCGCCGGCTATTGTTACATTATTTCCAAAGCCATCTACCTTGCCATCTAATTGTACCTTATCATTATTGGCAGAAGCGTTCAACTGTAAATTTCCAAGTGGTGCCTGTTGATAAAATAGGCTGTCAATCTGGAGCAGGCCATCAACGGTTGGAATCGTTTGTCCAAAATTACTGACGATGAAATTAGAATTAATCAACCCACGCAGTTGTGTAGAGTCCTGATTATAGGCAGTCGTAATAGTGCTTAGTTCGAAATTAGTGATATCTACTTTTAGCGGATCGTTGTAACCCGACCCAGTACTACTGAGGGCTAAACGCTGGTTACTATTATTAATGTCGAAGTTTTTGATGTTAAAACCTTTTCCCGTTACACTTACCAGGTTTTGCGGATTTATATTCCATTGATCATAATTCAGCATCAGGTTATCACCGAGTTTAATATCATAGCCATTAGCAGTAGTATTCTGCTTTCCTGTAACAGCAAAAGCATATTGTTTTTTTTGTTTCGAATCTTTTGTTTCTACATCGGCAATAAAATTATTATCGGCAAAACCAGCTTTTACCAGGCCTTCATACAATAAAATTCCTTTGGAAGCAAGGGTGTCAGCAGTAAGTGTCATGAGCAAAGAATCCTTGGTGCCGCTAATAACTGTATTGAGGTTAGCCAAAGTAACACCGCTGGCCGTTAATTTTTCTCCTACAATAGTAGCTTTAACGGCACTATCTGGTTGCTGATTAGTTATGAATGCATGAGCTTGTATATTTCTGAAATCAAGATCGTTTACTAATATCCGATAGGTTTCATCCGGGTAAAGTAAAATGCTGGCAGTGATGCTTCCGGGTGGAGCTTGTTTTGCAGCAGTAGTACCGGGTGGCGGCATATAATAACTCATCACTTCATTGAGCAATTCCGGCATTTCTATATAGGTAAGATTGCTGGCAATATCAGCACCAGCGTTGGGACTATTTAACGTAAAGAAAGTAGAGTCATTCCGAACTTTTCCAGTAAGCAGTATGCTATCTGCATAAATATTTGACCCGTTTCTTTTAAGTAGAATACTGTCTAAACGAATAACGGCATCCAGGCTGCTTGGATCAGCATTATTGATGTCTACACGACCAATAGTACTGACAACCATACTGTCGGGTGTGAAACCTAAGGCATATAAATTTGCAGCTGGCAGATCAATATCGGCATGCAATGTTGGATATTCATTGCGGATGTCTGCATTGCCATTTAGCAGCGCATTCAATACGGGGTCTTTTATATTGGCCTTCATTTCCACTAAGCCCTTTTCAAAATATGCATCGAGATCTATATTGTTGTAAGTATTTTTTTGTATTCTGAATGAATTGATATTTGCTGTCAGGTCGAGATTGTTTTTCTTAATGTTAAACCCATTGTTTCCTTTTGCATTAATAGTTCCGGTTAGTTTACCCAGCAATGAATCCTGATAAACCCATTTGCCGGTTTCCAGTGCGGTGGCACTAATCACCATATCATATGTTAATGCAGCGGGTTGTTGAAAGTTTACCAACATTCCTTTTGCCGTGGCTTTTCCAAAAGCTGAATTGATGGTAACATTCGTTTGTACACTGTTCGTATTACCTGCAAGAGTACCCGAAAGATTTATAACTGGGGGCAACTGTATTTTTTGTCCGCTTTGTTGTATATAGGGAGCAATCAATGACCGTTCTGCTGTAAGATTCCGGATGTTGAGATTATAACCAAGATTTTTTGGGTTTGTAATATTAGCAAGGGATCCCGAAAGATCGGCAGTAAACGTTCGTCCGTTGACTGATCGTAATTTTAATTCCCGGATTTTCATTTCCTGTGGAGTGCCAGACATATTGGCCGTTATTGCCAGATCTCCCAATGCATTCAATTGCGAAGCATATTGACGACTGATATCATTGGCTAAAAGACGAATATCTTGTTGCGAGATAAAGGAATTTGAAATTTCAATAGAACTGCTTTGTCTGCTGTTATTAGCAGAAACATTCACGGGATATACAACTGCATCTGCCCGCAATGTAGAGGTAGGTGTTTTTGCTATAAAATTTTTTAAGCGAATTGATTCGTCATTTACTTTTATATAACCACTTAACGATTGCAGTGTAAACCCACTCTTATCTGCAAATGAAAAATTCTGAATAGAGGATTCAATTTTGCCATTTTGGTAGTAAGTGTTATTCGCCAGCAGGTTTAGTTTATTAATTGCCAAGTGAGCATAATCAATTCCATTAATTGTCGCTTTTGCGGCTTCATCGTTATAAGTAATGCTGTTATTGGTAAGGTAAATTTTATCAACCTGAAAAGCAAGGTCGTCCACTGCGTCTGCTGTGTCTGTAACATCAGTATTTGTAACTGATGTGCTATTTGTTTTTACCGATGTATTATGGTTAAACAGCACTGTGGAATTGGTCAATCGTAATGTTTCTCCTTTGTAGAGATAAGGATTTTCCATATTGCTGAAGCGAAAGGCTTCCAGCAAATTAATATCATTTACACTTTTTATTTTAGTTACCTGATCTTCAAAACCAATATGACTGTTTTTTATAACGAGGCTGTCTGCCCGAATAAGCGGCCACTTGTAAGACGCAGCCTGAGCGGTAGTAGAAGGTTCGTTTGCCGCAACGGTATGTTGCTGAATACTTAAGTCAAACCAAAGCTCATCAGTATATAATTTATCTATATCAAACTCCAGTGTATTAATATCCAGATTTTTAAGTTTCAGATCAAAATCTTTTACAGTCATCCGGGTATAGCTGCCCGTAGCATCATCCAGCATATTGAACCTTACTTTTTTCAACATCAGTTGATCCAATGATAAATCTATTTTGCTGGTATCCGTTGCCGATGCAGTAGGATCGGATTTACTGGTAAAAGCATCAATTACAAATTGAAAATTAAAAACCGTATCATTTTTCTTTTTATGCAAATTGATATACATATCTTCCAGTAGTAGTTTTTCAACTTCATACTTCCCGCTGATCAATTTAAGCATGGAGATGTTGGCTTTGATCTTATTGCCGTATAAAAGTGTGTCATTATTACGATCGAGCATTATCACTCCGTTTAGTTCTACCCATTTTGGTAAACTATAATCAATCGAAGCAATTTTAAATTTTGTGTTTGTTTTATTTGAAATGTAGGAAGCAATTTTATTTCGGACGATGTTTTTTCCCCACCGGGTTTGCAGAAACAGGAATAGCAGCAAGATTAAACCAACCACAGTTCCCAAAAAATACAAAAGACGTTTGACCCATTTATTCATAAACACTTAATATAGAGAGAAAACCGTACCGAAGTAAACAAAACAGAACTGATAATTTTAAAAATTTTTTAAACGATTTTGGGGAAATGATTCTACATAAAATTGTGTTGACCGGTCAAATGTGTAATCATACAGTTAATTGACGATTTTAATACTTATTCAATTCTTATTTCGCTATTTGGAGGTTAATTTTTCCAACAGTCTCATTAATTATAAAATTACTTATTATTAAAATCCAAGGTTGTCAACAGGATTCCAGAAATGCTTTTTGAAATCGATAATCTGGTCGTCTTTTACTTTAATACCTTCTTTCTTTAATAATTGTTCCATTTTCTCAGGTGGAGAAAAATGAAATTTTCCAGTCAGCATTCCATCTCTGTTTACAACACGGTGTGCAGGAACTTTCAGTTTTGCATGATGGCAACCGTTCATTGCCCAGCCTACCATTCGGGCAGAAGATTTTGTGCCGAGACATTCTGCTATCGCACCATAAGAAGTTACTTTTCCCTTTGGTATTTGTCTGGCTACTTCAAAAACCAGTTCAAAGAAGTTTTCATCTCTTTTGCCGGAAGGATTTACCGTTTTTAATTTTTCGTTTGCTTGTTTTTTTGAAGTCATATTATGAAGATACTTCAAAATAGAACTATCCGGTATTTACCAACTTAATATCCTTCTATTTACTCATGATGAGCATTTAATTCCACGTTGCTTGTATCGAGCAACTATAGCAGTTAAGGCATAAAAATTGCAGAACTTCTTTCAAATATGTATATATGAAACGCCTCTCTTATCTATTGCTTTTTATTATCATGATTTCTTTTTCAGGCTGCTCTGTAGTCCAAGGTATATTTAAAGCTGGTATGTGGTGGGCCTTTATTCTCATTTTTGGATTAGTGTTTATAGTGGGCTGGATATTTCTTAAGGCAAGAAAAAAATAATCAATTAACAACAGGGTTTCGTTACTTCATTAAAAATTTCTGGACACCCTCACTCATATTGCTCTTGGTGCCTGCATGGGAGAAGCCCTTGTTGGAAAAAAACTTGGCAAAAAGGCCATGCTGCTTGGCGTTATTGCCCACAGCCTTCCGGATATAGATTTTATCGCTTCTTTTTGGCTTCCAACTGCTGATAGTTTACTGGCACATAGAGGAATTTCTCATTCTATTTTATTTGTTTTGCTTATAAGCCCAATGCTGGCCTGGATAAGTAAAAAAATATTTAAAGCGGTTCAAATTTCTTTTATCCAATGGACTTTTTTTTATTTAGTGTGTATAGCCATGCACATTTTTCTGGATGCGTTTAATAATTATGGAGTAGGTTGGTTTGAACCTTTTACTAACCAAAGGATAGCTTTTAATATTATTTATGTGCTGGATCCTTTTTTTTCAATTGTACCAATCATTGCTGCCATTGTTCTTCTTGTAATAAAACAGGATAGATCCATTCGAAAATTCTGGTGGAAGACAGGTCTCATTTGCAGTTTAGTGTATCTAATGTATTGTTCTTATAATAAAATGCTTATTGACAGAAAAGTAAAAAATGCATTGGATACCGATCAACTGGTTGCTAATAGAATTTTAACTACACCGGCACCATTGCAAAACTGGCTTTGGTTTGTAGCCGCAGAAGTTAAAGATGGTTATTATGCTGGTTATGTTTCTGTATTTAATAAGAAATTAAAAAAGCAGTTTACATTTTATCCAAGGAATGACAGTTTGCTAAGTTTGTTGCCCGACATTTCCGAAGCAGAAAAACTCATCAAGTTTTCGCAAGGTTATTACACGGTAGAAAAATCGGGGGACACCATATTGATTAACGACCTTCGGTTTGGACAGGTAACAGGATGGGAAGATCCTTCGCAACGATTTGCTTTTTACTATTACCTTCAGCCAAAAGTGGATAATGCTCTTGTAGTACAGCGAGGCAGATTTGCTAACTGGAACAAAAGAACATTCCGCTCTTTTATACGGTGCATAAAAGAAAATTAATTTATAGAACCGGGGAAAACAACCGAGCAATTTTCTCCGGTAATTGAACATACCAGGACCGTGACAGCCAGGCCTCTTTATCTATCTGTTCCGCATTTTTCAGGTCTTCAAAAAAAGTGTTCCGCATTTCTTCTGCAACAGCCTGATCGTAAACCAATGCATTTACTTCAAAGTTGAATTCAAAACTTCGATGATCCATATTGGCTGTTCCTATTATAGTAAGCATTGAATCGGCCACCATTGTTTTGGCATGAACAAATCCTTTTTTATA
>Ga0138256_10007018_pt1 | contig 11905 bp, 8 predicted proteins | sample KNB2016incub_MG_FD_105486 | JGI IMG/M metagenome (GOLD analysis project Ga0138256, IMG submission 105486) | Active sludge microbial communities from wastewater in Klosterneuburg, Austria - KNB2014incub_MG | ecosystem: Engineered > WWTP > Activated sludge > Unclassified | place: Austria...
ATATTTTCAATCGGCAGCAGTTATCGGCAGACGGAATACTAATTCCCAACCTGCATAAAGCCCTGCTCGTTATGCGTCATGCTTGGGCGACCTGCAAGTTTGAAATTAACTGCAAGAAATTAACTTTGACAAAAAAAACGGGGAAGCTGAAAACCGAATAGAGTAAGCAATAATTAAACAAATAGTTTTTATGCCATATCAAAAAACAACAAACAACAATGAAGTTACTTTCGATGTGCAACCCGAACCATATATTAACCCATCAGGAGGTGGATTTAAATGGGGTGTCGGCTGCCTGCTGATTCCTGGTGCAATAATAATAATAGGTGCGGGATTTGGAACAGGTTCCATAATTGGGATTATAATATGTGGAGCAATAGGAGTTGGAATGCTTTATATTTTTAGCAAAATGGGCAAAACACCAAAGAAAGTAGAAGAGACAAGGATAGCAAAGAAATTTACAGCCAATGCCGAAGGGATAACCATAGACGGAAAAAAATATAAAAAAGACGACATACAATTTATCAGTGTTCGCAATCCAATGCTGGACCCACAAAATAACCCTATGCCTTATGTAAAACATGGCTACGAAGGAGTTGCAAATGCAGCGCACAGCCAAAAAATGCATGCAGCTACCGTAAATTATTGGGTAGTTATGGAAACTAATGGTGTGCCTGTTTTCTTAGGATGCGGATTAAATGAGCTTGCAGCAAATGCCATTATGAGTGATGTAGGTAATATTTTGGGTATGAAACTATGATAAATAAAATGTTGAGTAAAATGCAACTATCCAAAACGAATTTCTAACAAACAGTTGTGCGGACTTAGGGCTTGACGGCTTCGTAGGCACAGTAGCACGAACGCATAACATTGAAAATGCATACAAAAAAATTTACGAAAATGTTCAATAACCTGTTTCTATTTATCTCGGTTTTATTCTTTGTAAATTGCGGTAATGATTCTAAATCTCAAAATTCCATTGGCATTCTTTTTAAGGACTCTTTAAACACGCTATCAATTTATATTCCCAAATCATTTTCCTTAATTGATAGTAAGTACGAAAAAGAAATACTTGGTGATAAGTATGAACTTTTTTCTGCCTCTTTTAGAGGGGAAGAGATTAAAATTACTGATTTTATAAAAGAATACAATTATATTGGTATAAGTGTAAACTTTAATTCATATATGAAAGATTTAGCAAAAGTTGATAGCTTAGAGGAATTGGCATCAAGTTTTGATAAAGAAATTATTAACAGTATTAAGTCTAATTATCAGTCAGAAAAAAAAAATTATTTCTTGATAAAGCAAAAATTCTATAATTCATTAGGCACTCCTAATATTCAGTTAATAGAAACTTATTGCCTTCACAAGTCCGACTTGTTCTTTTTACAGTCAACGTTTTACTATACAAATGAAGCCCAACCTGAAAAAAATTATAAAGAAATTATAAGTGTCTTGGAAAGTTTAGAATTTATTAATTGATTAACATCTAATTTTATTATGCGATCACAAAAAAGGTGATTACTTTTCTTTCGTTCTTACACCAATCTTACATTTATTTTGCAAGTACTTCATTTGCAGTAATTAAAGCCTTTCAGCCGAAGGTTAAGTCATAACTCCCGCAGGTTAAATCATAGCCCAAAAAGATTAAGTCATATACCGCGAAGGTTAAATCATTTAAAAGTGTGATTAAAGAAAATGTCGCTATGATTAAAGAAAACGCCACTGCGATTAAAGAAAATGCCGCTGCAATCAAAGAAAACGCCACTACAATCAAATCATTTAAGACTATGATTAAAGAAAACGCCATTACAATCAAGTCAAACGAAACTATGATTAAAGAAAATGCCGTTACGATTTAAGAAAACGCCACTGCGATTAAATCCATAAAGGTTGAGACAAAGGAAAAATCCGTGCTATATATAAAGCGTGTTCAAATTGCCATCCTATTTGCTTTCACAATTTAAAGTCGCGCCAAAAATCAGCCGCACAACCAAAACTTTAAATAGAGAAAGCAAACCACCCCGCAAATTCGCCCCTGGCTCATAAAAAGGTTTGCTCACACAAAAAAAATAAAAAAAACCTTTACCCTTCCAGCCGCACCCCACCCCACCGCGCACCTTGCCTGGTATAATACGGCAGTGCAAACTCAAAACGTTCTTTACAACCTGCTTAACTCAAACCTGAATAGCTCTTCTACACCGATAGCCCAGCACATAACATTAGCTTAAAAGAAATTTCCAAAATGGGGGCATTGTAGGTTATCAAACCAAAGTAATTCTTTTCTACCTTTACTGCATGTACAAAAAAATGCAACCAACTTGTCGGCAGAAAAAGACTTTATCTTTTCGGTTGCATTTTTTTGAGCAACCGTTCCGTTTTCAATCTCCCCATTTTGTAAACTTCTTTAAGCCCTACTTCGTTATACGCAACCGTTGCGCTGCATTGCTCAACCAAACGAATGTAAAAGAAGCAAACGACAGTGCAAATTAGGCAAAGCCTTCTTGGCTATCCCTTCTGTAAAAAGAAGAGAGAGGCAATCCTTGCGCGCAACCCAACCCTTCTGTCGCCTCACTTTTTATTTTACTCAACCGCACAAAAAACATTTCTCCAATTTTACATTTTCGTTAAAAATTGAAATACTTTTACATCACATTAAAAGCTCATTAAATGAAATCTCGAAAAACATTGTTGATGATTGCTGCAATTTTTATTTTATCTGAAACTTTGACTGCTCAACCGTATCAATCAATCTTCGGTAGTACAAACACCAGTTGGAAAATTGCTGCCTTAAATTTACCTGGCACATTTACTGATTCTATGTTTACTCTTACAGATACTACAATTAATTTAAAAATTTATAAAAAAATAGGGTCTTCTTATTTTCAAAACGTTGCCGGCTATTTGCGAGAGGACTCATCAAATTCATTGGGTTATTTTTATTCGACTTTCGATTCGATTGAAAGGGAAATATACAATTTAAATTTATCAGTTGGTGACAGTTTTTATTTTAATGGTGCCTGGCCAATCATGCCGGGTTATTATCTTGTAGATTCTATCTACACACTTTCAGGTAAAAAGCATTTGCGATTTAACACATTTACTTATTGGAATGAAAAATTTGAATTTATTGAAAGTGTCGGTGTTAATATTAATCTAGATTATCAATCTAATTCTCTTAGACAGAATTCTTTTTTACTCTGCAATTATCATAATACTCTGCAAAATTATTTAAACACTAATTCTAATTTTGCCAAATGCAATTTAATTACTGGACTTAATGAGTTAAATCATGTTACAATTAGCCTTTATCCAAATCCAACAAATGATATTTTTCACGTTGACTTATTTGAAAATTCAGAAGTCGAGATATTTAATAATGTTGGATGTAAAATATTTTCAAAATATTTTCAAAAGCAAAATCTAAGAATTTCCTTTTCGGCAATTGCAGGAAATGCTTACGGCATTTATTTCCTAAGAATTAAGTCATATGATACTTATTCTTCTGCTAAATTAATTTATATTAACAATTAAACTATTTACAATCATGTCAAAAAAATCAATCTATCTAACTATTATTCTCTTATTGAATTTTAGTTCATTCTTAGCACTTGCGCAGGAATCAACTCCTCGGGCAGGAATTTTATGGTTGACAATTTCTGACCAAAGTTTTATTCCCGATTCTCTCGGCATAACTGCAAATCAAGGTTTCAATGGTTTCCTGCAATCTAAAAGCATGCAGTATTATAAACAAGTTATGCCTTGGGCACCAACAGAGAGATTAAGAAATATTTACGAACTAAAATGTAACTTCAACGAATCTCAGCTTTATTCTGAAATTCAATCTCAATTTAATAATGCTTTTAGCTACATGGAATTAAGATATGAACCAATCCCTTGTTATGACCCTGCTGATTATATGTGGTGGCTTACTACGCAAACTCCGACAGATTGGCTTTGGCATATAATGAAAATTCAAGGTAATCTTGCTTGGGACATTACGAAGGGAGACCCAAATCTAAAAGTTGCTCTTGTGGATGATGGGATTGATATGACACACCCTGATTTAATTGGCAAGATTGACCCCCCTAATGATTTTTACACAGGAGGAACATTTACAGTTGCTTCTCATGGTACTTCAACAGGAACTTTATTAGCTGCTGAAACCGTTGACCAAGGCCAAACACCAAACGGTCAACTTGCTTCAATCGGCTACAATACAAAAATAATGTTTGGGGGTTGGGGCGGGGGAACTGCTGCATGCCTCTATGCAAGTCAAACGTTGAATGCAAAAATTATTTCCATTAGTTGGTATTATGGCTGTTCAAGTTCAGCTAACGACTTGCTCATAGAACAACAAATCAATGACAACGGAACAACTATTTTTCGTGCTGCTGGTAATGGCTCAGGGAATTGTGGGGGAGGAAAACTGTATCCTTTCTCTGGTTTAGAGGACCCGCGAACAATTGTAGTTACAAGTAGCGATAAAGATGACCATCATCAAAATATAAATCCCGGAGGCGGCACGAATAGCCACTATCCTGAAGTTGATATTTGTTCACCAGGCTATTGTTTGCTTGCTGGAATACAGGTCTCAGCCAATCCAACTTGGCCGTATTATGGTTGTTGGGGAGGTACTTCTCAGAGTACACCAATTGCAGCAGGTGTAGGTGCATTAATGCTATCTGTAAACAGTTGCTTAACTTCTACAAGTATTCAAGACATAATAAAATCAACAGCAGACCCAATCGTTGATGCAGCAAATTACCCCGGTATGGTAGGCGCAGGTCGTATCAATGCTTACCAAGCTGTTCTTGCAGCACAAGGCATGTATTCATCAACTATAGACCTGTTCATGAAAGACATTACTCACGACTTCGGTGTTGAACCCGACCCCAATAATAGTCCAATGTGGATAAGTGATGATATTTGGGTTCGGAAACAAAACGATGGATTTGTAAATCAGACTCATCAAAATCCAGAGTATTGGATTAATCCAAACACTGACAATTATATATATGTTCGAGTTAGAAATAAAAGTTGTACGGATTTTATAAGCACACCTTCTGATTTGCTCCATTTGCATTGGGCAAAGGCAGCTTCTGCATTATCATGGCCAAGCTATTGGGATGGAACTGCACCACCATGCGCACCCGGTGCGCCAATGGGTGATGAAGTCCCGTCATCCCCGCAGCAAATTCCAAACATTCCTGCGGGAGGTGAAATAATATTAGAATTTCCTTGGCATGTTCCAAATCCTGCACTTTATTCTGCTTGCAACCCCGAACCTTGGCATTTTTGTTTACTATCAAGAATTGATTCACCCCAAGACCCAATGACATTTACAGAAGCTGCCAGCGTGTATGACAATGCCAAAAACAATAACAACATCGCGTGGAAAAATTTAACTGTTGTTGATAGTTTTCCCGGTATTGTCTCAAACGGTGATTGTTTTAGTGACCGCGTAGTTGGCGGTACAATTGCAATAGGAAATCCTTTTGATGATATAGTAGATAATTACAAACTTGAATTTATGCTTGACGATAATAACCGAGGCATTCCCATTTTTGAGCAAGCAGAAATAAAACTAACTCTTGATGATTTGTCTTGGGAAAAATGGATTCAAGGAGGACAACAAGCTGAAAATATTGAAATCAGGCGGGAGGATTGCCACCAATTAATCATAACGGGAAATCCTGCTTACCTGAATAACTTGGCTTATAATCCAAATGAACGTAGTACCATGCACGTAAGTTTCAATTTTCTAACTGATAAGGTTGATGAAACTCCACAATTCGATTATCACGTAATTCAAAGGCGTTCAGGAGACGAAAAAATAATCGGAGGAGAATTATATCGCATTCTTAAACCATTACGTTATTTGTTTGGTGCCGATGGAGGTAGCGATGATGCTATTTCAGAAGGTTCAAGCACAACACTTAACGCTGCAACCATTGGTGAATCGGCATACTACAACTGGTATGATGAAGAAGGTAATCTCATTTATTCTGGCAATAGCTTGACTGTCACACCTGAAATTACAACCAAATACAAACTCGAAGTAATAGCAATGAGTGATGGATTTGCAAGTTATGATACCGTCACTGTAAAAATCAAAGACTGCGAAATTCAATCCATCACACCCAATCCCGCAACTACACAAATTACAGTTCAATACAAAGCGGAGAATATTTCATCCGGTTATCTTGTAATTACGCACCCTTCCGGCACACCAAACGATAATTTCATTTTGAATCTTAATCAAAACACAAAAGTGATTAATACATCAAATTATGCAGCCGGAAATTACAATCTAATTCTAATTTGTGATGGTCAAGTTAGAGACACAAAAGTTTTAAATATTCAATAAGATAAAATCTATATAGAAGCAAGTAGATTCTGCTTGCTTCTATATTTTTAGCACATAATCAAATACAGTAAATATAGAACTTCAAGGAACTCCAATGCATTTGCTTTCACAATTAAAAGCCCCACATGCAACACGCAACCAAAGCTTTTAATAGAGAAAGCAAACCGACACACGCTACAGTGCGAACACAGCAGAGTGCAAACTTGAAACGACAGAGCAATGAATGTAATTCACTTTGAACAAATAGTTGTGCTAACATCAGACGACATCGCCTTGAACACACAGTCGGGTATGCGTATAACAAGAACTGTGGTTAAAAACAAGCCTTTTTAGAAGAATATTTTTCATCGTAAGGCAATTCGGATTTAGCAACTGCCACCGCTTGTTTAATGAGCTTATTTCCAACAGCAGCTAATGCCAGTTTTCCGTTTTTACCTTTCTCCGTACTTTCAAAGTCTCCTGAAATGAGGGAGACTCTGAATGGACAAAGCATCTATAAAACGTATTTCTCTGTCTGGAGCTACCTGACTCTCTAAGTTAGAAAAGGTGACTTGCTCCCTATCTATTCTTGTTAGTGTGGGCATGGCTACTGTAAATTTTTATTATCTAAATATACAGCATTATTCCTATATTTGAACATGTTTTGGAAATATTTTTTTCACAGACTGCCGTTAGCGGCAATAAATGGGGACACTGCTAACTTGAAACTGACGAACAAGAAATGAAAAACACATTACATATTTTTTTAGCTTGCTTTCTTTTTGGCTCTTGCGACCAAATAAAGAGCTATCAAGACGACAAGGAGAAAGCCGCCAAATATGATTCAATTATGAATAGTGCATCTTCAAATGGTGACATTATTTCAGATGAACAACCATCATTGGCTACGACCATTTACAATGATTGTATTGGAAGCATAGTTACGATTGAGACAGACAATGGAGGAATTGGCTCTGGTTTTTTTGTGAAACCAAATATTATAGCAACAAACTATCATGTAATTAGAGGAAGCCGTTCAGTAGGATTTAAACTTTCCAATGCTCATGACGCATACTCAATCACTGGTTATGTAGCTGTTGATACTCACAATGATTTAATACTACTTGAATGCGAAGGAATACGAGGTGTTCCATTAAATATTTCCAACTCATTGCCACAGATAGGAGAGAATATTTTTGTAATTGGCTCGCCTTTGGGTTTAGAAGCATCTCTTTCCGATGGCACTGTAAGCGGATTAAGAAATACAGGAGAGATTAAACTAATTCAAGTAACAGCACCAATTTCCCCTGGCAACAGTGGTGGACCTGTTCTCAATAATAAGAAACAGGTTGTAGGCATTTCGGAAATGTATTTAAGATACGGACAGAATCTAAACTTTGCTATTCCTTCTCAAAATTTGCTTACTCTTATGTCATATATTGAAACATATTCCTCTCCGTTATCAGATTTATCTCGCATTGATGACAATTATTTTGCTCAGGAACAAAGCAACTATCAAGGAAACCCTTACGAAGTAAATAACAGTACAGATGAAATTTCACAAGTTGAATTTCATGGGCAGTATATGTACAAAGCGTCAGCTTTTGGATATGCACCAATGTATGATGTGACATCAACTTTAGGACAATACTCTTATCAAATTCCCGAAAAGCACGTTGTTTATGTAATAAGAGAAGCAGAGAACAATATGTTTTACATTTTTTGCGATGGTCATTGGGGATACATAAGCAAAGGAATGTTAAAAGGATTTTAAGAATGAACTATTTTACTTACCGAAAAAGATTAAACTACCTTAAAACTACTTATCAAAAGTTAGATGAAAAGTATAAAACTCTTGAAGCGAGCAAAGAGAAAATGCAACAAGAAGATTATTTAGAGTTAAATGATTTAGCAAGGGAAAGTGATGAAGTTTACAATTGGATTGAATCTTTAAAGACGGAGTATTTCACTGATAAATGCAATCAACTTGTAATTCCATTGCCACCAAAAGAGGATTCAATTTATTATTATAAATTTGATTTTAATAATGACGAAGATGAACAATTTATTTTCACAACAGAAGGTTTTCAATTTGCAAGAACCGCCATTAGAAAAGAGATAAAAGAAAGAAGAGAAGCTTGGGCGTTCTGGCTAACTACCGCGACAGGAATCATCGGTGGATTAATTGGACTGATAACAATAATAAAAATTCGTCTCTGAAAAGTCGGGTATGCCGATAACAAGAACTGTGGTTAAAAACAAGCCTTTTTAGAAGAATATTTTTCATCGTAAGGCAATTCGGATTTAGCAACTGCCATCCGTCCATTCAAAGTCCCCTTAAATGCGGGAGACTTTGAATGGATAAACAAGTGATTCCATTGTCGAAGTCAAATTCGTCAATATAGGAAGCAACAACAAAATAGCAGTAGGCGTGCTTTGCAGCTATGTGAGCACCGCATTCATCATTCGCATTCTGTTAATTTCTGATAGTAGCATGATAGTTATAAAATTTGAATTATCTTATCTGTTAATCGTATGAAAACCGCCTTAATTAGTAAAATAGTCTCTAAAACCTTACACTAAATTTCTCAATAATTCATTTCGCTTTCGCGAAGAGTTAAGAGGTAAAATGGAATAACAGAATTTAATTTCTTGCACCTTTCGGCAAAAACCTTACAAGCTTGATATTTGATAATGTAAAATATTTACCGTATCCGCGCCCCCATTTTAGCACTCCTGCATCAATAAAAGCTGAAAAACACCAAAGGAACGGTACTCACAACCACAGGACAGCTAATCAGAACAGATGGAACGCTAATCAGAGCAATAGGACAAGTAATCAGTACCGAAGAACTCGTACTCACGACCAAAGGAACTATACTCAGTACAGAAGGACGGCTAATCAGAACAGATGGAACGCTAATCAGAGCAGCAGGACGAGTACTCATGATAGAAGGAATGGTAATCAGGACAGCAGGACGAGCACTCAGCACCGAAGGACGGCTGCTCACGAGCAAAGGATAGGCAAAAAAAACACGCTTATATATAATATCCGTACTTTCAAAGGCCCCTGAAACGCGCGAGACTTTGAATGGACTCTACCCCGCCTGACTCTTGTAGTCCTGATTTCCGGCTCCTGCTACATAGTCCTTTCCCTTCACCACAAAAAAAACTTCCGTTTCACGCAACTTTATTATACTTTTATGCCTCTTACTATATTAAAGTGCTATTGTAAACAAATTAAATAACCAATGTACATGAAAAAATTATCACTTTCTGTTTCAAAAACAGTAATTATTGCACTGCTGTGCATGGTGGGCAACACCTCTTTTGCATCACACATTGTAGGCCTGTATTTAACTTACACCTATCAAGGACCTAACACTTATCTCCTTCATTTAAAAATGTACCGCGACTGCTCCGGTATTCCTGCCCCCATGGCTCCAATGGTTTGTTGCTCCTCTGCTTCAACAGGAGGTATGGGCAGTGTTGTACTCGACACTGTTTCGCCCAGCTTTTACCAGGTGCCGTTAAACTCATGCGCCACACAAGGCACAACATGGTGCCAGGGTGGTAGCTATTTCGGTATTGAAGAGTACAACTATGAAGGCATAGTCACATTACCTTATGCCGCCAGCGATTGGGTATTTTCATATACAGAATGTTGCCGCAACACGGCCATTACTACACTTGCCAATAATTATGGCGCTTATATTGAAACTACATTGGATAATTTAACTTATCCGGTTAACAGTTCGCCACAATTCAATTCTACCTTATTTGGTTTGTATTGTGTAGGCACACTAACCAACATCAGCTATCAGTGTACCGATGCTGATGGCGATTCACTTGTATTCCGTCTTGATTCACTACGTGACGGTTCTTCATGCCCTGTAACTTCTACACCCATCAATTATCTTCCTCCATACGGATATTTAAACCCAGTAGCTTCTTTTACTCCGTTTACACTTAACCAGTCAACAGGTATTTTATCATTTACACCTGCGCTTATACAAATAGGGGCTGTATCATTTGTAGTAGATGAGTACCGCAACGGTGTAAAAATAGGCAGTATAAAACGCGATGACCAGTTGGTAATAGTGGGCGAAAATCCAGACCCTGCCATAGTAAGTGGAAATGTATATATTGATTTTAACGCCAATAACACAAAAGATGCAGGTGAACCCGGTGTACCCACGCAGGTGGTAACCGAAACCACTACAGGCATTGTTTCGCTTACTGATGCCAATGGCGATTACAGCATGAACCTTATTCCCGGCAGTTTCGATTTAACCACTGCTGCTCCCACACATTTTACAGTTACTCCATCACTCATTCCTGTAAATATTACCACAGCGCCATCTATACTTACAGGTCAGGATTTCGCTTTGGCACCTGATATGATTTTTACTGACCTTACCATTTCCATTACTCAAAATATTCCACCGCGCCCGGGTATGCCTGCTGTATATGTTATAAGCGTAATCAATAACGGAACGCAAATTAATAACGGCACCATCAGCTTAACGCTTGATACTATGTTAACGTATGATTCAAGCACCTATGCCGGTGCTATGGTAAACGGAAACGTGATTACATGGTCATTCAGTAATCTTAATCCGCTGGCGCAAATTACATTTACAGTTTACACCACCACAAACGCTTTAGCAAACGTTGGTGATCAGCTTACGCTTGAAGCAGAAGTAACACCCAATTTTCCTGATAAATCGCAGGCCGACAATGAAGATGCCATCTATCCTTTGGTAGTAAATTCTTTTGACCCCAATTATAAAACCGTAATGCCGGCAGGAGATGTACCTGTATCATTTATAACCAATGGTGAGTATCTTGATTACGAAATACATTTTCAAAATACAGGCACGGCCGAAGCGTTGTATGTAAAAATATTAGACGGTTTGGATGCTAATCTTGATCTATCTACATTGGAATTTGTATCAAGCAGTCACCCATGCTCCATGCAACTTAAAGGGCAAGGGCTGTTAACTTTTGAATTCAATAACATACACCTTGCCTCCATGTTTGTGGACGAATTACACAGCACTGGGTTTGCACGGTTCAGAATAAAACCTAAAGCAAGTTTATTAGCCGGAGATGAAATACTAAACGGTGCCGGAATTATTTTTGACAATAACTTACCTGTGGTTACACAAACCGTTATTACCCGTGTGGTTAACACTACAGGCGTTTACACTCCACAAAACAATGCTGCCATATTGCTTTATCCAAATCCTGTTAGCAGCTACTTTACAGTTGCCAACAAAACCAATCATAGCTTTATCTTAAATATTTATGATGTAACAGGAAGACTGGTACTTACACAAACAGCCAACCAGCAAAAAATAAATGTTAGCAACCTCAATGCGGGTATTTATTCTTATGAAACGATAGATCACCAAAACAAAATCACCAAAGGAAAATTTATTAAAAAATAAACACCTTTGAAAAAAAACGCTATTGGCAGTAATGCTGCTAGCATTTTCATTTATAGCCACCAATTGGTAAATTACTAATTGGTATTTCATATTTCACTGGTTC
>Ga0138256_10007019_pt1 | contig 11905 bp, 7 predicted proteins | sample KNB2016incub_MG_FD_105486 | JGI IMG/M metagenome (GOLD analysis project Ga0138256, IMG submission 105486) | Active sludge microbial communities from wastewater in Klosterneuburg, Austria - KNB2014incub_MG | ecosystem: Engineered > WWTP > Activated sludge > Unclassified | place: Austria...
ACCCAGGGCGTTGCCCTGGGCTGACTTATGGCTGGCCCGTTGGGCCGGAACGCAAACGGAATTGCACTCAAACGCTGCGTACTCGGCCGCATCCAATTTCAGCGACACACACACTGCGGATGATTCAATCACGACTGTAATTCATCGAGGATTCCTAAGTTTCATCACGAGCGGTTCCCTGATCTCCATTCCTGAATGCTCAGCGCCTTTTCGCCGGCGACAACGATGTGGTCGATGAGCGGGATGCCAATGATTTCGGCGGCGGATTCCAGGCGTTCCGTCACGCTGATGTCCTGATCACTCGGCGTCGGGTCACCCGATGGATGATTGTGGACGACCAGGATGCAATTTGCCGCGTCACGGATTGCGGGCCGGAAGACTTCGCGTGGATGGACCAGACTGTTGCGGAGCGTGCCGACGGTGATTTGATGAGACGCGATCGGCTGGTTCTTGGTGTCCAGCGTCACCATGTGGAATTCTTCCTGCTTGGCCTCCTTGGCCAGTCGTTCAAAGCGTTCCAGACAAAATCGCATGGCAGTGGCAGGACTGGTGATCCGTATTCGATCTCGAAAGCCATTGTCCATCGCCGCTGCCACCCGCCGTCCCAGTTCGATCCCCGCCATGATCTGACAATAAGCGGGCTCTGTGACGGCGACGCTGTATTCCTTGAGTTCCTTTCGCCCAAGTCCCGGCAGCGTCTCGAGCCGTTCGCCGAGTCGAGTCGCAATTCGTTCACCGGCCTGCAATGCGGATTCACCCACGCGGCCCGTGCGAATCAGGATCGCCAGCAGTTCGGACAACTTCAACTGCGACACTCCATGCAGCAGGAGTCGTTCTCGCGGCCGCTCGCTCAGAGGTGATTCCGTGATTTGCGTTCCGTGGACCTGGGCATTCACCCACGGATCGACTTCAAATTGCTGCGGATCTCCCTTCCAGCGAAACCGAGTCCCGGCTGCTGTTTCCACGGGCTGCAGATTTCCCTGCTTGACAAGTTCAGCCACGATATTGAGAGTCACGCGCGAGTATTCATTGCCGTGCGACTCGCGAATTTCCTCAATCGCAAATTCCGGTCGCGCGCACAGACGCGACAGGACAGTTTGATAGATTTGCTTGCGATCACGCTTTGAGACAAGAGGCATCTTGCTGAGCCCTCTGGGTTTCGGTGGTGGTGGTACTTATACGCTGTCAGGATCCGCCGAGTGTTCAGAGGGACAATCTTACGAACTTCCCCCGCCTTTTTCCCGTCGCAGCGGACTCAACTGCGGAAAATCGGAAACTGACTTTCTTCAGGTCAGTGGCTGAGTAGAATGTCCGGCACGGCGGAGCGACGATCGTTTCCGTGCGGAACGGAATGCCTGGAACTCGCTGATACCTGATTGAGTGTGACGTATGCCAACTTATGTTTATGGTGTCTTCCTGTCAGAAGACGATGAAACTGTGGGCAAAACCTTTGAGGTGGAACAAGGCATCAAGGAACCACCGCTGACTCATCATCCACAGACGGGTCAGCCTGTTCGCCGCCTGCTGTGCGCGCCGTTTGTGGCTGGAACATGGTCGCCACTGAAGACGAAGAATCTGCTCAGCGACAAAAAGCTAACCGAAAAAGGCTTTACAAAATACGTCAGAACGAGCAGCGGCTACGAAAAGAGCGCGGGAACCGGACCGGACCGGCTTGGAACCGGTTCCGGCGAATAGCCAGCGGCGTGAAATCTCTATGCGTGTCCCATTCAAAAGTCGTTTATTCACTGCGATGGCCCTCGTGCTTGGCATCGCGATCATTGTTCCATTGCATTGGAATCGCAGTACTCTGCAGGAGAACACACTTGTCCTGTACTGTGCCCATGATTCTATCTTCGCTGATTCGATCATTCGTCAGTTTGAATCAAGGACCGGCATCAGCGTCCATGTGCGGTATGACGAAGAGACCAACAAATCGCTGGGACTCACGAATCTGCTGATCGCGGAGAAAGCACAACCGCGCTGCGATGTGTTCTGGAACAATCAGACGCTGGGAACCATTCGACTCAAACAGGAAGAATTACTGGCCTCCGTCGATCCGGAGTTGTTTGCACGCATCCCGAACCAGTTCAAAGATGAAGACAATCAATGGGCGAGTTTCGCGGCGCGACTGCGGGTCTTCATCATCAATACTGACAGGATGAAGGTCTCCGAGGATGCGGTGGCGACTGCCTTGAAAGCTGATTCACTTGCCAACGCCGCGATTGCCGTACCTTTGTTCGGAACAACGCTCTCACATTACGCTGTTCTCTGTGACCAGACGAGACTCGAAGAGTTGAAAGCGTGGCACGCATCGCTCCACCAGCGCGGGATCCGCGAAGTGCGCGGCAACGGAGCGGTCAAGGATCTCGTTGCCGAAGGCGCGTGCGACTTTGGATTCACTGACACCGATGATGCCTTCGCGGCGATTGACGCGGGTAAACCCGTGAAGATGCTTCCCGTGCGACTGGATTCCGGACAGACGATCTGTTTGCCCAACAGTGTTGCTATGATCCGCAATTGCCCGCATCCTGAATCGGCGACGAAGTTCATCGCGTATCTGCTATCGGAAGAAGTGGAAATCGCACTGGCGAATTCGGGATCGCGTCAAATCCCACTGGGACAAGTGGATAACTCGCGACTGCCGACGGAAGTGCTGGAACTCAGAGCCTGGGCGGCGGATGGTGTTTCTCTGCAGGGTGCCGCTCGTCATCATGAGGAAGTGCTGAAATGGCTGACTGCGGAATACACGGGCGGCGGATCGAATTAGTGGCCACCCAACTTCGTTCGTGGGGTTGTACTCGTTCCAGGGCTCCAGCCCTGGAACGCGCTACCAGGAGGCTCCCGCCTCCTGAATCGGACGTGGAGGCAGGAGCCTCCGAGGCAGTGTGTTCCGAGGCAGGAGCCTCGGAACAAGAATCGTTCGTGGGGTTTGCGACAAAGGATTTATAGTGGAAAATGCCAACGGTATGGCCAGCCGATGTCCCCTCTCCCCCGGCGAAAACCAAAACCACATCGAACAACCATCCACCGGGGGAGAGGGGACAGGGGTCGCGCGATGTCGTTGAGCGAATCTTTGCTGTGGTCCGTTGTTCGCAGCACGCTGATCGCCAGCATCGCAGTCTGGCCGGTGGCCATCGTCGCAGATCGGATTGAGGCATCGCAATCGGTTTGCTCGCGACGGTGGCGTTTGCTGCTCGCCGTGTTTCCCTTCTTCATGCCGGAACTGCTGATCGGATTTAACTATCGGCTGACGGCGACGCAACTGAGTGCTGACACAAGTCCAATCGGAGCGACGATCTGTACGGAAGGACTCTACGGGCTGTTAACGTTTTCACGCTGCATGGCGGTCGGCGTCGCACTGTCCCTGCTGCTGCCGTCAAAGGGCTCGACTGATGAGTCGCTGCATTCATGGAGGTTGCTGCAAAATACGTTAGCGCCCAGAACATGGTGGCGGGGCTGGCTGCAGTTGAAGATATTTGGAACGTGGCAGTCGCGGCTGATCGGCTGGAGCGTGATGGCGCTGTTTGCGCTTCAGGAATTTGAAACGGCGGCGTTGATGCAGATCGACCGGCATCCGATTTCGTGGACGGTCTGGCTGTTCGACGCGCATGCCGCAAGATTACCACTGGAAGACTCGCTCCGCATCATCATAGGACCATTGTTGTGCGAGTTGCTGATGTTGCTGCCCGCAATTTTCTTGCTGTGGAAGAGCCCTCCGTCGCTCGATATCGAGTCTGTGGCACCAGGAACGCGGACAGTGAAGAGTTCAGACTCGCTGCGTTTCTCGGCGTTGTTGACGCCTGGGATTGTGCTGTTCCTGCTTTGGCCGCTGATTAACAACTTCCTGCCAACTCTGCAGGGTTTGATGCTGATGGGCAGCAGTTCCACGCTGGGAAAGTCGTTGGGGCAAATTCTGGCTTCAACCGGCTTCGCATTTAGTGCCACGCTGCTTTCAATGGGTGCGGCCGTCCAGATTTGCCGTCCGGTTGTGGATTCTCACAATTCAAATGCTACGCGGCTGTTATGGATGAGCCTGCTGTTGCCAGGTCTTCTCGGTTCCCTCATCCTGAGCCTTGGATTGCTGGCGTTGTTTCAGTTGCCACTCATGCGAAGTCTCTATGACACATGGCTGCCGATGCTGCTGGGACAGACGCTTGCCGTGCTTCCCCTTGCGACGGCAGTTGTACTGTTATTGATGCGCGTTGCCGATCCTGCTGCGCTGCATTCGGCAAAGTTGCTTTCCGTTTCAGTCGTTCCAGACATCCGCAGACACGCAGCAAAAATTCAGTGGCGACTGACGACAGGTCGCTGGCTGCTCGGCGGACTGGTCGTTGCCCATCGCTGCTTTTGGGACGTGACGGTCGCGTCGATCCTGCGTCCCGTGCAACTGGAACCGGTCGTCACGCGGCTGTACAACGAGATGCATTACGGTCGCACCGAGGCGTTGATGAGTCTGTCGCTGCTGGCGGCACTGACGCCCCTGGCGATTGGAGGCCTGGCATATTTGGCGAGCGGCTGGATCATGCGCAAAGTGGGGTAAGCATCCTGCTTGCCGTCTGCCACAGTTTCACAAACGGCAATGCGAAAAACGAAAGCTGGAAGCGTATGGGCTTGTTGACTTAATCGAAATATTGTGAGCGGCAAGGCGCTAGCCCAATGGCACTTACTTTGCGATTAAAGTAGCCATCACTCTCCGAGTGATGAATGCCAAGGGCCGCGTTTTTTGGCCCTCGTCACTCGGAGAGTGACGTCTACTTTGTCAATGTAAGTGCCATTGGGCGCTAGCCGCCGGTTTTCTCTGTGCTGTTCGCTTCAATACCGGCGGCTAGCGCCTTGCCGCTCATTACATCAACAGACAACTATTCAATCCCCTGCGCCGCCAGCCAGCGTTCAGCATCCAGAGCGGCCATGCATCCGGTTCCGGCGGCCGTGATGGCCTGGCGGTAATAGTCGTCAGCGACGTCGCCAGCCGCGAAGATGCCCTCGACGCTCGTGTAAGTGCGCTGCGGCGTGGTCCAGATGACGTAGCCTTTCTCGTTCGTTTCCAATTTTCCCTTCAGGAAGTCTGTATTGGGAGTGTGGCCGATCGCCGCAAAGTAGCCGGTTGCCTCAAGGTCTTCTGTTTTCGAACTATCGTCGGTGCCGCGAATTCGGACGCCTGTGACTCCCGTCTTTTCGTCGCCCAGGACTTCATCGATCGCGGAATTCCATTTCACTTGGATCTTATGATTTGAGAGTGCTCGTTCGGCCATGATTTTGCTGGCTCGAAATGCATCGCGGCGATGCACAATGTAGACGACCGACGCGAACTTTGTGAGAAACGTCGCTTCCTCCATTGCGCTGTCTCCACCACCGACAACAACGACCGGCTGGTTGCGAAACCGTGGCAGTGCTCCATCGCAGACCGCACATGCAGAAACGCCCATGTTCTTGAACCGGTCCTCAGACGGCAGCCCGAGATAATTCGCGCGGGCACCGGTGGCGATGATGATCGCATGAGAAGTGATCTCTTTGCCTTCCAGTGTTTTCAGTTTGAATGGACGCTCTGACATGTCGATATCGACGATGTCGTCCGTGACAACTCGGGTGCCGAAGTTTAGGGCCTGCTGTCGCATAAGCTCCATCAATTCCGGGCCGCTGACTCCGTGCTTTCCATGCGGAGCCATGTACTTTCGCTTGGACGCTTCAATCGACGAGTCCAGATAGCCGGTCATGTCGCCAGACGGAAAGCCCGGAAAATTTTCGACTTCCGTAGTCAGCGACAACTGCCCCAGTGGAAGAGTTCCTTTCTGGCGGTTTTCTTCGTTGAAAGCGCCTTCGTAGACAACGGGTTTCAGTTCCGCGCGTGCCGCATAAATTGCAGCGGTCCATCCCGCAGGGCCGGAACCGATAATTGTGATTCGTTCTGTCATTTCCTTCGCCTGTCACCTTTCCGTTCAACACTGAATTTATTGTCCGTGGGCAGGAACACTAGCGGACAAGACACGGCGGGGCAATCCTGCTCAGCCGGACATTCCGGCGAACGAGTTGCGCAGCCTTGCTTTTTGCAGTCGCGGGAATGCGAGCACGAAAAGAGAAGCACGAGCACGTCGAGGTGTCGGGACCCGTTTATCTGGATTTTGGCCTTCCTTGCGGGCGAGTCGTCATTTCCAGGCTTAGGGATTTTGTAGCGGTGCGGACCCACGTTTCGTCACCAAAGGTGAGTGCCGCGATTGACGCTGCGGCGGATCGCGATCAGTTCAGATTCCGTCTGCGGAGAACCGAATTCACATGATTGACCCAGCCTGTACACCGTCAGAAAAATGTCGTCGTCCTCTGATCACAATTCCGTTTGAATGCGATCGATCATGCGCTTGACATCGGAATTCGATGCTCGGTAACTCACGATAGAGATGTCCAGATCAGCCGGACTTGGTGTCCGGCTTTCAGGCCCAACGGGTCGGCTCTATGTCAGCCCAGGGCAACGCCCTGGGAAATAGTTCCACGCGATGATTTTCAGCCCCAACGGGGCGGCACTAATTTTGATTGTGGCCTGCTCGAATCTGTTTAGGTCCGCCCCGTTGGGGCTTTTCGTGCTTGAAATCCCCAAACTCAGGGCGTTGCCCTGGGCTGACTTATGGCTGGCCCGTTGGGCCGGAACGCAAACTGAATTGCACTCAAACGCTGCATACTGGGCCGCATCGAATTTGAGCGACACACACACTGCAGATGATTCAATCACGACTGTAGTTCTTCGTGCGATCCTAAATCGGCGAGCGGCATGCGTCAGTTTGCCGGTACATTGATTGATCGCTCTTAACCGGGGCTCGCATCGTCGAGCGCATCCGCGTATATTGAAGTGATCACTCCACTTTCAACCGCGTCCCGCTGTTTCATGACGTCTGGCCATAAAATCCCTCCTTTGGCTCCGCTCTTGTAAAAAATCAACCTGCTTATCGAAATTGTCGCGCCTAATGGCGTGACGAACAGAAACCGCGATGACTTTCCGAAACGATCTGATCATGAAATACTCCCTCGTATGCCTCGCCGCACTGCTGTTCGTTCCTCTCGAAACGATTCACGCTGCTGAGCAATTGGACTTCGTGCGCGATGTGCGACCGATCTTTGAGCAGCACTGTTACGAATGCCACAGCGGAACGGAACAGGAATCGGGCTTTCGCCTGGATGTGAAAGCAGCCGCGTTCAAAGGCGGAGACAATCATGGCCCGGATATTGTGCCGGGAATGGCGAGCGAAAGTCCCCTCATTCGGTTTCTCTCCGCTGACGATGATTCGATGATGCCGCCCGACGAGAAACTCTCTGACAGCGAAATCAAGATACTGACACGGTGGGTCAATGAAGGTGCCGACTGGCCGGATGGTGTCGATCGAGTCCAGATCAAAGACAAACGTGATCACTGGAGTTTTAAACCGCTCACCGTTGCCGCAGGCGCACTGTCGATCGACGATTTCATTGCCATGAAGCTCAGCGAGCACGGACTGGAGATGAGTCGGGAAGCGGAGCCCGTGACGTGGCTGCGACGGGTGACGTTTGATTTGACCGGCCTTCCTCCCACGCCCGATGAAGTTCACGATTTCCAGCGGCAACTGGCGAGTCGTCGGGGCCGTCCGCCCGAGCTTGACGCTGACCGCAGCGACCGCGAGCCCGTGCCGCAGAATTTCGCGGCATACACTGCGGTCGTTGACAGGCTCCTGGCCAGTGAGCGTTACGGTGAACACTGGGCGCAGCACTGGCTCGACGTGGTACGTTACGCGGACACGCATGGTTTTGAAGTCAACACGGAGCGACCTAACGCCTGGCCGTACCGCGACTATGTGATTCGTGCCTTCAACAAAGACACTCCGTACGATCGCTTCATTAAAGAACAGATCGTGGGCGATGCACTCGGCGAGGACACTGCGACGGGGTTCCTGATTACGGCGTCGGTCCTGTTGCCAGGACAGATTGGAAAAGACGCTCCTTCGATCCGACTCGCCCGTCAGGATTCTCTCGATGAGATCGTCAACAATATCGGTCAGACGTTTCTCGGACTGAGCATCGGTTGTGCTCGCTGTCACGACCACAAGTTCGACCCCATCACCGCGAAGGATTACTACGCGGCTCAGGCATTTGTCGCTGGAGTGGAATATGCAGATCGCGAGATCCACAGTCCCGAAACCGACGCGAAGGAAAAACTGGCGGAAGCACTGCGGAGTCAGTTGCGAGAGATCAATGATCGCCTTGCTCAGTATGTTCCTCTAGCGCGGCCGGGCTCGAAGCAACGACAGACGAACGCGAAAGAAAATACTGAGTCGTTCAATGCGGTTGAAGCAAAGTTCGTTCGCTTCACCATTCACGATGCGAACCTTCATCCGTCTCTGGGGTTGATCGAACCGTGCATCGACGAATTCGAAATCTTTACGGACGAACCCGAGCCACGGAACGTTGCCCTCGCGTCGCACGGAACGAAGACCACAGTGTCCGGCAGCAGGACATCTGACGCACACAAACTGGAGCACATCAACGACGGTGAGTTCGGCAACGCACGCAGTTGGATGTCAGACACAGCAGGTCGTGGATGGATCCTCTTTGAACTGCCGCAACCCGCGCGTATTTCCAAAGTAGTCTGGAGCCGCGATCGCAATGGTCAATTCAACGATCGACTCGCCACGGCGTTTACCCTGGAAGCAGGTCTGACGTCCGAAGCAATGACCACATTGTCTGAGGTGTCCATCCCTCGCCACATGGTCGCTGCGTCAACCATCAATGCCGATCGATTTCAGCCCGTTCGAACAGGAAGCCTGCGATTCACCATCCTCAACACCAACAACCTTGAACCCTGCCTCGACGAATTCGAAGTCTTCAACACCGCCGGTGAAAATATCGCGTTGGCCAGTGCCGGGACGACTCTCAAAACCTCTGGCAACACCATCGTCGCCAATCGGCATGATCCGAGTTATCTCAACGACGGGCAGTTCGGAAACGAACGAAGCTGGCTCGGGAACGAGTCCGGCAAAGGCTGGGTCGAGTTGGAGTTTCCCGTTGAGCAGGAAATCACGCGCGTCCTCTGGAGCCGGGATCGCGAGGGCAAACACCAGGATCGCCTGGCGATCGACTACAAAATTGAAGCTCGTGTTGGTGGCGATTGGATGCTTGTTGCCGATTCGAGCGATCGCCAGCCTTATCTCGGCGGAACGACGCAAAGCCCGGCCTTCACGCTGTCCGGGCTCACACCTGAAGAGGCCAAAGCGGCCACGCAATTACTCGCCGAAAAGTTGGACCTCGACGCCCGAATCAGAGTCGCGGAGTCGCGCCCGATGGCATTCGCCGGCACGTTTCGACAGCCGGACCAGATTCATCTATTGATGCGTGGTGATCCGGAACAACCGCACGAAGAAGTTCTGCCCGCCGTTCTGAGCGCCTTGGGAGATATCTCCCTGAGCCATGACACAGCGGAGCAGGATCGTCGCCATGCACTGGCTGACTGGATCGCCAGCCCGCAGAACCCGTTGACAGCGCGTGTCATGGTGAATCGGATCTGGCAGGGACATTTTGGTGCTGGCCTGGTGGACACTCCAAGTGACATGGGCAACAACGGATCCACTCCGACGCATCCGCAACTGCTCGACTGGCTGGCTGCCGAGTTCATTCACTCCGGGTGGAGCATCAAACACATGCATCGACTGATCGTGCTCTCGAAGACGTATCGGCAGGCATCCGCTTCTGAACCGACGGCCGCTGAGATCGACGCCGATGTCCGTTGGCTGTGGCGCTATCCGTCTCGGCGTATGGAAGCGGAAAGCATTCGCGACTCGATGCTTGCCATCAGTGGTCGACTCGATTTGACAATGTACGGACGTGGATTCGACCTGTTTGACCAGCGCGGTGGCCTCAGCGGCTTTACGCCGGTCGAGACATTAGCGCCTGAGAATCAGCGTCGCATGATCTACGCGCACAAAGTTCGGCGGGAATCGGAAGCGGTGTTCGGAGCCTTTGATTGCCCCGATGCAGGCCAAAGCACTGCCGTCCGTCGGGCCTCCACAACGCCGATCCAGGCACTCAACCTGTTCAACAGCCGTTTCACGCTGGAGGTCTCAACGGCATTCGCAGATCGCGTCAAAGCCGAGGTTGGAGACAACGTCGCGATGCAGATCAACCGCGCCTACGAACTGGCGTTAAACCGCTTGCCGATTCCCGCCGAACGAGACGATGCGATGCCCGTGGTACAAAAGCATGGCCTTCCCGTTCTGTGCCGAGCCCTCTTTAACAGTAACGAATTCCTGTTTATTCCCTGAATCCCAAAGTCGCACGGAATCCCTCAAGCCTGGGCGATACTTATACCGTACGCGGTGAGAAATAAAATGCTATTGCTCGTCTTGCGAATGTCCCCTCTCCCCCCGCAATCGATTTTCCAACTGTACAATTTTTCTACGGGGGGGAGAGGGCTAGGGTGAGGGGGAATTATCATTTGTTCGTCAGCTTCGTTTGACAACAAACCCGTCAACCCCCTCATCCGGCCTCCGGCCACCTTCTCCCCCTTTGCCAGGGGGAGAAGGGACATGGAACGGTTGCTGTGAAGGCGGCATTTCTAACCGCGCACAGTATCGAAACAAAAGCAATTTCCACGGGCAATACGCCCGCGCTACAGCAAAGCTGCAACCACTATGAACATCAACATTTCAACAACCTGCCAGCGGTTTCTGGATCGCCGAAATTTTCTGTCGGACAATGCGACAGCACTCGGATCAATCGCGCTGGCCAGTCTGCTCGGCAGTGACGGACTTCTGGCCTCGACGACACCGCCAGCCATCGACCCGGCGAGACCGTTTGCACCGCGTCTCCAGCACTTTCCGGCGAAGGCGAAGAACGTGATCGTCATCTTCTGCGCGGGTGCCGTGAGTCAATTGGAAACATGGGACTACAAACCCGAGCTAATCAAATGGGATGACAAGCCGTTGCCCGGTGGCCCTGCCGTGACGTTTCAGGGCCCTGCCGGAAACCTCGCCCGACCGCAATATACATTTCGGCAGCGTGGTGAGACCGGAAAATGGGTCAGCGACATGATCCCGCACCTGGCAGAACTCACGGACGATATTGCGTTCGTGCATTCGTTGACCAGCAAGTCGAACACGCATGGCCCCGCCGAAAATTTTCTTTCGACAGGCTTTGTTCTGGATGGTTTTCCCAGCCTCGGTTCGTGGGTCACGTATGCTCTTGGCAGCGAGAGTCAGAACTTGCCGGCATATGTCGCAATTCCCGATCCTCGCGGTGTTCCGCAAAACGGCGCGAACAACTGGGGGCCCGGATTTCTTCCCGCCGCTTTTCAGGGCACGACGATGAGTTCGAAATCTCCGGTGCGACATCTTGTCCCCGCAGGCATCTCCAGCGAATCGGATTTCGCTGCACGGTCGCTGCTGCAAAAGATGAATGCGCGGCATTTTGAAACGCATCCGGGAGACAGCAAGCTCGCCGCACGTATCGCCAGTTATGAACTGGCGGCGAGGATGCAGCTCAGCATGCCGGAGATCAGCGATCTAAGCAGCGAGCCGGCTCATATCTTCAGCATGTACGGAGCCGACGATGCGCAAAACCCGGACAAAGCCGCATTTGCGAAGAATTGTATTCTGGCCAGGCGTTTGATTGAAAAAGGCGTCCGCTTCGTGCAGCTTTTCAATGGAGCGTACGCAAGCGGCGGGAAACTGAACTGGGACGGACACAGTGCGTTGAAAGAGCAATACGACGTGCATGCCAGCATTCTTGATCAACCTGCGGCCGCGCTGATCCGCGACCTCCAGCAGCGCGGACTGATGGATCAGACACTGGTGGTCTGGTGTACCGAGTTCGGTCGTATGCCGTTCTTCCAGAAAGGAGCCAAAGGCCGCGACCACAACCCGGACGGCTTCACCTGCTGGATGACCGGAGCCGG
>Ga0138256_10007021_pt1 | contig 11904 bp, 10 predicted proteins | sample KNB2016incub_MG_FD_105486 | JGI IMG/M metagenome (GOLD analysis project Ga0138256, IMG submission 105486) | Active sludge microbial communities from wastewater in Klosterneuburg, Austria - KNB2014incub_MG | ecosystem: Engineered > WWTP > Activated sludge > Unclassified | place: Austria...
AGTCGAGACCTGGTGATTACTAATCATAACATCATCACAGCATTGACCGTTTAACCACGCTCTTTCGATCGGGACCGGTCCCACCCACTTGATCCACACCAGAGAAAAATGCTCCGCGACCATCCGGCCCCAATACAATGTATGAATCGGCACAAGCCACGGCTTGCCGGTGATTACAAGTTTCTCTGCATAACCAAATCCCACAACCTGCCCATGATCCGGGTCAGAAAATTCAGCCCGTGCGCCACATGCCAAACATTCCCACTCGACCCGCACCTGCTCCGTATCCAACAACGTCACAGCTACTTGCGGCGTAATACTCCGCCAGGACTCGCTCCCGCCACGGCACCGGGCCTGCATAAAACCCGCTTCGGCAATTGGAGGATTTTGACGAGTTATCCTCGGCATAAAATTTGACAGCCTACCCGCAAGCCGCCAAAGGCCGGCGGCAATGTTCAACCCTGGCGGAGAGAGCTGGATGTGATAGCCAACAAACAAGTCACCATCAGGGCCGACGACGTCGAAGTACCACTTTTCCAGTTTGAGCGATGACTGAGGTGTCATATATACCAGTTGGTATCCCTTAAGTTATTCCCTTTGGAACCCGTGAAAAAATGCCGTAGGGTATACCCATGTCTGACATTTTAGGCGGCATAATCATAGGACTATCCGAAGCGCTGGCCCTCACCAGAGGCGAGCCTTTGGATTCCTGTACTACCAACTTGCTAAGTGGCACCGGATTGCAACGCCACCAATTGAAACCATGGATCTACTATCCCTGGGAAAAGTTTCTCGTCGTTCAAAACAACCTGTTGGAAATGGCCATTGGTAAAGAATACGACATTCTGATTGACACCATCTTAACAAATACTCCCTATTTCAATCTATGGAGTCGCATCATGCGGGAAGTCGCCAGCCCGCAAATGATGTATAAGATAGTTTGGAGCTGGTTCGGCCCGCGGAATTTCCGGGTGGTTACTTCGAAGATTAAAATCGCTGACAGCGGTGAAATCGTCTTACGAATTTCGATGAGGCCCGGATATGCCGACAGTGAAAACTTTATGCGCATATCCTCAGACATGGCCATCAAACTGCCAATTGTATTGGGACTACCTCCCTCCAAAGTGATTGAACGGGAAGTCGATGCCCGCAGTCTGAACGTGATTTTGCTCCCACCGCGATCGGCGACTGCCTTATCCAGAGTCGGTAGCGCCTTTCGCCGGGCGATATCACCTAGCACCAGGCAGCATATCGACTTCACGCGAGAAATCGTCGCAAGTCACGAGCAGGCGGCCTCGGCGGAATTCAATTTTTCCGCTCTGTTCGATCAGGCACCAGACGCACTGCTCATCACTAGAGGCGACGAGGTGGTCGCGCACAACAAAGCGGCCATAGATTTATTCAATTGGGCGGCTTCCCTTTCAGAAAATGCGGATAGAGAAAGCCCCAATGGCGTTCCTCGCCTTTTCTCGGAAATGATCCGTCCGGATCAACGCGAAGCCTTTATGGCGGCGGGCAGACAGGGTGTTTTTGAACTCGCTATACAGGGAAAACCTATTCGTGGACCCATCGTTGAGATCCGAAACGGCGGACATATCACTCATGCCAGCTCCGATGCGGAATTCTTTATACTCCGCAACGAAACGCAGCTGATCGAGCTTCGTAAAAAGGCCATCAGCGCACAAAGGCTTGCTGCACTTGGCGAAGCCGCAGCTTCACTGACCCACGAAATTGCGAGCCCCGTCATGGTCTCGCAAGGTTTGGTCGATCAGTTATTGCGAAAAGTCAGAACGGCGGCACCCCCAACGCTCGTAGTCATCGAAGGGCAACTGCGCAAAGCGGCGACGCACCTCAAATACGTTTCAGACCTGGTTCACACATTTGGTCGCTTCATGAAAAGCGGTGAACGTGAGCTTCAATCAGAAGCCCTGTACGATATCGTTTCCTTCGCCCTGGAAATCTGCGAGCTCAAGGCTAAACGCGCTGAAGTTCGCCTTGAACATGCTCCCGTTGCCACAGATCTGCAAACCACCTTGATTCGATGCGTTCGACACGAGGTAACGCAGGCTGTCGTAAACATCATCAATAACGGGATCGACGCTGCAGCTGCGACACCCGAAAAATGGGTCCGCGTATGTCTTCGCAGTCAATCAACAGACCAGATCGAAGTCGTCATTGAGGACAGCGGCCACATTGCCGACCCGATGATTGTGGAGAAAATGCTGGAGCCTTTTTTTACGACTAAAGCCGAGGGAACCGGCATTGGACTTGCGGTGACAAGTCAGATTGTCAAAGCCCATCACGGAAGCCTTTTCATCAGCGCGGATTCAAATACGCGCATCAGTCTTCGCTTGCCAATAACACCCGCTGACGTTTAAGGATTGCACTCTGCTTTGATTTTCGGCATCGGAATGTTGTTGCGAAATCCCGTCAGGTATTTGGCCTTCAGCCACGGCTTCCAAATAGTGTCCGGGTCAATTCCGGTCAGACCGCCGTTAGACTTCACCAACAATGGATTATAGGCGTGCTGGTTCCAAATGGAACGCGTGCCGACCCAGCTGTTATCAGGGGCCTGAAACACGCGAATACCGCGCGCAGATCGATTAGTGTAGTCAAAGCAGTCGTTGGCATGCACGACAATGTTCGCGTGTCCATCACCATCAACATCTGCAATGACCGGGTACTCCCATAAAGTTCCTGACGAGTTAGGCATTTGGTACAAGACACTACCGGAAGCACCATCGTAGATTCGCAAGTAGTCCTCGTCGTTGTAAACGATTTCGTATTTGCCGTCGCCGTTGAAATCAAAAGTCGTAGCGCCGGTTTTGGCCGAGGACGCATCCTTCGTCGGCTTCTGCCACAAACTCGAGCCATCGCCGTTAAACGCAGCGAAATTAACTTTTCCGGCCGCCCCAAATTTCAATTCCCCCGATCCCGTGTAATCCCCAACGTTGTATGGACCGCCACCCGTTCCGGGAAAGGCGACTGAAAAAACCTGCGCACAACTTTGGCCGTTGTAGCCAATCACCTGATCCCCAGAGCGACCAATGATTGTCTCAAAGGAGTCGCCGGGACGCAGTCTGGCAGAAGCAAACATATCGATGACTGTGGTAAACGCACATAGGAGAGTGCCGTCTGACTTGTAGATACCATTGCTGGCTATCACCTCTAAACCACCCATGCCATCGGCATTGGCTGCGATCGGATTTGAGGTGCTGTTAACAAATCCAGCCAGGGTGACTTTTGAAGTGCCGTCTGATCCCTTTAGAATCCTATTCACCGCCAGAACTTCGACGGTACCATCCCCATCGAGGTCTGCAACAGTCGGTCCCGTGGAATAGTAAGAACTTACATAGATAACCGCATCAGCGCTCATCCACTTCTGAGTGCCAGTGGCACTAAATGCATAGACCCGACCGTCCAATCCAAAAGCTACAACCTCCGCAGTCCCATCGCCATCGATGTCACCCAGCGCGGCGGAGGCCGAGGGTAGCACCTTCGGCGCGGCAACCCACTTCTGCGCGCCGGTCTTGCCATCAATGGCGTACAGATACGCGCCGCCGCTGGAATAATTACAGTTACTGGAAAATGCCGGGGTCACAATAGTCGGCGCCGAATCCCCAGCGCCAAGTTTTCCGAGCACCGGAGTTGCCATAACCTGGTTATATTCGGCCGTCGCTCCACTGGCCTGCCAGTTGAACACCTGTGTAAGCTCAGTCGGCGCTGAGGGGAGGGTAAAAGACTGTTTGCAGTCCTCTTTGAGAATGCCATCTTTGTAGGCATCGCCGACATTGACAATTGTTTCGTCATCGCCATTTGAGCTACCAGGCTTTTTATTTTGATTAGCGCTGTCGCCGTTTTCATCGTCAGCGCCGCCGCCTTTTTTCGAGGGGTTGTCTGAAGACGCCTTGGAGTTTTTGGCGCCCGCACCAGCAAAATTCGAGGCGCTGCAATTTGAAAGCAGAAGGGTCACGCACGCTGCCACTATGCAACTCGTAGCCAATCGATTCACAAACGGTCCAGACTGAAACCGGCGATCTCGGAACATAATACCTCCAGAATGCTATGCGTGCTTATCGGCGCATTGGTCCGAAAACTTTAGAATTTTCGGGGATTTATGCAGCATTGCCTGAACTGTTGCCTAAGCCGGTATTTTTGATCCCAAATTTAGTCAATGCCAGTCAAACTCCCCCTATCCCAAACCTCTATATCAGTAAGAGCGTTGATGATGACGCGCCATTCTGTTGGGAGTACCTATGAAGCAGATCATTTCAATTAACCAGATATCCTCAATTTTATTGTCCACCCTAGTGGCACTGTCAGCCGCCGGGTGCGGCGGCAAGAGCCGAAGCAGCGGCGGCGGCGGTGGACATGGTCCGGATGATTCCAGCGACCTCAGCTACGTTGTCGACAAAAATGCGCTGCAGAAGACGGACCAGACCATCGCAGAAGTAACAGGTGCCACTCCGGCCTGGACGGTCCGCGCATCTCAATCCGGGAAAGAGCTGGCTAAAGTGGAAAAAGGAACGATTACCGACGTAATCGGCGCACTTGATAAGTTGAAATTCAAGCCAAAGGAAGTCGCGCTTTTCGAATTGACGATCGCTGCCAAGGGAGAAGATCATCGCATTCTTGCAACCAATCTTAAGGATGCGGCGCAGACATCGGATCTGGCAAAAACGATCTGGGACAAAGACTGCGAAGGCAAGATCAAGCCAGACGTCACTTTTGGCGACGCCGCGTCCGCGTCAGACTATATGGGTAAAGGAGAGATCTCGGTCAAACTTAGTGTTTGCGATATCGAAGGAGCCATCGCGCAGCCCGGAGTGGCGATCATCGCACAACCCAAGTTCTATGAGATCAAAACAGCCGCGTTTAAGTGCACCAAAACCGCCTCAGATTCGGATTACGATTTTATTTATTTCGTTGGTGCGAAAGACTGCACACCTGGCTACGACTTTCTTGTTGGTGAATCAAGCCGAGAGTTCCACCTCCCAAAAGGCTACGACCCCAGCAAACAAGGGTCAAAGCAATTTAACTTGTCGACCTTCGATATCGACAGTAAAAATGGCTATGCATCCCTGATAAACCTGGACTACTCAAAGCCATTTGCGATGACATGCCACGAGGTACGTGTCGATTTATTCCGCAAATCACCGTCGACCGGTGAGTTGGAGTTCGCACCAATGACATGGAAAGCCAGCGAAAGTGGCTGGAACCAACTTGGAACAAAAACTCCAGCCAGCGAAGAATCCCTCTATGCGGCTGCCAACAAGAGAGCTGAACGCACGGCGTACTTCCTGTGTGACTGGGCGAACGAAGTCAAAGACGGAACCACGCTGATCCCGACCTCGTCCCGACAATAACTACTGACGACCGAAGGCAGCTTTTACACGCTGTTCTTCGGTCTTTCGGTAGTCCCCCGGAGAGTCGGAAACAAAAGCAGAGGTACCTGAAGTATAGGTCCTCTGCATCGCATATTTGTTCCGCCGGGAGGTCGCACAACCACTTGTGATAAAAAGTGCGGATACCAGCGATGTTATCACCAGAATTCTTAGTCCATTCCACACAGCTAAATCCTCCTCTAACAATTCGAAAGATCCCTCGTGCCGCATCTACACGGTCGCAAGAAATCCAGCCATCTTATGTGTCTTCGTCTGGGAATTCATCGGTCTTTAGATCAAAGACTAAAGGCATATTTTGATTAGATTTAGTGGGCAGTCTTTTCCCACTAGCTTCCCGAAGGCCCTACGCCAGCGACTATTTCGCTTCAATGCCGACGACAAGCAAATTCCCAAAGGGAAATTTCCATTGCCGATGGTTTACCATTCGCGAGAGCGCTGCGGCCTGTTGGACGCCAAAAATCGCTAAAAATGGCGTAAGAAAGTGGGTTGTTGTTTTGAACGAAATCCGAAAATGTCTGTCAAAATCCGGAACTATGGATTTGATCTTCCTCTCAAAATTATAAAAGTGAAACTTTGTCAGATGTTGCTCTTCATATTTGACACTAGAAACACGGTTCAACAAAAGCTCGATAAAGGGCCACGCACTCAGATAATTTGGCGTGGACAGAATCAATGCCCCTCCCTTTTTAAGAACTCCTGATTTAAGGGTGTCAAAAAGCTTTGCGATTTCATTTCCGGTCAGGTGCTCGATCACTTCTATTAGAGTGACTACGTCAAAAGACTCGCCCAATTTAGAAATCTGATCAAAATCGGCGCACTGTCGAAACTCGCGAAAAGGCGTAGCATACTTTCGGGTAGCGTAAAGCACCTGTTCGGGAAGGATATCGACCCCCAATTGCCGCGGAAATTTTTCAGCACTGAGCAGCGAGAGAAAGGTCCCGCCAAAACAGCCGATGTCCAGTATTGCTTGCGCCGTAGATGGAAGACACTCCGCAATCCGTTCAAATTTCAAAAGATGCCAGGCGCGCCGCACCGGCGACCCGTGCTGAGCGACATCGTCGTAGAACCCTGGCGGGATGCCCGAATAATCAAATTTTTGACTGACCATATTTTCTTCTGTTCCCCCAGGGTCGCAGTACATCCGAAAGTAGCAGGATGAAACAAATCACTCCCAAAGGGAACGACCATATCAGGTACTTCAGGTAACCAGGAACATATCGCAATTCGATAAATCCATTCAACCCGGCTGGCTCGACCCGGAGAACCTCATGCGGGGCCGACACAACCCTCCCTCCACCATTGTATACCGTCCACCCATCGAGGGAATTTGTGTTGATACTCAACGCTCCGGGCGAGGTAAGAAGGTATTTCAAAACGATTTTCGCCGGAGTGTATTCCACGATATTAACCGTTCCTGAAGTGGCATATGCCTCTCCCATATATAAAGGATCTTTTACGTCGCGAACAGACGTAGCAGGGGCGGCGGGCTCATAACACTGACGCGACCCCATGTTACGATTCAGATAGTGCGTCGGCTTGACCCCGTATGGGATCGTACCCAGCAGGCTGTCGCTGGCGATTGGTCGTGTTAAAAATTCAGCGTCAACCGAGCTCTTGCTGAACTGACGCTGGAACGCCAGATTGTGCACGGCAAAGAATTCGATGAGCATGATTAGTCCCAATAACGGCGTCTTCATGGCACGCAAACCTTGAGCAGCCAGAATCAAAATAAAAATAAACATAATGATAAACACGCGGCTTTGAACGTGCGCATTGTTCACCAGGGGGATTTTTAAAAAGACCTGCCAGGGATTCACGGGATCGCCCCAGCCGCTTGCGGTCCAGAACCAAAACACCGCCGCGAGTAAGAAGGGCCACACTTTACGAAAAGACGAAAAAACAGCAACTCCCATCGCGGTGACCAACGGCACCCCCAGATAACACGCGTACTCGTGAAATCCAAAAATTAACGGAGTGCCTGTGCCCACACTTAAAATCTGGCGAGGATAGAAGAAAGAATAGCCGAGCGCCCGAAGCTCCATGACCTCGGTGTGTAACGCCGGAAGGCGGCTGCTGTGATACCATAAAACTGGAATCCATTTTCCACTTGAGAGCAGAAATGCTGAGACTCCAAGCAAGATCCAGTGAAATGGAAATCCCCTCAGGGAAACGACCAGTGCGCGTCGGGCCTCGGACACCGTCAAAAGCAATGACAATAAAAAAAGCATCGTGAAGATGACTGTGTAGATGCCCCCGTCTAAGAGGGTATGAGCGAAAAAAAATGCCGCGCACCACAGAAATGGTAACCGGTCTATATTGAGCAGCAGTACACCAGCCAGAGGCAGAAGCAGAATGGACCCATAGGTGATGTGTCCCTCGGCAAAGTGTGTGCTAAACCAGCTGCACAGCACATATAGCGCAGCAACAACAGATGCAGCAAAACGATCAAACTTCAACCTTTCAAAAAACCACTTACCACCAAGAAACCCCAGCACCGTGTAAATCATCAGCGAAAAGAGGTTGGCAAGATGCGGCGGGAAAATCAGATCCAGCACACCAAATAGAGAAAAAACCCGGGACTGCGGGTTGGCCAGGATATCCAATCCGCCGCACATCCAGGGATCGTGCAGGGGAAACCTCTGGTAATGCCAAACATTCGAACTGACGATCCAGCTTAGCGCATTGAAATAATCCCAATCACGGGGGATCGTCTGCGAAAAATTCCAAACCGGCACCGCGAAAGCGGCTACCGTGCCAACAATGGCAAGCAATACGAAATGAATGTGACTGACTTGCCATTTGAGGCGGGTAAATTTCATGAAAGCCGCTCTGTATTCAACAAGGTGCTACTGCTCATACATCTGATTCCAACTGTCCACCAGGAAACTTTGCGAACTTCTTCAAAACATCGCCGTGAATCGGATCAGGTCGGTCCCATGGCCACCCACCAAATCCTGTATTCCTGAAGTCAGCAAAGGCTTGGCGTAATTCTTGTTCGGAGTTCATAACAAAAGGTCCCCGCTGCGCGACGGGCTCGCCAATAGCACGCGCCTGCAGCAACAAAATGTCGGCAGTGGATTGGGTGCCCTCGATGCGGGTGGCATGCGTCGGGTTGAGTTGTAACCCAACTTTTCCGCGAACAGTCTCAGCGTTGACTGATAGTACCGCATCGTTGCACAAATAGAGCATTCGTCCAACCTCAGGCGCAGCTGGCGCCAGACAGAGGACTCCCCCCGGCGCAATCCTTACTAACAAAATAAGGACTTCGCTGCCGGCGCTTGCCGCCCATGAGTCCGGGGGTGCCGCTATCGCGGACTTACCGGCGAAGTCACCTGCGATGAGACGAATCGATACTCTCCCCTCGTCGAGATCTATAGTTGGTATCGCGTCTTTCCAGAACATCTTAAAATGCGGTGGCACCATTTTACTTTTCTGCGGCAGGTTCAGCCAAATCTGAAATAACTCCAACGGATTGTCTTGTTCTTGATGCAATAGCGGAAACATCTCAGAGTGCTGAATGCCGCTACCGGCCGTCATCCACTGAACGTCGCCATCACCGTAGCGTCCCGCAGCCCCGAGCGAATCTGCGTGGTCAATCCAACCGCGGCGCACGATCGTGATGGTTTCGAAGCCCCGGTGAGGATGGGCCGGAAACCCAGGCACCGTTTCTCCGTGATACATGCGAAAACCATCCCGGACGATAAAATCATCACCCCTGTTACGACCGACCAGCATTTTCGGATCAGGACCAAAATGAGCCTGCCCTTTTGGGTAGTGATCGAAATGGTGAACACAAAACAGAAATGGCTCAATGGTCGGCCATTGAAACCCAAGGGGGAATTGCTTTTGGATCACTTGTGACTGATAATCCATGGCGATATACTCCCGATTCTCCAAAATGCGTGTGCAAAGCAAGCAAGGCGATTACATATTAAGATGTTTTTGAGATATTTTGCATGTTTTCTGATGAGCCTCGTCCTGTCAGGCCATGCTCTTGCAGAAGAGCGGTTTTTTGTTGAAAAGATTTCAGTAACCGCAAGGCGCTCACAAATGGGAGCGGTAAAAAAGATCCTCGACCAACACGACCTCCGAGAGCAGCGCGAGGTCACTGTCACGCAGATTGAAAAAGCCAAACAGGCCCTGATGAATCTGCAGCTATTTTCTGACGTCAAGTGGACAATCAAGCCACTGGACAACAGTAATTCAGAACCGCGTAAAAATGAGCTGCAGCTTCAGTTAGAGGACCGGTGGACATTGATCCCCATCGCTAAGTTCTCCTCCGGCGGTGGGGTAAAGCAAACAACACTGGGCGCTTACGATGCAAATTTTTTAGGGTCTTTGTATGAAGTTGGTGCGCAGATTGAACGGCTCGAAAACACAAATTCCGGAGTCGCGTGGCTTCGCGCTCCGGAGTCAATTGCCGGGCCATTTGGTATGGATCTGCAAGCCTGGAAAACAGCTCGTTTGAGGACAAAGTATGTGCAAGGCCCGGTCGCCCCGGAGATCAAGCAGGGGTTTTTACACCAGCGGGAAAAATTCTACCTCGAACTGTTTCGCGAGGTCATTGAAGATGTCCGGGTAGGATTGATTTTAGATTCCGAAAGCGATGAATTCTCAGAGAGATTTGTCCCCACAGAAACCAAAGACATTAACAAAGGCGTCATACCAGAAGATTCATCTTTTTTAACGAGTGGCCTTCGCCTGCGATATAACCAGCTTAAATACGATAGCTGGCAGGTCATCGGAAGCGATCTCGATCTGACATCCAGGAGAAGTCTGGCCATTGATGGCAGATCAAAGAGCTTCACTGCGATTGACGGCCAGTATCGTTTCTATTTATCTCCTTTCACGAACCATGCTCTTGCATTGCGCGTGAAAGCGGGAGGAAGCAACACAAATGCAGTGCAGTACTGGAATTACTTCGGAGGACTGTCGGATATTCGGGGTTTCGTCGATTGTCGGTTCGCAGGAAAAAACTATTGGATCACAAATGCAGAATATCGGTTACCCGTCATGGTCGGCGATTCGTTGGTAATACAGCAGGTCACTTTTTTTGATGCCGTTTCAGCAAAAGATTCGCCACAGGACTTAAGCTCTGCTTCTGGCGCCAGCATAGGTCTGGGGTTGCGAATCATCATGCCTAAGATATACCGATTTACTGGGAGATTTGACTACGCAAAGCCGATTCTCAGGAAAGACAATATTCCGATTAGTTTTGGTGTTCAGCAATTTTTCTGAGTTCGCTTTTCTTCATTACATTTTTCAGGGGATCAGGTGTTGCCCCCGAAAGTATTCTGACGTAGAATTCACTCAACCCCTCTTGTCAGGCCACAATCACCGCTGAAAAGACGTGACGACTCGTTACGTTTTTAAGACCGCTCATAACCATTGCGAGGGGCAATCAATGGTATCGAGCAGTAAACGTTTTCTTTCACGATCATTCCTTTTGTCAGGGGTCGCCTTTTTTATAAGCGGCTCCATTTTTTCAAGCGAAGGGACCGCTTTAGCTGAGTCACCATTGGTCCGAGAGGGCGCACCGGATCCTGCTCCCGAGGCTGCGACCTACCAAGAGGGCGACTCCTGGGTTACGGATTATCTCCGCCATGGCGGAAATCTAAACGACATCACAGGCGCGGCCATACCTCAGGAATTTAACCTCCTCAGCGGGGACTCTGTGAATACCATCGTAGTACCCGAACGCGAGGATCTGCCTTCACATTTCGACTGGAGAGAAGAAGTGTCGGGAGGACTGCCACCCGCGCGCCATCAAGGGGGATGCGGCAGCTGCTGGGCATTTTCGATCACCGCCGTGGTAGAAGCACTTCAGCTCATCGAAAACCCGGGCCCGACGCTCGATTTGTCTGAACAATCCCTGGTATCATGCTCGGGAAAGGGGAGTTGTAGCGGCGGGTGGTTTAATGCCTTCGATTATGCCGCCAGTACCGGGCTCGCTGAAGAAGTTCAATTCCCTTATAAAGCGTCACAGGTAAGCTGCAAATCCGGACTTACGCCGAAGGTGAAAATTTCAAAATGGGCCTATCTTTCCAACGGCGAAAAGAGTCTAACGACTGCCCAGCTTAAAACCGCAATCAGAACCTATGGCCCGATTGCGACCGTCGTCAACGCGTCGTTTACCTCTTATCAGTCCGGAATCTACAACAGCTGCAATTCATCCTCATTTAATCACATGGTAACTCTCGAAGGGTGGAGCGACGACGATGGTGGCTACTGGATCATGCGAAACAGCTGGGGAACCGAGTGGGGAGAGGCGGGATATATGAGAATCCGCTATACGGACTCGAACGGTAACAAGTGCAACCGCATTGGTGAAATCGCCGCTTTCGCTGTTCTGACTCAGGGTGAAAAATAAGAAATCGCCGGAGTTTGAAGCCATTCTCCCGTGGAGTTGTCATACACACCACGGGAAAACACTCCCCCAGAAAAGAGAAGAAAATTGGGCTCGTCCCATGCCCGCAGGCTAAGAATGAATCCCGATCCG
>Ga0138256_10007022_pt1 | contig 11901 bp, 7 predicted proteins | sample KNB2016incub_MG_FD_105486 | JGI IMG/M metagenome (GOLD analysis project Ga0138256, IMG submission 105486) | Active sludge microbial communities from wastewater in Klosterneuburg, Austria - KNB2014incub_MG | ecosystem: Engineered > WWTP > Activated sludge > Unclassified | place: Austria...
TAAAATTCTTAACGTAGAAAAAGCAATGGAGCATAAGATATACGACAACGAGGAGATAAGAAATATGTTTACTGCCCTTGGTGTAAAAATGGGAACACCAGAAGATCCAAAGGCACTTGACCTCAGCAAACTTCGTTATCACAAACTTATCATCATGACGGATGCCGATGTGGACGGTTCGCATATCGCCACATTAATTTTAACTTTTGTATTCCGATACATGAGAGAGTTGGTAGAGCAAGGCTATGTGTATATAGCACAGCCGCCACTTTACTTAATCAAAAAAGGAAAAACGCAGGAGTATGCTTACAATGAAGATCAACGCAAACTATTAGTTGAGAAAATTGGTGATGGCAAAGAAGACTCCGTAAACATTCAACGATACAAAGGTCTTGGGGAAATGAATGCAGATCAGTTATGGGACACTACCATGAACCCTGATACCCGTACCTTAAAGAGGGTAACTATTGAAAGTGCTGCAGAAGCCGACCGAGTTTTCAGTATGTTGATGGGTGATGAGGTAGCACCTAGAAGAGCATTTATAGAGAGCCATGCAAAGTATGCAAAACTCGATATCTAAAAAACAAACTTCTATTATACAATCCCGGCCAAGTGTCGGGATTTTTTATTTATACTCCGTAGCTTTTAGCGAAGGAGTATTGTCCCAGCTGTAGTACTACTATCATCGTCCCTTGCGTCGCACTCTTGTACTGTATGAATTCTACTGAGCTTGTCGAAGTATGAGCAATTTGCAGAATGCTGATGTTTACTATTGAGTGTTGTATATTTATATTGTGTGCAATTACATTAGACACATACGACGGGGAAGCTGAAAACCGTATTTTGATAGAGTAGGCATCATCCACAAACACCTTCTTTTATGAAAAAACTATTATTAGGTTCGATAGCCCTGACTTTATTCGCCATCTCTGTAACACTTTTTCAAATTAGTTGTCAAAAGGAAGTAGAAGCCCAGACAACAACTTACACATTACCACCAGCTACAACGACAACATTGGGTGGGGTTATTGTTGGCAATGGACTTAGTGTAACACCTTCCGGCGTTTTATCTTTAACTGCTTCAGGTTCCACTCAACTCAACCTCTTAGTTTATTATAAAATAATTGGGGCAGCTATTGAAATATGGACAGCCAAGTATGACGGAACAACACAAACTAAAATAAATTTAACTCTGCCTGCTAACACAGAGTTTTCTGACGATGTGGCTCCGCAGTTATCTCCTGACGGAACAAAAATTTTCTTTACTCTTCAATCAACCGTAGTGGGACAAGATGGAACAGACTTATACTCAGCAAACATAAACGGAACAGGAGTTACAAAAATTATTGACAAAGGTGGAAATGGCAATTATATAACTTTGGGTGGCGTTTATTGACATAGTGAGTAACCTTCACACAAAATACAGCCTCGTTTCTCCGTCCGGTCTTCTCCGGGACGTTGCATAGCAAATTTTTTGCTATTTTAGAAATCTAAAATTTGGAATGGAGAAATTGAGTCTTGCATATTTATGTGTTAGAAACTATTTTAAGCAACACTTTTTATTATGAAACTAAAGTATAAAGTTCAAATCAGCCTTACTGGTATTGACAAAGAAAATAAACAGATAGATAAAACTATCGAGGAATACTTTTTAGATAGCAATCCCATTGTAGCAAGACAACAGGCTATTTCAAAATTAAACTCCTACATTGACATTTTTGATGATGCTAAGAATTCAGGGCAACTAATTCTTAAAAAATGGGGTACAGCTTTTGAAGAGAATTTAACGAACTTTCAAATTCCAAGTTTTGAACTGTTCTATTGCCCATCTCATGACGGTTTAAGTTTCGACGAATTCCCATTGTACTCCTCCATATTGCTTGAAACTGAAGAAGAACTTTATACTGAATTAAAAGACGAACTGACTTTTATTAAAAATCAATTTCCAAATATTCAGCTTGACACTGCTACTTTTGAACTTGATGGAAATTTATATTTATTCATCAAGGACACACCAATAATGGAATTATGACAACGAAAGATGAAACTTATATTCTTGATCTCTGCGATGAAATCCTAAATAGAACTTCACAAAGACAATATAGGTTTAGCTTTTTATTGGGCGATCCAGGTAAGAATGGTAGCTGTAGAAAATTACCAGTTGACGCTTATTACGAAAACTTAAACCTTGTAATCGAATATAAAGAACGTCAGCACACTGAGTCAGTAAATCATTTTGACAAACCAAATAAAATTACTGTTAGTGGAGTTCATCGAGGGCTTCAAAGAGCCTTGTACGACAACCGTAGGAGAGAAATTCTGCTTAAATATAAAATTAAACTTATAGAAATTTCATATTCAGACTTTGAGTATAACAGTTCTAAAAGGTTGAAAAGAAATATTGAGGCAGACAAGAAGAAATTAAAAACACTTTTAGACAGCATCACACAAAAGAGTCGCTAATGGTTTGGTAGTATAAATTCATAATTAGATACAACAATGTGAATCATTCCTCAAACGATAATTTCCCTTCACCTATAACAAAAGAAGATTTTGTTTATTCCCAGATTGGGATGGCATTAATTTCTGCACAAAGAGTTGAATTTATTACTAGCCAATTATTAAATTATCTTACTGAATTTGACAAAAGCCTTTATGGGATAACGACTGTCGAATTTCTAAACAAAACTGCAAAATCAAAAAGTAGTAAGAGGACTTTAGGAACAATATTTAATTTACTCAAATTAAATCCTAAACTAATTATCGAAGATGAACTTGAAAATTATCTTCAAAAAAGAAATTTATTAGCTCACGGATTTTGGACGAAATTTCTTCATTTAAACTCGAATGGAAAAGAAGCAGTGGAGTTTTGTTATGACTTTGGGCGACATTCGAATAAAGTAGAAAGTTTCTTTAAAGGATTTCTATACTTTTTGGCTTTGCGACATGTTAAGGACCGTGACCATTTGGATTCAGGAATAAAAATATGGGGTAATGATTTCGAATATTTTATTTCATCCCTAGAAGAAAAGCAGCTAAAAGACAAAGACGACAAAATACTGAATGAGGAAGGAAGTTGACATACTTGATTCACAGCCCCGTTTCTCAACCGAAAATCTTTTATATCAGCTTTTTTACTGAAAAAAGAACCCCCAGCCATTTACTAAACCAATTCCCAGCCTCAAATCCCATATTTCAGGCTAAATCAAAACATAATAAATACTTAACTAACTCATAATAAATAGCTTAACTCAACTAATACAGGGCCTTTATTCGGCTGTTGGCAAGTTTTCCCCTTTAAAACGGCTTTTAAGGCGTAATTTCAGGAATTACTAACTAAAAACTATTGAAAATGTCTGATGTAAAAATCACCGCATACAGCGTAAAAACTAAAGAAAAAGGTGTCGAGATGTTCGACGCTATAATTACCAAAACAGCAAAAGGTGCTTATATGGCACAGGGTAATGACGGAAAAGGAAATAAGCTTACAACACTAATGGGTGGCGAAAAAGCTTTGGCTGCTATTGCCGCCGGAATTGCAAAAAAAGGCTGGGAAGATTAATTGCCTCCTTTAGGATATTAACTGTATAGCATTACGCTATACAGTTTTTTTATTGCTTCAATAATTTAAATAGGTGAATCCACCCTTATTGCGCTACAAATTCATCCCCAGAAAATAATATCTTCATCCTTACTTTGAGATTATATGAAGCTTGAGAAATATCCACTGAAAGCAGAAAGTAACCTGACTGTATTTGAATTTATTAGTGAAGGTCCTAAGGGATTGATTCGCAAACTAATTCAGTTTCAAAAAACTAATCAACCAAATCTCTATAATCTTGCCTTTGGTGATAAGCACCCTGAAACTGGAGAAATTGATGATATTGCTATCTCAAATAATGGTGACAGTGAGAAAGTGCTGGCAACTGTAGTTGCTGCTTTATATGCTTTTTTTGATAAACATCCCAATGCATCTGTTTATGCTACAGGCAGTACAAGTGTTAGAACAAGGCTTTATAGAATTGGTATTACCCGATATTACAAAGATATCGTCAAGGATTTTGTCCTTTACGGTCAGAAAGGAGATGACTTCTATAAATTTGAAATTGGTACAGATTATGCAGGATTTTTAACTGAACGAAAATTTGATTAAATTACAGTATTATGAAAACAGTGCAAATACTCAATAATAGCAAAATCCCGATTGTCAGTATTGATTCCTCACTTGAGCAATACCGGAATAAAGTGCTTTTTCCTGAGAAACTGGCAAAAGCGAATGAAATGCTTAAAACTGCTAAACTCCCCTTTAAAAAAATCACCGCTTACAACGTAAAAACTAAAGAAAAAGGTGTTGAGATGTTCGACGCTATAATTACCAAAACAGCAAAAGGTGCTTATATGGCACAGGGTAATGACGGAAAAGGAAATAAGCTTACCACACTAATGGGTGGCGAAAAAGCTTTGGCTGCCATTGCCGCCGGAATTGCAAAAAAAGGCTGGGAAGATTAATTGCCTCCTTTTAGGATATTAATTGTATAGCATTACGCTATACAGTTTTTTATTGCTTCAACAATTTGAAAAACTGCTTTTTACCTCCTGTCTCTGCTTCGAGCATATAAAATCCGGAAGGAGCTCCCACAGCCTGAAGATCAATCACCATCTTTTGTAAGAATCCTGTAGCATTGCTGTTGTATTGTTTTATGGCTTTGCCCGTTGCATCATACACTCTTACCGTTAATGACTCTCCATCTGCTAATTGATAGGTCAGGTTAAACACACCAGCCGATGGATTTGGATAAACCTGCCATTGCACATCGTTTGTGAATACAACTGGTCGAATGGCTGAATAACTGAAGCTGCCATCTGCCTCTATTATTTTTAACCGATAATACCTTACGCCTGATTTATTGATTTCTACATCTGTAAAACTGTATCGCTGTTCTGCGTTAGAATTACCTTTGCTATTAACGGAGCCTATTCTTGTAAATCGGTTCAGTTGGTAATCACTATTGCCTCTGGCTACTTCAATTTCAAAACGGCTGATGTTAAATTCATCGCTGGTTGTCCATGCTGTTAGCACATCTTTTGAATTAACCTTATTGGCCGTAAAGCTCAGCAGCTTTAATGGCAACGGTGTATTCTTATCTATGCCTCCATTGCTGAGCCAGAATTCTGAGAAGTCCTTTACTTTAAACTCGGCATAATAACCTTTATCAAAAGGAATAATTTTAGTTTTTGCTGAATTGATAAACAGATAATTTCCATTGACATTATCTGCCAGAGTTCCGTTTTCAATGTTATCATCTGCATCACTGTATTTTGTTACCCCTAATTCATAAGCCGTTGAAGGTTTAAAGCAATAGCTGCATCCAGTGGCTTTAATCAGGGTATCAGTTTCAATATCTAAAAAATAAAACCGAACAGTTGCTGAATCGCTTAATGCTGTTGTAGTAGGCTTAATAGTAATATTTCTATTATGATAAAATTGCAAACTGCTGATACGATGCGGACCCGTATGTATATAAGCCTGTGCATCTGTACTTCCCATTGCTACTGGAGAATTAACCGAAGCAACCAGTTTACCACCAGATAAAAAGTCTACCCAACCCGTTGCTCCAGGTATTGTCGCATTAACAGGAGCGGCCATTGTAACGCCGTCATAAATGCCTACTGTATTGCTATAAATATGAATATCATCAACGGCAATTCCTTCTCTGCTTACACCAGCATCCGAAGACATAACAAAACGGAAACGCAATTGTGTCAATGCACTTACTGGATATGGTATTACTGATAAAGGAATAGTGGCAACATGCCAACGATGATAATCCTGAATACTCCAAAGCTCAACACCAGTTGCATAATCTTTGTTATACCAATTAGTTCCCTGACCGTAAGCACCAAGAGTATCCCATGATTTTCCATCCAACGAATATTCAACAAATGCTCCGTCGCAAAGTGATGTTCCGCAATCTTCAATATCCAAAGAAAGACTAAAGCTCAGCGAAGGAGCCGTCATCGAAGAAACATCAAAACATGGCGAGTACAAATATGATTTTTCGCTGTCATTATAATTACCTGCTATTCTCGTTTTCCATGCTTTGCTTCCACTAGCCGCTCTGTTAATTTTATAAGAAGCAGGAGTGCCGTACTCCCATGAACTGTTTTCGCCTGCGCCATACCAGTTGCCATTATCTGCTTCAAAATTTTGCAAATATGGCGTTGCATTCGTAACAACAATAAGTGGTGTGTTTACAAAATTGACACTGGTAGTATCATTCTCATGATAATCATCCGAAGGATACATTACTTCTGCCTCGATTAAATAAGAACCGGTTGCCAATAAGTTTGCACCTGTTGAAAATGTATATTGGAAGCTACTGTTAGCTGCTACGGCTGTTGTAACAAATTCATTTACCCACAGGCCACCATTAATTCTGTAACGAACCGGAATGCCTGGCGATGCAGGAATAATTGTATTGCTGCTATTACGAATTGTGATTTGTACCGGAGTACTTGCACTCAGGTTACAACTATTTATAATTGGTGTATCAATACTTACCATTTGTATATCATCCGTTACTTTATACAATCTGATATCATCAAAAGTATATCCGGCACTTCCGCTATTATCAGCTGCTAATGTCTGGCCATATTGTCCCCAACGAACTTGAAAACTTGTAGTGAATCCCTGCGCCGGAATTGCATTTTGCAAAACATCGCTTATTTCAATGCTGGAAGAAAGTTTGTAACCAGCTTCCACATCATTTTGATTGGCATACAAATCATAAGCTTGAACCCAATTATCTAAATCCGATCCTCTTACCCATACCTTATTAGCGCCGTTATCAACCTGCCCATGATTTTTGAAACGGAAATCTAATCGTAAGTCTTCTGTTGTAGCATCGTAGGTTGCCAAATTATAAGTTCCAGTTAAAGAATCTGTAGTGCCTGCATTGTTAATACTTGCATCCAATGTAATTGCTCTGTTACCAGAGTAAGCAATGCCAGTATTAATAAATGTTCTAATTCTTCCGTTTACATTACTATTTACAAAATCGTATCTATCAAGTGCTGTTAAGCCAATCTGCGGCGTATTATACGATTGAATGGGTGCTGCATCAAAATTATCAATGAAAGGAGATACAGGAATAATTCCGGTAATCGCCGGATTGAGTAATTGTTTTATAATTTTTGTTTTCGAATCATTTTCAGTCACAGGATCGCCTATTTGAGAAACAAATGTTTCCAGCGTATAAGTTCCAACGGCCAATAAATTAATCGTTGTAGCAAAAGTATGATCAAGCGATGCGCCACCTGCTATTGCAGGATTTGTTATTACTTCAACTACAGGTGCACCAGCATTTAAAATATAGCTGACTGTTATATTGCCTGTGGTTGGTACATCATCAAGATTTTTAATGCTGATTGTTACAGGAACATTATTTCCCAAAGCTGTTGACGTTAATAATCTGCCGGACTTTGCTGGAGAAAGAATTGTATCCAGCTTAATATCATTATCAGAAATAACACCTACACAAGTTCCATTGTTAGGTTGTCTTGATACGGCGATAGCTCTTCTTCCCGGACTGTTACTTGTACCAATCAATGGTCGCACCGAAGCCCAATAAACAGAATCTTTTGACAAGCCGCTTATCGTATATGTAAATGTGGTATTAGGAACTGTTGCTACCGAAACCATTTCATCTCCTCGTAGCATCATTACTTCATATCCTGTTGCAGCAGGTTCCGCCGTCCAATCAATAGAACAATAACCTTCGCATTGCACAGTAGAAAGACTTGCTGTAATAGTATCTGAAATTACGAACGGAGGACTTGTGCTTGAAAACCCAGTTCCGTTTCTTGAAATCCTTACTCTTGCTTCGTCTGTTGTAATTGATGGGATAACAAACCATTCATTGGGATCAGGTGCACTATAAAAATACAATCGCTTATTAGCTTCAATATTATTTTTAAGTGTAGTCCAGGAAGCTCCATTATTTGTTGAATACTCTAATGTAAAATCATTTTGTGGATCCCCATAAGAATCCCAACGAACTACCATGTTTTCTCCATGTAAATATGTTTCTCCACCAAATGGTGCTACCAGTTTTGTTTCTGTTGGAACAAAATCATACACTATAAAATATTCCTGTGATGGATTCTGTGTAATGTTTGTCGCTTTTATCTTGATATTATAATTACCCGTAGCAGGGTTTTTTATAACCACTTGCTCGATATTATTAATATTGTCAACTCCATTATGAGCATTATTTTTTACCTGCAAATAGCCAGTATCTAATACCAATGGCAACACTGGTGGACCAGCTTGAGGTGTAACTTCCAGATCAAGGTCATTAACTAATGTTTGGAATGAAACCGGAGCAGCAGCAGGATCGTTCCAATACAACATCACTTTTAATTCCGCTGTACCAGCTGGCACATTAATAGCAATTACATCATCAGGTGCAGCAACTACAATTGTTCCAGTCGCAAATCTGTTATTCTCCAGCATATCCACTGCTCTGGAAAAATTAGCAACACCGAAACCATGTGTAAAGTCAGGGCCAGGGTTTCCCCAATCATCACCACTGTTACAAACTAATGCTTTCATCAATCCATTTTTTGGATTAGCACCTGCATTTTGTAATCTATACTTTTCATATAACAATGCTAAACCACCAGCAATGGCAGGCGAAGACATACTGGTACCTGTATTTTCTCCATAACCCCAAACGGGAACTGTTGATTCTATGAAAGCCCCAATAGCAACTATTTCTGGCTTAACTCTACCGTCTCTTACTGGCCCTCTACTGGATGATTGGTAAATTGTACCAATAGGCGATGCATTACCAACAGTAATAATATTTTTTGCTGCCTGATAACCTCCAAGCACAGTTCTGAAGCTATCCGGAAATGGACCACATTTTTTTAACCCTGAGTTACCTGCGGAAAAAACAGTTTGAAGATTTGTAAGGCTTACTGCCTGGTCATCTAAAATTTTCGAATACAAATCATAAAGGCCGAACGTATTACAATCCGTTACATCATTCCCATACGAATTATTTGTAATGACCATGCCATGATCAGTAACATAAGCCGGAGCATTAGCAAATACCTTTTGAAATACCTGACTTAATATTGTAGCCTTTGGAGCAAATCCTGTTCTTAATTCATTTATAATCCCAGCACCACCAACGATACCAGCCACATGAGTACCGTGATAATTATACGGCGCATCTGCTCTATTAATTAAACGGTTTGTAAAATCTGTGTGCAATTGAAAATCGGCATTATCTCCAACACCGACTACAACTCCGCTTCCTTTTAAATTCTTTCCTCCTTGGCTTATGGGTGCAGTAAGTATAGATGATCGAACACCATCTCTTCCCCAGTTTGTCCAACCTGGATTTAGCGGCTGATCTTCTCCCGGCATTGATTCTACATACTCAACAAAGGGCAGTAATGCTAATTCCGCTAACCGTTGCGTCGAAACCCGAACTGATATTATTCTGTAGTCTTTATACTCAACATTTATTACATCAAAGTTTTTGCTTCTCAATTCGTTGCTCACAGTTTCATACAAATATGATTTCGGAAAACTGATTCTTACATCAACAGTACCTGCTACCTTAACTGCCGAAGGACGAAAATTTCCAACTGCGAGATCAACAGACATTTTTTGATAGGACGTCAGTTCTATAATTCCTCTTACATTGGTTTGTAAAAGAGAGACTAGATCAATGTTTCCATTTATAGTTGCTGTATATGCATTGTTCGGAACATAATCCAATAGCTCAATTCCCGATTCCAGTAATTGCTGCTTTTGCAGTTGAGTCGGAATTTTATCAAACTGGATTATTACAAATGACTTATCTGTAATCCTGGATAATGAACGATTAAAAGAATTAACTCTTTCGGCAGTAATATTTTTTTCTGGTGTTATTGTTCCAGATTTTAATAAAAGATTGTACGAGGAAGCAGTTTGAGAATTGACAATCTGGGCCAGTGAAGAAAAACTTACAAGCAGGCAGACTGTTATCAGGGGAATTGGATTGAATCTCATAGCGAATTTTAAAGTACTAAAAGTATAACAAAAAAGCCGAAAAAGCCAACCCTGTAAAGGATTTGAGAGAGATACGTATAAATTACTATCGAGGGATTTTTGAAGCCGAAAAGCAAAAGTTGTGCATGGATTGTAAAAACCGGTGCATTTCTTCCATGCTGTTCATATTGTTGGCAATAAGCATAAACAACTTACCTGTCTGTTTCAACTTTGCTTTATTAGTTCCTGTTTGCAAAAATTCAATGATCTTCTGGAATGTATCCGATTCAAAATAGGGTGAATCAGCCCGATTAATAAAGAAACAACGCTGCGTATTTTCTTTTAACGACATCTTTTCGAAGCCAAGACCAACAGCTAGTTTTCTACAACGTACAGTAATAAATAAATCTTCTACCTGCTGCGGTATTGGCCCAAATCTATCATGCATTTCCTGTTTCATCAATTCAAGATCTTCCTCCGTTTCGCAATTATCTAATCGCTGATATAATGATAAACGTTCGGTTATACTTTCAACATAATCATCAGGAATTAATATTTCCAAATCAGTATCAATGGTACAGTCCTGTACAAAATCATCCTGCTTTGCAATTTCTTCTTTAAATAATTCTTTGAATTCTGTTCGCTTTAATTCACGGATAGCTTCATCCAGAATTTTCTGGTACATTTCAAATCCGATCTCAGCCATAAAACCGCTTTGCTCGCCACCGAGCATATTACCAGCTCCACGAATGTCGAGGTCTCTCATGGCAATCTGGAATCCGCTTCCCAGTTCACTATGTTGTTCTAATGTCTGTAATCTTTTTTTCGAATCATTCGGCAATGTACTCATTGGTGGAGCCAGTAAATAACAGAATGCTTTTTTATTGCTTCTTCCAACTCTACCTCGTAGCTGGTGCAAATCACTTAAGCCAAACTGGTGTGCATTATTAACGATGATGGTATTTACATTCGGAATATCAACTCCGCTTTCTACAATATTTGTAGAAACCAATACATCATACTTCCTGTCAATAAAATCAAATATTCTTTCTTCCAATAAATGGCCGTCCATTTGTCCGTGAGCAAAACCGATACTTAAATCAGGACAAAGTCCCTGAATGATTGCTGCCATTTCTGCAAGGCCAGCAATTCTATTGTAAATAAAGAATACCTGTCCGCCCCTTTCTGTTTCAAAATAAATAGCTTCCCTGATGAAATCTTCATTGTACACCTGCACTTCCGTTTGTATCGGCTGACGATTCGGCGGCGGCGTATTCATGATGCTCAAATCCCTTGCACCCATCAATGAGAATTGTAAGGTTCTTGGAATTGGTGTTGCAGTTAATGTTAAACAATCAACCGCAGTACGCAATGTTTTTATTTTTTCCTTGTGACCCACACCAAATTTCTGTTCCTCATCCACTACCAGCAATCCCAGGTTTTTAAACTTTACATCTTTCGCCAATAAACCATGAGTGCCGATAATAATATCAACTTTACCTTCTTCTACTTTTTTAAGCGTTTCCTTTTTTTCTTTGGCTGATTTGAACCTGTTTATATAATCAACCGTCACCGGAAAATCTTTCAGCCTTTCTTTAAAAGTCTGGTAATGCTGAAATGCAAGAATAGTTGTAGGAACTAAAATAGCAGCCTGCTTTCCATCTAAATTGGTTTTAAATGCCGCTCTGATGGCAATTTCTGTTTTACCAAAACCTACATCGCCACAAACCAACCTATCCATCGGTGATGGCGATTCCATATCTTTCTTTACATCAGCCGTTGCTTTACTTTGGTCAGGAGTATCTTCATAAATAAAAGAAGCTTCCAATTCTGTTTGCATATAATTATCCGGAGCA
>Ga0138256_10007023_pt1 | contig 11901 bp, 12 predicted proteins | sample KNB2016incub_MG_FD_105486 | JGI IMG/M metagenome (GOLD analysis project Ga0138256, IMG submission 105486) | Active sludge microbial communities from wastewater in Klosterneuburg, Austria - KNB2014incub_MG | ecosystem: Engineered > WWTP > Activated sludge > Unclassified | place: Austria...
AGGTGGTAAAAATCCTTACTTGTTCTCAACAGATGGAATTAATTTTCAAACCAATAATGTATTCAACCTTGCACAGGGGAATTATATAGTTACGGTGAAGGATGATAATAATTGCACCGCTTCTCAAAACATTTTTATTCCATTGGATAATATAGTAACGCTTGACGCCGGATTGGATCCCACTATCTGTGAAGGAAAAACTGCCCAGCTTTTTGCTGTGTCAAATGCAGCCGGTTTCAGCTGGACACCTGCCGGGTCACTTGACAACAGCGCCATCAATAACCCTGTTGCTTCGCCGGTAATAACAACAAAATATTTTGTTACTGCCATAACCGGCATTTGTTCGCAAACAGATTCTGTTACTGTTTTCGTAAACCCTGCGCCAAAGGCTAATGCAGGCCCCGATCATACGATTTGTTTTGGACAGAATGTACAGCTCACCGGATCAGGCGGAGTTTCTTATTTCTGGTATCCTGCTTCTTTTTTGAACGATGCCCGTATGGCAACTCCTACTGCTATCAATTTATCAGGTTCAATGACCTACTCTTTAAATGTGATCGACGCCAATGGTTGCGTATCATTAAAGAGAGACAGCGTAGTTGTTACAGTTACACGTCCGGCAATAGTGTATGCAGGAAGAGATACAACTTTAGCAATAGGCCAGCCTTTACCACTGTTTGCAGCCGATGTGAACAATATAGGTTTTGTACAATACCAATGGTCGCCTTCATACGGATTAAATGATCCTTTTATTGCTAACCCAACCGCTATACTTGACAGGGATATGGTCTATACAGTTACAGCCCGTAACAGTATCGGCTGCTTAGCAAGTGATGACATAAGAATTAAAGTGTACAAAGGCCCAGATATTTATGTGCCCAATGCATTTACACCGGATGGCAATGGGGTGAATGATATTTTAAGGGCAATCCCCGTTGGAATCAAAGACTTCCGTTATTTCCGCATCTATAACAGGTGGGGTACTTTAATATTTACCACCAATACTGCGTTGACCGGATGGGATGGAACCATCAAAGGCAACCGGCAATCAACAGAAACTTATGTATGGATGGCAGAGGGGCGGGATTACAAAGGAAATATTGTTCAGCGTAAAGGAACGGTGACTATAATAAAGTAAGAAAAAAATTATCATTTTTTAATTACTGCTCTTAATTGATTTAGCATCCTGTCACTTAGCCTTAAATCTGCAGTGATTATTTCTCCCAGTGCAATCAGGCCGTCTCTATATTGAATTGGTTTGTTGTAATTGGTTTTTAAGCCATAGGGCAAAACAACTTTGGCTGTATACCCACTATCTGTAGCAATATTTGAAATAAAATCCAGCCTTGCTTCGACAGCGCCATATTCCTGGAAAGGGTAAGAAGGCAGTTTTAGCAAAACTTTCTGCCCCTGCCTCACTTTACCGAAATTGTTCTGTGGAATTAATATCTCTGCATAATAATTACTGTTCTCCGGATTAATAAAACAAATAGTCTGGTTATTTTGCAATTGCTGGTTTTCCTGTATAAAGCCTGCGTAGGCAATCTTGCCATCAACGGGTGCAATCAATAAGTATTTGCTCTTCCAGTCATCCAATTGCGCTTTGATGGTATTAAGTGCCTGTGAGAAAATCCCTTTTTGCTGTGCTATTTCATTCTCCAACTGCAGTATTTCTTTTCGTTTTTCGTGCTGACTGTTTTCATTGCTGATAATGGCTGAATTTACCTGTGGGATGGTCATTGCCTTTCCGATATATTTGCTCTTTTCATTTCGGTAATCTAATGGAGAAATTACTTTTTGCTCTTTTAGTGTTGTATTGGCATTAAAGGTTTCCCTAGCCAGGCCTAGGTCTTGTTGCTGCATTTCCTTTTGCTCTGTTAAATTGGCATGAAGGCGCTGCAGATAAATGATATCGGCTTGCAGCATGGCCTTTTTCTTTAAATAATAGCCTGTTGCCAGGTATTGCTTAAACAAAATAAACTGCTGCATAAAAGCCTGATAGGCCTGCTGCACTTCCCCTATATGTTGGTATGGCTGTAAAAAGTATTTTGGTATTTCTTCAGTTTGATCGTTATTCATTAATACCTGGGCAGAATCAATAGTTTGTGAGAGCATCATTACTTCGTATGGATTGGCCCTACTCTCCATAAATCCCAGCAACTGGCCCCTTTGCACAAATCTCCCCTCAATAGCATTCAGTTTTATTAATTCCCCTTCCGTTTTTGTCTTTACTTCTTTAGGCGCATTGATGGAAGTAAGTCTTGCCCTTGCCTGCACCACATCAGGATAATGGATAAAAAATGTTGAAGCCACGATCAACAGCAGTACCATAAAGAAAATTGTGATGCCCCAACGAATGAGAAAGCCGGGCTTATTGGAAATGATCTCAGCTACTTCGCTGCTACGTAACAAATTATTATTATTCATCCCGGCATTAGCCGAAAAACCAGCTATCCCTTTTCCCTGAAAAGTATTTTCAATTGGCATAAAATATATCTTTGTAAAAAATATTAAAAATGAAAGCACAGACCATTACCATTGAAAAAAAGCGTTTTGCCATAATTCCTGAAAAAGAATACCTTGGATTGCTGGAAGATATTAATGACATTAAGAAGGTATTTAAACGCAAAAATGAAACAGGCATGGAAGCAGGTTTGTTTTTTACGAGATTGAGAAATAAAAAAAAGGCTAAATAAAAGCAATGGCTTATACGGTAATTATTAAAAAAAGTGCTCAGAAACAAATTACTGCCATCCCGGGTATTTATATTCCGGCTATTGAAAAATCTATTCTTGCACTTGCCAATAATCCCCGCCCTGCAGGCTGCAAAAAACTTGCCGGCAGTAAAAATATTTACCGGGTAAGGGTTGGTATTTACCGAATTGTTTATGAAGTACATGACAAAATCGTTACTGTTTTTATTTTTGATGTTGACCACCGTAAGCAGGTTTATCGTTAAACATACCCAGCCGGGGAACATAAAAACCAATTTAATTCCCTAACTCCAATTGATTCCTCACCAGTTCAAAATACCTCCCCTTCCTCATTGCCAGTTCTCCATGTGTGCCGCTTTCGGTTATCTCGCCATTGTGCAACACTACAATATTATCGGCATGCTTAACCGTACTTAAACGATGGGCTACCACTACAACAGTTTTACCTTTAAAAAACTGATTCATATTTTCCATTATCGATCTTTCATTGTTGGCATCCAGGGAGTTTGTGGCCTCATCAAAAAAGACAAATTCAGGGTTTTTATATACGGCCCTTGCAATCAATATCCTTTGTTTCTGCCCTGCACTAATGCCATTTCCTTCTGCTCCGATCTTTGTATTAAACCCTAAGGGCAGCGATTCGATGAATGTTTGGATATTGGCAACCTTACAGGCATGGAGCAGTTTATTATAATCAGGCCGTTCATCACTTACAGCAATGTTTTTTGCAATACTATCATTAAATATATATCCCTCCTGCATTACACTGCCGCAATGGCTGCGCCAGTATTTCGGGCTTATGTGGTTTAACCTCACCCCCGCCCCCTCTCTATCCTTCGACAAGCTCAGGAGAGAGGGGTGTTGTGAAGAATTCAGCGAAGATGCTCCATAATCTTCGCTTTGCTCTTCGCTCTTATTTCCCCCTTGGGGGATTGAGGGGGCTCCAATTTTTATTTCGCCCTTGTAGTTTTCATAAAATCTTAAAAGCAGCTTTAGTAAAGTTGTTTTACCGCTGCCGCTCATTCCTACAATAGCTGTTGTTTTGCCTTCGGGAATATGCAAATTGATATTCTTCAATACAGGCTCGTTGCCTGCGCCTGTATATGTGAAAGAAAGGTTTGTCAGGCTGATTGATCTGCTTTCCGGTAAAATTTTATTCAACTCTCCATACCCTCCGCTAATTTCTCCTCCTTTTCCTCCCCCTTGGGGGGAGATAGAGGGGGCCGTTTCTTCTTCTTCCATCTGGTGTATTTCATTCAGCCGTTCTAAACTTATCTTTGCGTCCTGCGCCTGTTGGGCAAAACCAATGAGTTGCTCAACCGGGCTGTTTAACTGGCCGATGATATATTGCACCGCCAGCATGGCCCCTAGTGTCAGTTGCCCGTCAAGTACCGATTTGGCAACAAAAAAAGTGATGAGGATATTCTTTCCTTCGTTAATAAAAAAAGCGCCTGCCTGTTGATACTGGCTTAGTGATAAGCTTTTAAAGCTTAGCTTAAACAAAGATGCCTGCAAGCCCTCCCACTCCCAGCGACGCAAATGCTCTGCACCGTTTAATTTAATTTCCTGCATGCCATATATTAACTGCATGGTGGCCGTGTTTTCTTTACTGGCCACCGCAAAGCGCTTATAATCTAAACTGCGGCGATAACGGAGAAACAATTTTATCCATAAAAAATACAAAATGCTGCCAATGCAAAAAATACCAAACACATAAGTATTATACTGAAGCAGTATAGAAAAAATAACCAGGTTGAACATAGAGAATAATGTGCTCAGCGCCGAGCCTGTTAAAAAACTTTCAATACGCTTATGATCACCAATTCGTTGAATGATATCTCCCGTCTTTTTGGTATCAAAATAACTGAGAGGTAGTTTCATCAGCTTTATCCAGAAATCGGAAAGTATGGCCAGGTTTATCTTTGTACTGATGTATAATAAAATCCTGCTACGAATAAACTCTACAACTGTGCGGCCAAAAAACAGCATGAACTGTGCAGCGAGTATTAAATAGATAAATGGCAGGTTGTGCTGGTTAATACCCGTATCAACAATACTTTGGGTAAGAAAAGGGAAAATAAGTTGCAGTAAACTACCAAGCAGCAGCCCTATGAATAATTGTACAATGTATCTTTTTTGCTGAGCAAAGTAACCAAGCAGCATACCCCAACCCAGTTTGTTTTCTTTTTCATTTTGCTGTTTGTAAAAATCAGGGGTTGGTTCAAGTAGTAAGGCAACTCCTGCCGGTTCTGACCTCACCCCATCCCCCTCTCCATCCTTCGACAAGCTCAGGAGAGAGGGGTGTTGCGAAGATTGATTGGGAGATGGTGGCGTAGTAATTATGCTGCTTATCCAGCTTTGTTCAAATTCTTTTCTTGATAATTTAATAATGCCTTTGCCTGGGTCGGCAATTGTAATTTTGTCCTCTCGATACTTCGTTCCTCTGTACAGGCTGCGGAGAGATCTACCAGGCTTAAGCAGCACCACAAAATGATTTTGCCCCCAATGTAAAATGCAGGGCAGCGGCGCTTCATTTATTAATTGTGCAAATGTTAACTGCACGCCCTGGGTGCGGAAACCAATACTTTCTGCCGCATTATTAATACCTAACAAGTTTACTCCTTCTTTACCTATCTCTGATTTATTCCTTAAACTTTGAATATTGAAACTTTTGCCATAGTACCTGCATATCATGGCCAGGCAAGTGGGGCCGCAATCCATTTGATTTCGTTGATGAAGGAAGATGAACTTAGGCATTGAATTAAAAACTGTTTTAATTATATTTTTATTGAAATAATTTTTAGACAGTTTTTACCAGTAATATTATCCTAGAAATGTGATATCAAGCTTTTTTCAATTTCATCTTCCTTTAGATTGCCGTTAATTACTAACCCATCTTTACCCAATAAAACATATCTTGGAATACTGGAAATATTAAAATACTTGGTGCCGACTCCATTCCATCCTTTCAAATCTGAAATATTGTCCCACGTAAGTTCAAAACGTTTAATTCCGCTTTTCCACTTTTCCAAATTATCATCTAGCGAAACACCAATTATTGCAAAATTTCTATTTTTATACTTTTGTTCAATTTGTTTTAAAAGCGGAAAATTTTTTATGCATGGTATACACCAACTTGCCCAAAAATCTATCAACACCAATTTTCCTTTATAGGAATTAAAACTAAATAATTGATTCAACGTATCGTGGAATTTTATATCGTAGAATTTCGAAATTTTCCTTAATTCCGGTTCAAGGGAAAATTTTTTGTACCTAATTTCCGATACCAATGGATTATTTCTTAAATCAGTTGGCAAGCTTTCAATATATTTCATCGCTGAATCTTGCGAGAACAATTTGTAGTATGCGTTAAACATGCCTAAGGAAGTAAGATTCTTAGGTTTTTTGGAGATAAATTTGAGATTGTATTGCCTAATCTTTTTGCCCCAAAAATCATTTAAGAACACATATTTTTTATATTTTGAGGAATCTCCTTGCATATAAGAGACAGCACTATCTGCATAATCATTCATAATTACAATTAATGGATCAACACCTTTAATGTAATCTCTTCTGATAATATTTTCTTTTGAGCCGGTAACTTTAGGATAATAAAAATTAGAGGTATCACATTCTATTTTCACATTTCCCTTTGGACTACAAATAAAAACGAATCCCTTTTCAAAATTTTTTAACCTAATAGAATAATAGTCAGTGTAGGGTACCGAAATTTGGAAAGAAAATAATCCTTTAATTGTTACTGCAGAATCAATGATTTTCATATCCTGGAAATCTAAAAAAGGCTTATTCCCTTCAATCAAATAAACAATGTCGTCAAAATTTCTATTAATTATTTTTCCCTCAATTTTACAATAACCTGATTGGCCATTAGAAAATTGTACTATAAAAAAGCTAACAAAAAGTACAATTATATTTAGCTTCATTGAAACAATATTTTTATTCATTTTTTTCTTTTTATAGTTACAATAAGGCAACCAAATAAATTTGGTTGCCTTATTTTTTAAGGATTACATTCCGTTCCACCACCACAGCATTTTTTCGTTGAGCCACATTTTGCACCTACATTATCCGCAGAACTGCATGTTCCACTACAAGCGTCAAAACCCACGTTTCCTCCAGTTTGGCAAGTTGCCCAACAACCACTGGGTTCATTTCCGCCTATTACTTTTTTCATGTCATCTTTTGATAATTTTTTCATTTTATAAAATTTATATTGTTAGACACAGCAGTTGCTAACCGTATCAATTGATTAATATATTCGGAGGCAACTATCTATGCCGTGCACAACATAAGTCTCCGAAATTAAGGCACCTAATTAACTTAGTAGCCTTACGGTTTTTAAGGATTACAAGATTGTCCACTGGAACAACATCTCTTTACATCACCACATTTTACCCCTACATCATCTGTAGCTGTACATGTACCAGAGCAAGAATCAAATGATACAAACCCTGGATTGCAATTTGCTGCACAACTTGAAGGTTCGCTTCCTCCCATAACTTTTTTCATGTCATCTCTTGATAACATTTTAAAATCTTTATATTTCATTATCATAATATTGTGGCAGTTTTATAAAATTCAAAAGCTGCCAAAAATTTTAATGGCCCTACCCAGCCTCCCCAAGGGGAGGAGAACAAGGCTGAAGTTTAATAAATATACCTACTCTTTTATAAAGCCCGTTTTATAAAATCCGGGCAGGGTTTTCGGTTTGGCCCTCCAGGTAACCATCATGTTGTACTCCATAAAGTTTACCTTTTTGCTTGCAAACAAACTCTTATAAAATATTTTTCAATTCATTAATACTATAGGTTTCAGGCAATCGCCTGCCATTTATAAAAATGGTTGGTGTAAAGGCAATCTCTGCCTCTTCGCACCAGGCTTTCATCATATCAAGTTTGCCTGCCTGTTCTGTTAATTCGCCGTTCATGGGGTATTTTGCGGCAAAGACATCATAATCTTTTTTTGCCGGCAGGTACCAGTCATCCAATGCCTGCTCAGTAAGTTGCAGGTTTTCTTTTGCTGCAATGGCAAGTAAATGTTTTACGGGTTTAGCGCCCCGGTCATTCTCATTATTAGTAGCTGTAAAAATCACTTTTACTTTTACGTCGCTGTTATGCTTTACAATTTCTTCCAGCACCGGGTGCGCTTTGGCGCATGGGCCGCAATAAGGGTTGCAAACCTTAATAATAGTGTTAGCTGCATCGGGGTTGCCAATATTAATGCCCAGTTGCTGCCAGCCACCGGGGGCAGCGGGCTGCTGGTGCAGTAAGCTGTTAAAAGTTTCGGGGTTGTACAAAAGCCTTTTGTATGCGGCATTGTAACCGGGCGCTGCTTTTGCGGCAAGGAGGAGCGGTTTTAGGAGATACCACAAAGAAACAGGAAGCAATAGGCAAAAGGCAGCCTCCCCTATCCCCTCCAGGGGAGGGGAAAATGCCGTAGATATTAGCGGAGATTGTAAAGAAGGGGTTTGGGTAAACCAAAAATTTATCAATGCCCAGGTTAATTCCATCAATAATACCGCCTGAACAGCCAGGCATAGTGGACACCATTGCTTTACTACCCTCCACTGGTAATAAATACTGAATACTATATAGGGTGCAGCCAATGTGCCGGCTATTGCCAGCCAGGGTAATTTATTTACAAAAGCAAGGCCGGGGAACAGCAGGAACATGGTGGTGGAAGCAAAATAAAAGAACCCGGCTTCGGCCCAGCTCATACCCAAAATTTTACCGGCCTTGCTGTTAATTACAGCATCGCAATTGGTTTGTTTACCTGCCGTGCAAATGCTTTTTACAAAGCTGTTCGTTTTGTCAATTTCGTAGATCAATAGTAATACGGTAACGGCAAGGCCCAGTAATTTAATTACAGTAATAGTGGAGGCGGCAAGTAAATAAGTTGTGGAGGCATTATAAATTAATTGAAAAATCATTAATCCTGTTAAAAAAGCAACGCCTGTATATGATAATGCTTGTTTCCGCTCTTTTGATTTTTGAATTTTTACTTTTGCCTTGTAATCAGCCTCTCCGCTGTAAGCATTTGCTTCCGCCACAAAAACAATTTTTTGCCATTGCTTTACAAAGCCTTCTCTGTTCACTTGTTTTGGTTTATTGCCATCAGCTATATAACTCACCGTTGAACCGGTAATTTCAGTTACCAGCACAAAGTCTTTACCAGTGTTTTGTGCGTTGCAATAGGTAATAAATGGAGGTTCAAACCGGTTCAGGCTTTCTTCATCAACAGTAAATGCTTCATTGGCCAGATTAAATTTGTCAAACACTTTGCTCAGGCAATATAGGCTGGGATAGTAAGGGTTTTGTACCAGGCTTTCTTTTAATGTTGTTTGTGTAACCGGCGCTTTAAGCAACCGAACATAATGCTTTGCAACATTAAAAAGATTTGTATTAAAGCTTTGTGCCATGGCCGGGGATTAACTCTTTGTAGAAATTTTTCTACCAAAACTCTTTATTAATTATAAAGCTTAGCCATTTAAATCAAAAAAACAAGAAAGAGGTGGTTGTAAATTACAACCTGATAGCTTTTTAACATTTATACCCGGTTTGTGGTATTGCTGCTTTTAAATGGAATAACTAACTTCATTTAGTTAAAACAATAAAGCGCCATGCCCCACGATAAAAAAGATGACCAGCCCGGAGAACTGTTAAAATTATTGAGGAATCTAAAAGGTATAAAACAGGATGATGCCGCCAGCAAATTAGGTGTAAGGCAACAGGCCATTTCCAAATTGGAGCACTGTAAAAAAATAAGCACTAAAAAGTTTGATAAAATAATTATGGCTTTCAAATTTTCGCAGGAAGAAATTGAGGCTGCTAAAAAATATTTACCCCCCCCGATAGCATTTAAAAAAGCGCTCTTCCCGGCTTCCCTATACTTACTCCATACCTAAGCCATAGTAAGCCATATTTAGTTCATCAAAATACATGGGGAAGGGTATTACTTACATACCAACAAATGGACAGTGCTTTTTATCCCGTGGGGTTTTCCAGGCAGATTCCTTATGCTATTTAGCAGTCTTGGCCCAATCAATCGTAATGCTTAAATCCTATCTTTTCTCTCGGCTTTTCGGGTTGTTTCAATAATTGTTTCAGGGCCTGAAAAATCATTTGTATATCAGCATCATGGGCAGTTGCTTTCTTTTCAATTTGTTCCAGCTTCAATAAAATATCCTTATGAGTGGAAAGCATCTCTCTCATCTTTACAAAAATTTCAATAAGCCTGAGACTTACTGTTATAGCCCTTTCACTTTTCAATACATTTGCCAGCATCAGCACTCCATGCTCTGTAAAAACGTAGGGAAGATAGCCACCCAGTTGTTTTTTTGATGGTATCGCATTTTGCGATACCATCATTTCAACTTCCTTCTCAGTAAGCTGGAACATGAAACTCTGTGGAAAGCGGCTTTTATTACGTTTTACCTGCTCCCTAAGCCTGATAGGTTTTACGCCGTATAATTCTGCCAGGTCTTTGTCTAGCATAACCCTTTGTTTACGGACGTAATAAATCTTATCCATCACCATTTCATCACGTACAGCTACATACTTATTAGCCTTAGCCATATAATTTCATATTTAGGCTGTTAAACTAACTCACTCCATCCACCAGCATCGTCTTATTTATTTTCAAAACCAGCCCCTGCAATACTTTTCCCGGGCCGGCTTCTGTAAAATGTGTGGCGCCGCCTGCTATCATTGCTTCCACACTTTGTGTCCATCTTACAGCGCCTGTTAACTGGTCAATTAAATTTCGTTTTATCTCTGCTGCATCATCTACAGCTTTTGCCACTACATTTTGGTAAACAGGGCAGTCGGGATCATTGAAATGAGTGGCGTCAATTGCTGCTGCGAGTTCTTCCTTGGCAGGCATCATCAATGGAGAATGAAAGGCCCCACCTACCGGTAAGACCAGGGCCCGCTTTGCACCAGCTGCTTTCATTCTTTCGCAGGCAATATCAATACCTTTGATAGTACCGCTGATAACCAGTTGCCCGGGGCAATTATAATTAGCAGGCACAACCACTTCTCCAGTTTCTGAGGTGACGGCAGCACATATCTCTTCCACCTTATCATCTGCCAGTGCCAGCACGGCAGCCATTGTTGACGGGTTCATTTCACAAGCCCTTTGCATGGCCTGTGCCCTTATGGAAACAAGCATCAGTGCATTTTCGAAACTCAATGTATTATTTGCAACCAGTGCGGAGAATTCACCCAAAGAATGGCCGGCTACCATATCCGGCTTAATACCGGGCAAAGTTTTAAATGCAATAACTGAATGTAAAAAAACGGCGGGCTGCGTAACATTGGTTTGTTTCAGGTCTTCATCACTGCCGCTGAACATAATATCGGATATGCGGAAACCTAAAATTTCATTGGCCTGTTCAAATAATTCTCTTGAAACGGCATTGGTTTCGTATAAGTGTTTCCCCATACCACTGAATTGTGATCCCTGGCCGGGGAAGATGTACGCATGTGCCATTTTGTTTGGTTTATTGGTTTATTGGTTTATTGGTTTTTAAAATCAGTCCTTCTTTTGTTTCTTCAAATTCTCTTTTAATACTTTAATATACCCATTCAGCTTTTTATGAATTACTTCTAATTGAGCTATCAGCGTTTTATGTTCATCTGTACTTATTAAATTTCTTCGAACAGATTTTTGTAACCAATTTTTTGTCTCCAATATTGAGCCCCTGCTGTAAAAACAAAAATTAATATTCTCTTTAATAAAAAAACGGCCATACCCCTCTGCTATATTTGAAGAGATCGAATCTGCAGCATCAGTTATTTGTTTACCTAATCCAAACTTCGGAAAATTATCCCATTTCTCCACCATATGCCAGATTTTATCACTAAACTCCTGAGAGAGATTATATACATCCAGGTCTTCCAGCGTATGCATAAAAAATGTTTACTTGAAGTTAAAAAGTTCTAACGACAAATAAACAATTAAACAGATAAACAAATAAACCTAATGCAGCTTTGAACTTATCAACTTCACAAACTCACTCCGGGTTTCATTTTTTTCAAACTCACCCCAAAATGCCGAAGTAGTGGTTACAGAATTCTGTTTTTCAACTCCTCTCATCATCATACATAAATGCGATGCTTCAATAACCACGGCTACACCCAGTGGGTTCAGTGATTCCTTAATTGAA
>Ga0138256_10007025_pt1 | contig 11898 bp, 9 predicted proteins | sample KNB2016incub_MG_FD_105486 | JGI IMG/M metagenome (GOLD analysis project Ga0138256, IMG submission 105486) | Active sludge microbial communities from wastewater in Klosterneuburg, Austria - KNB2014incub_MG | ecosystem: Engineered > WWTP > Activated sludge > Unclassified | place: Austria...
CAATGAAAAACTTTCTTCAGATGTTAAAGCTAAGTCTCTGTATAATCTTGGCAATGCTATGATGAAATCAGAAAAATATAAGGAAGGAGCAAATGCTTATAAAGAAGCTTTAAAGCTTAGCCCAAATGATAAAGATGCTTTATATAATTATTCTTATGCTTTAGCAAAACTAAAACAACAACAGCAACAAGAAAAACAAAATCAGGAAAACAAAAAAGATCAAAAGAACCAACAAAAACAACAGCAGGATAAACAGCAGCAAAAGCAAGACCAACAAAAGCAACAAAAAGAACAACAAAAAGAACAACAAAAAGAACAGGATCAACAAAAGCAAGATCAGAAAAAAGAACAAGCACAGCAGCCAAAAATTTCCAAAGAAGATGCAGAACGCATGCTTGAGGCACTTAAAAACGATGAAATGAATTTGCAGAAGAAATTAGCTAAGAAAGAAGGTACAAGAGTTAATATTGAAAAGCAATGGTAATAACAGCTATTAAATTAAAGTACAAGCCTGTATTTTTAGGCCTGATGCTTCATTTGTTGCTTCTAACTACTTCAAATATTTTTGCCGCAGAAATAACTTTTATTGCATCCATAAACAAAAACCCCGTTGGCACCAATGAGCAATTTAGTATTACATATACTTTAAACACACAAGGTAGTAATTTTCAGGCTCCAACTTTTAGGGATTTCAATGTATTAAGCGGCCCTAATCAAAGCACAAGTATGCAATTTATAAACGGCAACATGTCGCAGTCTGTATCGTTTACTTATTATCTTACTGCAAACAGCGAAGGAACTTTTCGAATTGACCCCGCTACAATAAATGTTAATGGAGGAAAAGTAAAATCCAACAGCCTAACGATTAATGTCGTTAAAGGACAAAAAGCACAATCTGGCGCACAACAGCAAAAAGCTGATGCTGCTGAGGCAGGTGTCAACAACAATAGTGTGTTTTTAAGAGTGAGTTTAAACAAAACAAATGTTTATCGTGGAGAAGGTATTTTGGCAACATATAAACTATATACTAAAGTAAATTTAGTAAACTATAGCATTGATAAATTGCCGGCACTAAATGGATTCTGGTCACAGGAATTAAAAATGCCGCAACAATTAGAACTCACCACAGAAAATTACAATGGTGAAATGTATAGAGTTGGTATAGTTAAAAAGGTCCTTCTGTTTCCACAGCAATCTGGCACATTAACTATTGAACCTATGGAAGGAAGCTGCATTGCCCGTATTCAAAACCAACGCAAACGCTCCAATAATCCATTTGATATTTTTAACGACCCGTTTTTTAACGACCCGTTTTTCGGATCGGCACAAGATGTAAAAGTTAACGTAAAAAGCTTACCAGTAAAAATTACAGTCAAAGATTTACCTCAGGAAAGTGACAATGCATTTAAAGGTGCAGTTGGAACATTTAGTATGCAGGCAACAACTGATAATGATAAAGTAAAAGCCAATGATGCTATTAACCTTAAAATAAAAATATCAGGTAAAGGAAATTTAAAACTTATTGATGCACCAGAAGTTGAGGTACCGACTGATTTTGAAAAATATGATCCTAAGGTCAGTGACAACACAAATATTTCAGAAAGTGGTGTCTCAGGCAGTAAAACTTTTGAATACTTATTGATACCACGCCATGAAGGTGAATATACTATTGATCCAATAAAATTCACCTACTTCGACCTTGACAAAAAACAATATGTACAGTTACATTCATCAGAGTTTAAAATTACAGTTAAAGGTATTTCTGGCGATGCAGGTGCTGCACAATCTGTAGCGACATCTCAAAACAAAACAGATATTAAGCTGCTCGGCAAAGATATTTCATTTATTAAAACCGGAAAATTAACTACAAAAGCTGTATCAACATTTTACCTGAGTGCTTTGTATTATTTACTATTTGTAATTCCATTTGCGGCATTAATAATACTGATATTTTTTATTAGAAGAAGAAACAAACTTGCCGGTGATGCAGAATATATGCGAAGCAGCAGAGCTACAAAAATGGCACATAAAAGATTATCCATCGCTAAAAAGATGATTGATGCCAAGAAAGATGATTCCTTTTACGAAGAGATTTCCAAAGCCTTATATGGTTATGCTTCTGACAAACTAAACATCAATTTCTCAGAGATGACAAAAGAAAATCTCAAGCAGAAATTAATCAGCAGAAATATACCTGATACAATAACTGAAAGAATTATTTCAACAATTGACTTGTGTGAACTTGCCCGATATGCCCCACTGACACAGAATAATGACACACAAAAAATTTACGCTGAAGCTGCAGCTATCATTACAGAGCTTGAAAATCTTTTAAACAAATAAACTATGAAAGCAAAACATTTATTTCTCTTACTTTACCTATTGCTTTCAAAGAATGTTTTTGCCGACCCAAAACATGATTTGGCATTTAATGAAGCTAATAATCTTTATTTAAAACAAAACTATTACGAGGCTATTGAAAAATATGAACAAATTATTGCAGACAACATAATCTCATTTGAAGTTTATTATAATCTTGGAAACGCTTATTACAAAACAAATAATTACACTAAAGCAATATTAAATTACGAAAGAGCAAAAAAAATAAAACCTGACGATGCTGATGTAAATCTAAATTTAGCTATTGTAAATCAAAAAACTATTGACAAAATTGAGCCTACACCAAAAGTATTTTATGATCAGTGGTGGGATAACTACCTAGCCTCTTCAACAGCCGACTCATCGGCTGTCATAATGCTGGTTTTTCTTTGGCTATGTATTGCAACAATAGCTACCATGATTCTTATTAAAAATATTCCATTGAAAAAATTATGCTTTATCTTAAGCATAACTCTGGCTTGCTGCACATTATTTTTCTTTGTCACAACCCAAACACGCCAAAGAATAAATGATTCATCAGTAGAGGCATTAATCATTAGTCAAAGTGCTTATATTAAAAGTGCTCCTGATGATAAAGGCACCAACCTGTTTCAATTACATGAAGGGACTAAAATTAATATTGTTGATGAGCTGGGCTATTGGAAAAAAATAAGAATCCCTAATGGAAATATAGGCTGGATTAAATCTAAAGATCTGCAAACAATTTAATCATCATTGCTGACATTCATACCAACGATGAAGCACGATTAGACTCCAGATACGATTATATAAATAATCTTCTCCGGAGAGAAATCTTTGAATTAATTTCTCCACCACACTAAATTTAACAAAACCCGCCTGTTGAATTATCCCCTTATCAAGATAGCGATCAAGCAAATATTTGCAATCAGTTTTTAGCCATTTTGCAAGAGGAATTGAAAATCCTTTTTTAGGTCGCATAAATAATTCTTCAGGTATGTAGCTGGCAAGAATTTTTTTTAATGGGTATTTATTAACTCCATCCTTTATTTTAATATCACTTGCAACTGAGAAAACATATTCAGCTAGGTTATTGTCTAAATAAGGCACTCGTGCTTCAATAGAATTAAACATAGTAGCCCTGTCAACCTTAGTTAATAAATCATCCTGGAAAGGAAACTTAAGTTCATAATTAGCTTGTCTTTCTTCAGGCATGCAGTCATCACTTTTATCAAACATCAGATTCAACATTTCATTTCGATGCGCTATATTTCTTATAGCTTCCTCCTTCAATTCTTCAGTAACTAAGTCCACAATTTCCTTATTGCTGAACAAATATTGTTCTTGCGAATAAATATGCTCCGGTAAAAATTCGGAATATATATCAAAATCCAGTAAATGTGCAACGCGTTTACTGCGTGAGTTACCAAGTGAGAGAGCCGTTCTAACAGAGCTCCTTAAAACATTAAAAGGAAAAGTATTTAGTCGCTTAGCCCAATTATGTGTGCCGTATCCAAAAAACAATTCATCACCACCTTCGCCTGACAATACTACTTTAACATGCTTTGAAGCAAGCTTTGAAACAATCATAGTAGGAATTCCAGAAGTATCTGTATAAGGCTCGTCATAAACTTCAAAAAATGTTTCAACTAAGTCAATCGCATCTTTAACAGAAACAACAAACTCATGATGATTGGTTCCAATATGTTGTGCAATGACTTTCGCATGTTCAGATTCATTATGACTTTGCTCTGTAAAACCAATAGAAAATGTATTCAGCCTTTCATTAACATTTCTGGCTGCTATTGCTGTTAGCAAACTTGAATCAACACCTCCACTTAAAAAAACGCCATAAGGAACATCGCTGCGTAATTGAATCTTTACGGATTGCATCAAAAGCTTTTCTACATCTTGTATCACTTTTTTTTCATCGCGTATAAGCTCACGTTGAGAACACTTTTTTTCTATCACAAACGATTTACGTTCCAAGCCATTTCTATCAATACTTAAGCTACTTCCACTTTCAAGTTTATATACTTTCTGATATATTGTTAGTGGTGCAGGAATAAATCCTGTGTGCAGAAAACTTGTTACCGCCTGATTATTAACTTTCTTTTCAATTCCATCAATTGCAAGTAATGCCTTAAGCTCAGAAGCAAAACAAATATTACCAACTGAATCCAGAAAATAATACAAAGGTTTTATCCCAAATCTATCTCTGAACAAAAACAATTTATTGGCTTGAGTATCATAAATTGCAATTGCAAACATACCATTCAAGTCATTTACAAAATCAGCACCTTTAATCTCAAATAATCTTAAAATTACTTCTGTATCACTTGTAGTCTTAAATTCAGACAATGGGCTATCCTTATACTTTATTTCTAACTCTTTACGTAATTCAACATAATTATAGATTTCTCCATTATACACCATCACATAACGACTACATGATGAATACATAGGTTGTGAGGCTCTGTTATCGAGGTCAATTATAGACAATCTCCTATGTGCCAATCGAACAAAATTATCGCTATAAAATCCTTCTCCATCAGGACCACGATGTTTGATTGCAGCAGATGCTTTTCTAATATCATCAATAGAAAAATAATTACTTACCGAAAAACTACCTACTATTCCGCACATCAGTTAATAAATATTTTTGCAATTGCTTTATAAAAATGGATATCAGTATAGGTCGAAGGATATTTCATAACTTTAATTAACTCACCAAGTCCCTTTTTAATATTATTTGATGACAAGTAAACATTGCTTATAAAGAGTTGCAAATTTTGCCGCATCTTAGAAGTAATTTTATCGGGCAAGGAATAGTTGTCAATAAAATAGTCAGTTGCAAATTTATTCCAATAGACAAACTGTTCTGTAGATATAAGATTCATAGATCTGTTAACATGCGAGTTTACAAAATTTGTTATGATTCCTGATTTCAAAATCTTAAATTTATAACTAAACATACGAAAAAAAAGCAAATCTTCTGCAGTTAGAATATTTATATCAGGAAAAAGCAATTCGGGATAATTTGACTTTTTGTAGCAAAACTGATTTAAAGAAATTGGATTGGCTTCTGCAAAATCATTTAAATCAAAAACTTTTTGATCTTTAAAATAGTTGCAATTCGCATAATCTCTAATTTTACTCTCTACTACCAATTCTGTTGCCAGACCTGAAAATGACGGAAATTTTTGAATTAACTGATACATTATTGAAAGATGATTTTCAAGATAAAAATCATCTGAATCAAGAAATGCAATCCATTCACCACAAGCTGCATTTATCCCTTCATTTCTGGCAGCACAACGACCCCTATTTTGATGAGAAATCAACTTAATCCTCTTATCTTTTTTGACAATTTCTTTTAAAACTAATAATGTATTATCAGTTGAGCCATCATCAATACATATCAGTTCAAAATCATCAAATCTTTGGCTCAATACAGAAGCTATGGAATCTTTAACAAGGTCTGCACGATTATACACAGGCATAATTACAGAAAAAAAAGGCTTCTTGTCAGTCAACATAAATTTGTCCTTTCTTGATACCTCTTTTCATTCCAACATAATAACAAAGCATTTCTTTAAAAAATATTCCGGCACTAAATAATCGTAACGTTTTTAACAATCCAATGAAACCAATTCGCCAATTGGTAATTAGTAGTTGAAATCTTTGTTTATGGTCTTTAACAATATTTCTAATCAGGTAACAAACTATCAGTGTTTGTTGATCAAAATATGACCTGTTATGCACCTGTTTCCTGATGTTGCAAATATTTGTAAATCTGTTAATTCTTACCATACTAGAACTGCATATTAATATTAGTTCAAACAGTGAATCAAAATGAGAATCTACTTTAAAATCAGGAAAAACATTGCTCTTAAAAAGACTACTATTAATCATTAATTGCGACAGACTCAACTTACTTCTCAAATCAATTTGTTCCACATCAACAATATTTTTCAGTGGGTTTGTTGATCGAATAGCCTTATATCCGCTTTGGTAATTCAAAGCGTAATAAGTTTTAAATCCCTTAAAATGAATTAAAGCATCGCGAAAAGCAGACAAATGATATGGCAGCCATTCATCACCAGGCTTCAGAAGGCATATCCACCCATTATCAACCCCTCTTAACAAACAAACCAATTCAAAAACTTTAGTAAAAGGAGATTGTTGAACTTCATGCAAAACAAATTTCTCGTGCTGGCTGACTTGATTCAGCGTCTCCTTAAGCAAATTAAAATCTCTTTCTAAATATGCTATATGCAATACAACATTTTTTTCATATTGCATTTGAACGAATGAAATCTGTTTCATAAAATGATCTGTACCATATTCATAAAACATGAAAACATGAAAAGTATGTTCATCTGCTTTCATCTCAATCATACCCATAAAGTTTTTTAAGATGACTAAAATACTTATCCATACTGAATTTCGTATCTACCGCTTTCAATCCGTTTTCAACCAATCTTCTTCTCAAATTATCATCTGAAAGTATTTGCAAAATTGCTTGATAAATTTCGTCTGAATTTTTGTAATCACAAACAAGTGCATTTTCATTGTTTTTTATAAACTCAGGGGCAATTCCTGAAATAGTAAATACAGAGGGAATACCGGCTGCAAGTGCTTCAACATATACCTGCCCAAATGCCTCATACTCCTTGTATTCGGGCACATGAACAAAAACATCAAACAACTGATATAATGCAAATAAATTATATTCAAATCTTATCTCACAATAACTTTCAGCCGGAATTTGTTCCAGCGTTTTTTTTATCTGCTTTGAATAAGAACCATGACTGTTTGCCAACACAAGAAGTGCATCAGGATATTTCTTTAATAACTTTTTAAATGCAGGAATGACATGCTGTATTCCTTTACTTTCTTCGTAGCGACTTATCATGCCAACAACAGGAAATTTACCTTTGGTTTTATATTTCTCCTGTAACTCTTCTACTTGTGAAATTGGCACTTTTGAAAACAGTTCCATTTCAAATCCATGATGTACTAAATGTATCTTTTCGGGGTTAACTTTTTCTTTTTCTATTAATAAGTCATAAACATTCCGACTGATAGCTACAATATCTGTGGCCATTCTGTTGCAATAACGATCAAACCGTACACTCTTTGGATAAAACCGATGATGAAAATCGGAATGGTGTCGTGTATAAATTCTCTTTTTCACTTTAGCTAACCATGCTGCTGTAAGTCCTGCAAGATTAGCATCAAAAAGATGAGTATGAACAACTGTGATTTTTTCTTTTAGCAGGTATTGATATATCAATGCTACAGCACGCGGGATATCCTTTTTAGACCTATATTTTATAAACAAACAAGGAATTTTTTTCATCCTTGCAAACTTTTCAATATGCCATTTCTCCGGGTTAAGGAAAATAAAATGCAAATTCAGACCTTGTTTAATTGCACGTTCTATAATCCATTCATATTGCACTGCTCGATCATGAAAAGATAAAATATAACACACCTTCTCTTTCATTAAGCAATTTTTAGTATTTCCATTGCTAAAAGTTCTGCTTGCTTCTCTCTGGAATAGAATTGCTCCCATTCTGCCGGTTGCTCAACTTTATAATTTCCATTCTGCCACAGTTCATATACTTCTCTTAATGAAGATGCAAACTCCCTTGCATCATTTGCAATATAACCCCTTCCGGATTTACGAACCAGATTATCTATAACATCATTATCCCCGGGTGCTACCAAGATTCTTCTTCCTGAACCTATATACTCAAATATTTTTGTTGAGTATATACCTTTATGATTTGACCATGCAGGAATAAAAAGTACATGACTGTCCTGATAATGCCTAAGTACTTGCTTCCTGCTTAACTTTTGTGTAACAAGTGGCTTTAAAGACTCAAGCTCTGACGCTACTTGATGTGCAACACTCTCAACTGCACCCAATCCAATAAACTTTACTTCAAAATTCTTTTTGTCTTGAAGTTGGTTGTAAAACAACTTTAGACCTTCAATCATTATTGAAATATTCTGAACAGGATAAATGGTTCCTATACTGGCAAAAACAAAGCGGTCTGACGGAGGATTTATTTTACTTACCTGATTAAATAATTTCATTTCATAACCATTGGTCAGCTCCATGCAATTACCATCAAAGATTCTTTTTATTTGTTCAACAAGTGCCTGACTTACTGTTGTAACTAAGCTGGCTTCTTTCAACCACTTTCCGATATATTTTTCTTCAATATAATTTGAGATACGACTACGCATATTCATTTGAACCTTTCCTGTAAGTAAGTTATTCCAGATATCTCTGAAATCAACCACAAAAGGCAAATCAAATTCCTTGCCCAATTCACTTGCCAGTCGCACAAGATTGTGTGGTGGAGCAGAAACTAAAATTAAATCCTGTGGATTTTCTCTTAAAATCTTTCTGCAATAGTTTCCAAATGCTGCATAAGCATTAATCTCTGTATTAAAATGCCCCTTAAGAAATGCTTTTAAATGATAAAATTTACTGTATAGTTTATTCTTATTTACAAGTGCAGGCTTTCCTGTTAGATAAGGCAAATAATGAACATTATAACGCTCATTCATTACAACTTTAACAGGCTCTGATGTCTCCTTAATAAAATCGAGCCAGTGCCATTCATCTCCATTAAAATGCCTGGTTACCACAGTAAGTTCAATACCATGCTGATGGAATTCATTTGCCCAACTCATTATTCGAGGTGTGGCTACTGCATTTCCTGGATCAAAATAATAGGTTATAAGCAGAACTTTCTTCACTACAGTTTTTCACAAAAACCATCAATTGACTTCAAGTAATTCAACATCAAAAATGAGTGTTGACTTTGCCGGAATAACCGGTGGATAACCCTGTTCTCCATAACCCAGTTGATAGGGAATAATCAATCTGCATTGCGACCCGGTTTTTAATAATGCAATACCCTGCTCCCATCCCTGAATTACTCTTCCTTCGCCTAAACGAAAACTAATTGGCTCACCTCTTTCAACAGATGAATCAAACATGCTTCCATCTTCAAGATATCCGCTGTAGTGCACAGAAACAGTTGCACCGGAAGCCGCTACTTTTCCTGCTCCTTCCTTAATCATAATATACTGAAGTCCGGAAGGCAACTTAACAGTATCTTTACCTGAAACATTGTATGGTGCAGGAACAATTTTAGGTGTCACCTTGAGTAATTCCACCTCAAAAATCAAGGTCGAGTTAGCAGGAATAGTTCCAACAGCACGACTGCCATAACCTGCATCCGGTGGTATGGTCAATATTGCCTTATCACCTTGTTGAAGCATACTGAATGCTTCATCCCATCCTCTTATAACCTGACCTGTTCCAACGTTAAATACAAAGGGATCTCCTCTGTCAACAGAGCTATCGAACTTAGTACCATTCTGCAATTTTCCAGTATAATGAACGGTAATTCTATCACCCGCTGATGGTTTAATTCCGTTTCCTTTTTCTTTAATTTCAATTTTAACTCCTGATTGTGTTGTCATAAAATTTGTTTGAACATTATGTGTTTCTAAAGACTGTTTACCCGATTTGCAGGCAGTCATAATAGCAAGCAAACATAACATTAGTTTTTTCATGCTCGGTCTGATACTGCATTTTTTTACTAATAAAAAATCCTTTTAAACTTTTATTACTCCTTAAAGACAACCAACTTTTTATGCACCCTTTCATTGCCGCTGCTAATCACACATTGGTAAACTCCGTTAGCGATTTTGGACAATGAGATGTATTGCATAGTGCTCCAAGGCGGCAGGTTTTGTTTGTAAATTTGTTTGCCGGTTATATCAAATAATTGAAGTGTGCCGGATTTGTTCTGTGGCAAGAGATAAACTATTTTAAAATTACCATTGCTTGGGTTGGGGGAAATTGAAAATTTGAAATCATGTTGCTTAACGTCATTAATGCCTGTAATCAAACATGGGCAGGTAGTTTGTGTGGTATCACAACCAAGATAGTAGTTGGGATGATTAACATGTGAAAAACCTAAATAGCATGGTGTTTGGACAGCATGTTGCAATACATTACAAGCTAAACCTGCACTATCCGGTTGGTCAATAACACCAAAATAGGGTGCTCCGCTACACGATGAAATATAAAATTTACCGTTGGCCGCAAGGTACATATAACAAAAATCTGTCCAACCACCATAAGAAAATGTATCGTACTGGGCAACCAATTGCTGTGTTTGCCAAATTTGAGCAGCCTGCAAGTCATACTGGTAAATATTGATTTGCGAAAACTGATACAGTAATTTAGAATTAGGTGAAAATCCTAATCCTAATCCATAGATTGAATCAGGTAATAATGTGTATTTTGAGTTTGAAAATAAACCGGAACATCTGTCAAAATCAAAAAGCCGAATATCCCTTTTTAAAGGTTTACCCATTATTCCAGTAGGATTCATAGTTATATAAGCATACTTTGTTCCATCAGGCGAAAAAACCTGAATAGAGCTAAAACTTGTGTGCATGGGTACATTCAAATGTTGCTGCTGAATGTTGCTGATTCCATTGGGGGTTAACAATACTGTAAACACTACATCGCTGCTGTCTTTAAGTACTGCCACCCACCAATCTCTGCCATTGGCATGTTTACATGCAGTAACTCCAAAAACCAATGTGTCGCTAAATGCAATTTGATTTTTTTGGGTTACTGCACCACGACCACTATCCAACGCCATGTCAATGATGGAGTAATACAGATTACGCGGATATACACTTACATCGCCTGTTTGATGAAGCAACAAATATTTACCCGAACTATCAGGATAAGGCAAAATTACTTGTGTAATTGGTATTGGAAAACCAAATGCACAATATCCATTTGCAAAAGAACCTGGGTTTAACCCCCCTCCATTCGCCATCGTATCACCTAAAGCATTGGCAATCCAACAACCATTGGTATAAAACAATAAATTACCAACACTATCGGAAATATTGGCCTGTGCACTTCTAAATCTCATTTTTCTTACCTGTGAAAATATATTAAAATTAACTGCATCTATTTCTGCCTTGGCTCTAAATGTTGTAGTAAAAGAATCAAGTCCTGTTTGATACCCCAACAAATAATTGTGATTATAACCCTGCCCCAAACAACTAAAGCCATGCAATAAAATAATACTGATTGTTATTAGCTTCTTCATCGTGCAATAATTAATTTTTTAACCCTGTTATAACCGTTGCTGTCTTTTATTTCCACTATGTACATTCCCTGTAAGTATTTATGTGTATAAATAGTAAATTGTTTTTCACCATTCAACTGCCATTCGCCCATCATATACCCCAGCATGGTGCGCAGGGTCAACTTCGTTAATCCATCAACCGGTGACAGTATTCTTACCTCAGTTTTGCCATCGGCAGGGTTGGGCAACAAATCAAAATCTATGGCTGTATAGTTTGTAAGTCCGTTTGCCGTTTGAGCCATTCTGTAAATACCTTCCTGCAAGCAGGCATACAGGTCGTCATACTCCAAACTGTCGTTAAACAATGCCAGCATGTTTCTTGCCTGATAAA
>Ga0138256_10007027_pt1 | contig 11895 bp, 12 predicted proteins | sample KNB2016incub_MG_FD_105486 | JGI IMG/M metagenome (GOLD analysis project Ga0138256, IMG submission 105486) | Active sludge microbial communities from wastewater in Klosterneuburg, Austria - KNB2014incub_MG | ecosystem: Engineered > WWTP > Activated sludge > Unclassified | place: Austria...
AAATGACGGGCAATCCTCCAACCTCAACAGGTAAATCCCCGCCAAAGGTCTGCTCAAGTTTCTGCAGTTGCTCTATGAATTGTCTGAGTTTCACGTTCTCGCCTCGCTCTCATTTTGTGTTAAGTTCTGCCGTCTCTGGATAAAGAACGGCGAAGCACGATTCGCAAAGTCCCAGGTCGCAACTTTGGCAACCACCGTCACAACGGCTATTCCTGACGCGGCACAGGTAGCAGCGGAACCACTCGACTTTGCTCTCTTTAATCCAGGTTGTCATATCATGTTGAATCCTCTTTCAAAAAAGAAGAGCACCCCGCCCACCCTCGGGGAACTCTTCAGTTAGCTAATCGACAGTCGTTCGAAACGACAAACAAAAAGCTACTGCATTGCGACAAGGTTACGGAAAAAGTTCTCACTAGCTAACACGGCCGTAACCAACTCCGTATTGCTAACAACCCGATCATCAAGCGTGACTTTCTCAGCCCAAGCATGATAATCACCAGTCATCCGAGTTTGATCCACTAACCAGAGCAAAAGATCCTCGTCGATCTCAAGCTCCTTCTTAACCTGCTGCTGCGGAACCGTCGAAACTGCTACCGGCACCGGCACAGGCACCGCCGCAACTGCAACACCAGGAGCAACCTCTGCCCCAACAAATGCAGGTCCTGGAGCCATAGACTGAGCACCATGAACCACACTCGCTGGAACAGTAGGGTTTTGCATGTTAGCCTGGAAACCCAGGACCCGCAGCGGGACCACCCCCTTGAGGCTGGTAGCCAGGGTGAGCGCCCATCCCGTAACCCTGCGGCGGCATGTTTTCATACTGACCACCCTGTTGCGGCTGCTGTTGCTGAGGCTGCTGATACATAGGTTGCTGCTGCTGAGGCTGCTGATACTGAGCCGGAACCGCTGCCCCGAAACCTTGCTGAGGCTGCTGCGGCTGCTGATACTGTGGCTGCTGCATCATATTGGCCTGCTGCTGCGGCTGCTGGTATTGAGGCTGACCCATTGGCTGCTGCTGAACCGGCGCAGCCATTTGACCATTCGGGGCCGGAACCTGAGCACCAAATCCACCCGAAGTATGATCAGCCGTCCTCCAATTCACTGGAGGCAACGGAGTCCCGTCATACCCGAGGAACGCGATAGGCCACAGAACTTCGCGGGGCCCCTGGCCAAAGTCAATGTTGACCTTGCAGAAGTGCCAGCGAGATCCAGCCCAGACCGCAGGCGACAGCGGCCCACCCGGCTTCGACTTCAAAGCGGCAGCCGCGTCCCGCAGATCGTAAGGCGCACCATCCCTGATACAGCGCAGAAGGATTCCCATGGTGGTGTTCTCGTTGATCCCACGCCCAGGGTTCTTCGGGTCGACATAGCGGGGCGGCATCGAAGCCCAATCAAAGCTCCAATCCTTACCAATGCCCCAACTCTTGATCCGCTGCTTACCCTCGTGGTCAACACCTGACCAGGTGATGTTCTGCTTGGTCGGGTCCTGCTTGTTCGAGTCCGGCTTGCATTCTTTGACGGTCATAACAAACTCAGAACACCCTCCCCCTCCAGAAGTAGGATTCCAAGGATCATTCCCTGCTGCTGCAGGCGCTTGCTGCTGCATTTGCTGTGGCTGTGGATACTGTTGCTGATAAGCCATTTTAATTCATCCTTCGCTTTCGTTAGTTCGGTAGTTTAGTTGGTAGTTGGTAGTTCTTTCGGGTAGTCACCCAAAAAAGTTCGTAGAGAGGGATTGTAGTTCCAATTCGGGGTGGCGGTTCTGGTTCGAGTTCTAGTTCTAAAACTCTTGCGCTTCTTCAAAAATCATTTTCTCGATGTCAGACCGCCTAAACGCAACCCTATCCGAATTGTTAGGGCTACCGTCTCGAACCTTAATCTGGTCCCCGCGTTTGACCATTTCGTCCATCCAGTCAGTAATCGCTTCAACAGTCACAAAGCGATCTGGATTACCCTGCTTGTCACTCATTCGTTAGTTCATGGACTCCTTTCTCTAGTAGTAGGCTAAAAGCCACGAATAAAGTGAACGCTTCTCCTCCACCACTCGGGGAACAGATCCTGATTCTTCCCCCAAATGTTCAAGAACTGCTTGTCCAAAATCCAACTGACGCACCAGTCACTTTCTGATCTCATCCCGCGCCCCGTCATTTGCACAAGCTCACGAATAGTTTGGACCGAATACCAAGTCTGCCCGTCATAAGTCGAATGCAGCCTGGCGCTAATCTGCTTATCACCTAAATTGGGGAACGGAACCTTGATCAGAATCTGCACCCGACACAGATCGCCTTTGAAGTCAGCCCCGCGAGCCATAGACGGAGAGATCAAAACAGCCCCAGGCGTCTTCTCATAAACCTCAAGCGTCTTCTTCTTACTGCCACTGTCTTTTTGGTGGGTCAAGATCGACCGCGTAGGAAATCCCGCCTTAAGATACCTGAAAACTTTTTCAGCCTGCACGTAGCTAACCGCATGAATCATAATCCTATGATCAGGATTATCAAACACAATCTTACTGATCGCCGCCGACAACACCGGCCACGAGTTCTCTTGCTCCTTGAACGAATTGTCCGCGACGGCCATAACGTTCACCGGACAACGAGACGGATCAAACGTCCTCGGAACTGACACGGTAGCATAATCGCCTTCAGAAACTCCAAGATCCCTCGCGATTTGATCCGAGCTAATCAAAGTGGCCGACATCATACAAACGTTTTTGAACTTGTCGAACAATTTCGCGGGGCCAAACATATTAACGCGAACAGGCTTAAAAACGACTGGCCCCGTTTCCGCTTTCGTATCCCGATCAACTTGATAGCCATCGTAAATCCACGGGTCACCCTTCGTCAGCGAATCGATCAGCACAGTCAAGTTCTCAGAGAGAGTCTCCCACTGCTTAATATCACGGCGAAGATCCCGCTGATCCGAAGTCACCTTGATCTTGTCCTCCCCCACCGCGTCACCAATCGGAATCTCACCCTTAAGCTGCAGAGCCCGACGCGAAAGAATCTCACTAACCCGCGCCTTAGCTCTCCCAGCCCAAGCGAACCAATCCTCGCGACCATTCTCCCCCATCGTCTTCAGGGTGGGCCGTCCAACAGCCTGACCCAAAACAGCCAGCTTCTTCTCACTGACTTCGACCGTAACATAGCCCATAAGAACAGACTCAAGGGTATCGCAATTGTGAACAACTACTCCATCTGCTACAAAATTATGAACCTCAGAAACTTCAAGATCATAAACCTCTTCATAACCATTCTCTGAAATCGAAACGACAGTTACAAAATCGCCCCCAATATACTGTCCTTCCAAATCCTTTTGTGACGCTTGGCTGTATGCAGAATCAGTGTTCGAATCCCAATGCTCTTTAGATACAGAACTTTCCGACGAAGAATATCCCATGTTCGATCTTCTGTCGCACAAAAATTCCCAATCACTTCTATCGCCAGCTTCTGGCTGTCTATGTAAAGATCGATTATAAATCTCCCGCAAGGATACTGGTGGACATAATTCAGTTCTAGTTCCTGTAAAATCTCCTCCGCTTCCTGCTCCTGCCTTGATACTTGGTAGGTTGGATTGTCGCGTAGCCTCTGAGCCATTCCGGCTGCTCGCTTCGATTGAAACTCCTCCCCAGGCATGAACTTCAGGAAGCACTCCCGACAACGGGCCTGAGCTTTTTGCTTTAAAGCGATTCCACAATCCACGCACTTCCGAACCATTGATTTTCGTCGATAGTTGTAGCAGGTGGCACATGTAGTTGCTTTGGGCTCCTTCTTGTTTCCGCACTCGCAAACTTTCGCCAGGTTTGATTTCTCCAATTTTAATCCATCCTTTCTTGGAAAGAACTGGGTGATTGGATGTTCCAATTAAATCACGCCCGTTGCTTAGCCTAACCCGATAGGTCATTCGATTGCCCCTTGGCAATAGTTTGGTTACCGGGTATAGCCCAAAACTGGTTCCATTCCATCCATAAACAAGGGTTCCAGGAGAGCAGTCGCAAATCCTTGTAGTTCCAGTGGACGTATCTATAATTGTGTCAAATTTTAAGCACTCATCCACCACGAGCACAGTTCGATCTTCAAACTGACCCCAGGCCATCGAGTTAGCTACCCGCAAAAGGTAGGCCATGTTAGTCATTCCAAGCGGCCTTTTCAAAAGCTTACGTAACTGAACCTGATACGGGCACCGGCCTAAGCAGGGCGAAGCCCCCGATTCAACTGGCCCCGTAACCCCAGGCGGATCGCAATACCGACAATGCTTCTTGGTGCTGAACTCGCAATCCGAACAATCAAGATGCGAGTCCCAGTTAACACCAGGCGACCACTCCTTACCCGCGAGAAAGCGTTCCTCAAAGTTAGCAGTCGGGTAGTTCATCCGTCCCTTGATCATAGCGAACCACCAGGACGAGTTAAAATCCTTGTCCATCTGATCCTGCAGATCCTTGGAAGTAACAGCGATCATGCCCTTCGCTTCCTCTTTGCCAACCCCAATGCCAGCCCACTCAAGAAAAGAAATGCAGCCTAAGATCGACTTACCCGCGCCTGTCGGAGCATCAAGAAAAACATACTTCTTCCCCGACGCCCAAGCCATAATGATCTGCCTCAACGCATCCCATTGATGCGGTCGCAAAGAAGAAAAGTGAGCAGGCAAATCCCAACGCGACGGGTCAGGCATCTGCTCAATCGCCAACATACGATCCGCTGCATTCTTCTTGTGAACCCACTCGTCGACAAGCTGCTTCTGATCCTCGGGCGACAGTTCGATCATGTCAATATCTTCAGGACTATACTTAGCCGGATACCAATCGATCAGATACTCAGCCGGATAGCAAACCTCCCACGGGTCAAGAACAAGCGTGTTACCCGAAATATTAGCCTGCTCAACCATCGAGACAAGTTCCTCAGTGATCTGCATGGGCAACTGCTTAGCCTGGTTCTCCTCAAACGACCTGAGCCTGTCGCGCTCATCCGAATGAACCGTCAAATGAGTCTCGCCAACAAATACAGGCGCACCCGAAGAACCACTGACAATGACAACCGGATCAGCCTTATACTCAACCAAGATCGCCGCAATCGCATGGGTGCATAACATCCTAGTGTCACCATACGCATGACCCTGGCAGGTGCATTTGAATCTGCCATCTTCAAGCCTGATCCGGTAGACATCGTAACGGTCGCCAAACTCTTCCATCTGACTGCATTCCCAAGATTTACCTGGAACAACAACAGAAACAGATCCAGCAGCAACTCTAGCTCTCGCCTTCTTCTCACGAGTCTGCGGAATCCAATCAAACTTCATAGGCATCTCTCTTGGATCCCACAGCTCTAACTCAGCCTTGGTCGGCTTGTCGCTAGTCCTGACTTTAGGCTCCTTGTTCGGGTTCTTAAGCTTAGGCGGTTCAAACTGATCAGGGCTGGTAGGCCACTTGTCAGCAGATTCATTCTTATCGAGCATGTCATCAAGATTCACGAGAGCACCCCCATATCACCAAGAACGATGCCGCGCCCCGAAGTGTAGTCGTTGCACTTAGAACAAAAAATCTCAGGATTGCGGGAAGCTTCGTCAGCTAACGATGAAGTCTCAAACCGCTTAGCTTCTCTGTGTGTAGCACAAACGCAGAGCCAGATCCCACTCCCGCCATTGTGACGGCAACCAAGTCGATTCTGCACGTAACTAACCGACTGCTGCTCACCAACTAAAAGCTTGGCATAAACAACATACGCTTGTGTCCGACGCGATCTCTTCTTCCTGACAATATGATCAATCTTCAGCACGACGATGGACTCCTTTTCATTCGGCATATACGTCTTGGGTGACTTCTGGCTCATCCCGATCCAACTACTCTGCCGCTGTATCTGTGAACAGAGCCTCGAACGAGCACCCAAGAACAATCTTAATCTTTCTCAACAAGACCGAGCGACAGTCGTAGTGTCCAAGCTCGATCTGACCAATATGTTGCGCCGTGCAACCAACCGCGTTAGCCAGTTCAGTCTGAGTCATCCCGCGAATCGACCTTACTCGTTGAAGCCCAGGCATACCCTTTCGCAACGATAGATTGGGTGGCTGTTGCTTACTCAACAGGCGCCCCTGCAACTGCCAAACACAATGCGAACTTCAGGCCGACCCTCAACATGAATCCGAACTTCGAACCCACAGATCACAGCCTGTTGCTCAATCTTCTGAAGCTGACAGTCAAGCAACTCGCGAAAGCGCCTAACCTCAAGCCCGCTGATATACTCGTTCATACACCCTACCTAAAAAAAGGGTGCCGCCCATCCAGCTATTGACCTTCAGGGCGGCCAGGTATGCTTGGCAGCATCTGGCTCCAAAACTGCTCCGACTGCTCGTTAACGCATTCTTAAAGCCAGGCTTTCATTAAACAGGATTTATACTCCCACTGTCAACCCCTAATCGAGCAATATTCAATCACCCATCGAACCACCCCGCGAGCCAACCAGCTACAGGCCCAACTGCCTGTGGAAAACCTGTGGATAACTCGACCAAAAAGAAGCTGGACTAACCCCCCTGAAACAGCTATAATCAAAGGGTTTCACCACAAAAAAAAGACCCCGGTGATAACGGGGCCTGAAACCGTCCCAGGGAAACTTTCGTCTCAACCTGTTCAGGGTTTTTGGCCCGAAAGGAGTCCAATCGAAACGGGCCAGGTGCAACAGGACATGCGAATAAACTGTTGCTAAATCAGATTAGCAGGTTCAAAAGTTAAACGCAAGTGATCGGTCGCAAAAAAAAACAAGTTAGGACATGCAAAATGAGTTATAGCTTCCTGAAACTAGATGGCGCAGAGAACCTAATCCCAGAATGCAGACCATCTTTCAACTTACTCCAATCTATGATCGGAGTGATGAAGGACGAAGACCTGAGCCGTTGCAAACGCGAACTCGTAGAGTATAAGGCCGAGAGCCAACCCGAGTTCGTTGAAAAGGAAGTCGACTGGCACCAGGTAAGCGAGCTAATCGACGACCAGCAGTTTGTTCCAGGTGTTCGAGAAGGCGTGACAGTCTACGAAACAGCCTGGGAGTTCGCCGTCAAACTTTACTGCAGCCTGAAGCTAAGCACTAAGAACGCCTACAAAGCCATCTGTAACTGGTCAGCCAAACACTCACTGAACCTGACGAGCAAGAAGATCCACCAACTTCTCTCCAACGCTCGCGGGGTCAGCGGAGGAAAATCGATCCCCGCAACTCTCTGGAACACAGATCGATGGGTTGAGGAGAAAAACAATCGAGCAGCCTGGAAGCAGATCATGGTCGACAGCACCAAGATCCTCTGCGACCATGTGAATGGCGACGGCTGGAATGCTCAAGACAACCAGCAGAAGCTTGCCCTGAGACAACTGACCCACTGGCAAGAAGGCCGCTATAGATGCGGGAATAGTTACTGGTGGATCAAATTCAGCAGCCCCGGCATGGAACACCAAGAAGGATTGGGCCGAACCTGCTACTGCAAAACCGCCCATGCTTGCGGAGCGCCAGGCTGCCCCGACTGTGCTCTTTGGCAGACCGAAAGAGAAACAGCCGAATGGGACTGGGAATCGGCTTACGGTATCCAATGCCCCGTGGTGTTGCAGTTCAGCATCAACAGCGAGCATGGCCCTAAAGACATCAAGCTGGCCACCAAAAAAATGGTCACCCGCGACAGCGTTAAGCGAGACATGGACGGCTGCTTCGGGGTCTTCGTTCCAACCACCAAAGACGGCTACACTCTTCAGCTAATGCTCCCACTCGAAAGAGCGAACGACGGCAAATCGATCCAGGCGCTAGCCGAGCAATGGTCAAAGGTCTGCCGCCAATTGTTCAACAAACACGGCCAAGTCAAAGTCAGCGAGCCAGGAATCCCCGCAATCGAGCTAGCCGTAAAGCTGATCCTGTCAGCCGAACGCGACCTGTTCAAGCTCCTGGTGGAAGAGTCGATCTCAGCCGAAACGGCCTGGTCGTGGTTCACTTGCTGGGTCGGCAAAAACCCAGGCGCAAAGGGTATGAACAGAGTCTTCCACGCCCCTGGATTCAGGCGTTACCGCATCGAGTTGGACGACAATCCTGAGATACCACCTAATAAGGAAGAGACTGAATTAGACGGTATCTCAGGGGACGATGAAGAGGAAGCAGAACCAGAGCGAGAGTTCCCCCGAACATGGTTCTCACTGGAGAGCCAGGTCAAGAAGGGCAACATGCTCCGAGTGTATGACCCTTACATCCAACAGCAAATTTACGTAGAGATCGGCATGGACACAATCGGATCGATACCCAAAGAGTATCTGGACCCTAAGACGATGCAACCTCTGACAAAGCTGAACGCAACCCCCCAAAGTATGCGGGCGAAAGGAATGCAAACCGGCTTATCTCAGGCTCAGGGCCTTACCCGCGAAATCCCCCTCCCCCCCAATGGTCCATCCACGGTGACCGCCACCATTCCCGACCCCTGGTTCAGTTATAACCCAGAGCAGCGAGCCATCGACCGGGGCACCTTCAAAGGAAGAAAAGGCGAAGCTGCGCGGGTAGATGACAATCGGGTCGAGAAACAAGCGGTCCTGAGTCTGGACCAGCAGTTGACTGTGGAAAAGAAAATGGACCCCGATACGGAGTCCAATCTGTTGATTCTGAAGCTGTTCTAGTGGTGGTTGCAACATTCTCCAGTAAGTGATCGCGGGCCAGTGTTTCCGCACGAACCACAACCAGAACGCGGATGATAGTGACCCTCTTCAAGCTCATCACACAGCGCAAACACGGGAGCGAGAGTTTCTTCCAGTCTTGCGCTATGATCGTTGATGACATCGTAGCCATCATTGCCAAGAATAAACCTGACCCAGCCATGAACAGCGTCAGCCCCGCGAACGCTGAGCATACAGTCGTCAACAGCCGTAACAGCTTCGACAATAGCATTTTTGTCAGTAGACGATCTGACCGCCCATCCTTCGCCGCCATCGTCAACCGACAGGACCGCGCCCGCCGCGATCAAAACCTCAACTGTTTTTGTGATAACCAGTCGATCCATTTCCTGAACAGTCATTTTGGACTCCTTCGCTTTAACTAGTGATTAGAAAGATCAAGCTCACTATCGATCCCCGAAAGCTCCTCTTGAAAAGCTTCAACCTCGTCAGCCTTACACTCAATCGCATCAATAAAACTCCTGTAAGAATCTCCCGCGTCACCCTCTTGCCAACGCTCTGACTTACCCTCGAAGAACTCTTCGGCCAGATCGCGCTGTTCCCGCAAAGCCTCGACAAGAGCAGCGAGCGCATCCTCGGCCGCAATGATCAGTTTCTTAACTTCCTTGGGCATCTTCTTCACACCGGACTCCTTAACTAAGATAATTTATACTACACGAACAAAACATAAACGTCAACCACCATCATGACAGTCTCACTGTATCACTATCATGATCATGTCCCGCAACTCACTTTTTTTCACTCTCAACCTCGACGCAGGCCCAAGCCCACAAAGCACAAGTCAACCAGAACCACCACAGCTTGACCACACTACCCAAAACGATCTCAACCATACATCCTCCACAACCCCCTGAAATAGAGAAGGGGCCATCGCTCAATTCAGCCTGGCCCCTGCCTCACCTTTTATACTTCATCCATTAACTAGAGAACCTGATTCAGCCCCAGGTCGGCTCTGGATCAGAAGACCCGTTTCGCCCATGCATACCCCTTCAGGCCGCCCCGAATTCTACCACGCCCCGCGCCCGCTGGCAACTCAAACTTAAAGCCTGTGTTTAAGCTTCCAGGACCCGCGCCCGCATCAAAAGAGTAGTCTGATCCTATGACTGACTTCGCCCCCGAACTAGCAACCAACACCACCAAAGCCCAAAAGATCAGCTTCGGGGAAACGGAAGCTGAGATTCGCAAAGACATCAAGACAGCCACCGGCAACAGGATGACAAGAAACATCCTGAAATTCGTCACCAACTTCGACAGAACGATCAAGAACCCAGACAAGATCGATCTAAAGACATACCATAACATGTATGAGACTGACGAGACGATTCAGTCCGGCATCGAAATGATCAGCATGTCTGCTTACCAAATGTTAGGCGACTACACTCACTCGTCAGTTCGAATCCAAAAATTCATCCGAGACGCAATCACCAACATGAAAGAAGGTTGGCCCCAATTCTGGGATGAGCTAATCACTGACGGCTGTGTCTACGGATTCGCCAACGCAGAAGTTTGCATGTCTGTTACTGGTGACGGCTCGCAAACAAACCTTGATGCAGTGATCGGAATCAACCCCCTCTCTGGTCGCTACCAACTCGACTTAGCTCAAGGAAGCAAAACTTACGGCGACATAAGCGCATTCATCCAGTGGCCACAAACAACTTACGAAGTCAAAATCCCCGCCAGCAAAATGGTAACCTGGGCCCACAAAAGCCGACACTCTAACCCATTCGGCCGCAGTCGCCTAAAGTGCATTTGGAAAGATTGGGTCATCAAAGACCAAATGCTAAAAGCCTGGGCGCTGGCAATGGAAAGAACCGGCTCCCCGCTAAGCTGGATCAAAACAGCAAACGGCCAGGATAAGATCGTCGATGAGGATGGCAACGAACAAACTCGCGCTGAATACCTGCTTTCGATCATGGAGGATCTGCAAAACACAACTGGCTTCGTCATCGAGGAGAACGAAGAAGTAGGCTTCATGCAAGTCCCGCGTTCAGTGGGCAGCGACTTCAAAGTCATCGTCGATCACATGGACTCTCGTATGTATCGCGGACTCCTAGTCCCAGTCCTACTATTCGACACTTCCGAAATCGGTTCCAACGCGCTAGCCAAACAGCACTTCCAAGTTTACATCATGTCCATGGCCAACCTAATGACTTCCCTAGTTCCAGCAGTAATCCGATCAATCATCAAACTCCTGATCGTGGCCAACTTCGGAATCCAAAGTGACGGCAACTATGGCGCGTTCGAAATCAAAGAGCTAACTGAAGAAAACCTCAAACTGCTCTCTGACATCTTCTACGCAATGACGCAAGAAGGCTACCTTGATCCGCGTCTAAAGTCCGACATGGATATGGTTCGCGCCAAACTCGGCATGACCGCAATCTCCGACAAAGACTTCCAACAACTGATCAAGTGGCGCGAAGAAGCTGAAGCTGCCGCTATGAAACCAGCCACCGATCCAAATCAACCAACCGACAAGCCATCTAAGCCAAAGGTTGGCGGTCGCAAAAACAATCCAGGCGGGCCACAACCCGAAAAGCCTGGCACGAGAGAAAAGCCTAAAGCACCATCAAAGAAACAAGGAAGGCCAAGCTAATGCCATACGAATCTTGTATCATCGATCTTGAAAAAAAGGGCGTATCAAGAATGGGCGCTGCTCGCGCCTGTGCTATCGCGATTTACAAAGAGACTGGCCTTATGCCTGGTGACTCTAAACTAAAAGGCAATAAGTCTGACGTAAGCAAACAGGCAGAGAAAATCGCGACCCAATACTCTCTTGCCCCGCAATCGTTCGTTCTTCCAGGCGAAGAAAGCGTCAGAGGCACGGTCAGCCTCTTGTCTTCTGAAAATGGAGACATCTCCAACCTTGATCCATTCCAGCCAATGATGATCGAAGAAAAAGGCTTCACCCCGCGCCTACTCCGCGAAGTCTTCCTAATCCGAACCGGAGAATTTAACGGCATCCCATTCAACGAAGAAGACCTGCAAGCTTTGATCGACAACTGGGAAAGATCACTCCCATTCCAAATCGATCACTCAACCGCCTGGAAAGACAACGTTGGCAACCTTCTCTCTATCCGTCGCCAAGGCAAACGAGTTTACGGCCTGGCTGAATTCGTTGGCTGGAACGCAATCGACGCGGTTCAGTCCGGCCGTGCCAAAGAAGTCTCAATCGTCTTCTACCGCAAGCCCCGCAAGCTTATGGAAGTAAGCCTGAC
>Ga0138256_10007028_pt1 | contig 11894 bp, 10 predicted proteins | sample KNB2016incub_MG_FD_105486 | JGI IMG/M metagenome (GOLD analysis project Ga0138256, IMG submission 105486) | Active sludge microbial communities from wastewater in Klosterneuburg, Austria - KNB2014incub_MG | ecosystem: Engineered > WWTP > Activated sludge > Unclassified | place: Austria...
CGGTGGTCCGAGGGACAAGATTAACATCAAGGGTTGGGGAGCGAAATTTGCCTATACCGTTGACGGCGAACAGCTCGGTGATATCTCGAACGAGACATTTTCGGCACGCACGGCAACCGTGACTTTTCGCGGGCTTTCGACACATCCGGGAACGGCGAAAGGAATAATGATCAACTCGATGTACGCCGCCGGTGATTTTCTCGCCAATTTTCCGGCAGCCGTCCCGAACCGGCCCGAAACAACCGCAGGGCGCGAAAGCTATATACATCCTTATGTCGGCAATCTTGACATCGAAACCTCGACGATCAAGATTTTGCTTCGGGATTTCGACATTGCGGGGTTTGTCGGCCTGGAAAAAACTATCAACGACCGCATTGCCGAAACGCAAAAGAAATACCCAAATGTAAAGATCGAATACAAGAGCGAACTCGGCTATCTCAATATGAAAGAGGTTCTCAAGGACTATCCGCAGCTTACCGATTACGCTATTGAGGCTGCAAAGCGCGCCGGGGTGCCATCTGAACTCCGCCCAATTCGCGGGGGTACTGACGGCTCGCGTTTGACGGCCCGAGGCTTGCCGACACCGAACCTCTTCACAGGCGGCCATAATTTTCACGGAAAACTCGAGTTCAATTCGCGAAAAGGATTGGAGAAATCGACCGAAACTCTAGTTCACCTGGTGCAGATCTGGGCTGAGAAGGGGAAATGATGAATTTCAAGAAAATTGTACCTTTAGCAACGCTTATCGCCCTGCTCATCGTTACAGTTTCGGGCCAAACGACCGATGCCAAGATCAAGGCGGGGATGGCGAGGTTTCCCGGCATCGCACGCCCGGACATGGAACAATTGGTCGCCGCGAAACAGGTCATGTCGGTTGCCCTGCCGAAGTGGCTGCCTGCGGGGTTTAAGTTAGAAAAGATAACCTCGCGTCTCGGCCGCGGCGTCGCTATCGAAGACCGTGAGTTCGTAATCATCTACTCGCGAAAGGTTGCCGGTGAAAAAACTCAGCGATTTGCTCTCGAGGCCGGTTTTGACGGCCTCGGCGATCTTATGTACGACGGAGCAAAGACCCTTGCTACACCGCTGGGCAAAATATATTTGCTCTACGAACCAAAGGATCCCGATCAGGACGGCAAGAAGCTAAAAAACTATGTCATGACCGAATGGTTCAGCGTTGGAAAAACGGCGTTTCACTATATCGGCTGGTACGGCGGCGACGAGGATGATCCGAACCTCGCAATGATATCACTGTCGGACACCGAAAAGATCTTGCGTTCGCTTCAAAAGCTCTAACTATTTCTGAACATAAAACTCAGGAAATTGTTTTTTCAGCTCCGCTAATTTGGGCAGATCGTGCTGGACAATGTACGGCTCATCCGGGTTGCGGACCAGGTAATTTTGGTGATAAGCCTCGGCCGGATAGAATTTTGTGAGCGGCACGACCTTTGTCACGATGGGTTTTGGCCACGCCTTTGATTTTTCGAGTTCAGCAATATATTCCGTGGCCTGTTTTTGTTGGCCGTCGTTAATAAAAAAGATCGATGAGCGATATTGCGTGCCAACGTCCGGCCCCTGTCGATTTAATTCCGTAGGGTTGTGTGCAACTGAGAAAAAGACCTTTAGAAGCTGAGCATAGGTTATTTTTTCGGGATCGAAGGTAACTTGAACCGCCTCGGCATGCTGTGTATCGCCCCCGCTCACGTCCTCATAATTTGCCGTTTTCCCAGATCCGCCGGCGTAACCTGATTTGGCTTCTTTTACACCTTTTAGACTCTCAAAAACAGCCTCAACGCCCCAGAAACAGCCGCCGGCAAAGACCGCGGTTTCAAATCCTTTGGGCGTTTGTGATTCGATCTCGGTGGCGTTGACGACCGCTGGTGCCTTTACGTCCACGGCCTTTGACGAACTATTAACAATGCCGCACCCGATCGCAACCGCTATGGATATTATTGTTATCAGTTTCACAAAAATTAGCATCCTCATAAAATTGTCTTTACTGGTTAGATGTCCGTCAATAAGCATCTTATTCCCTAAATAACATTTTCTCCACACCGGGCCAAACGGATTCAAAAAAATGTGGAGCGACGGACTGTCTGTTTGCGGCAGATTCCTGTTAGAATCAATAGAAATTACAACGGCCAAATGAACGACAGGATAGTCAATTCGTCAAAAGCTCCCGAACCGGTCGGTCTCTATCCGCACGCGCGCCGGGTAGGGAATCTGCTGTTTCTGTCCGGTGTCGGGCCGCGTGAGCGTGGTTCGAAAACAATCCCTGGCGTTGAGTTAAACGAAGCCGGCGAGATTGTCTCATACGACATCCAAACACAGTGCCGGTCGGTGTTTCAGAATGTGCGATACATCGTTGAGGAAGCTGGTTCGTCCTGGCAGCAAATTGTCGATATCACCGTCTTTTTAACAAATATGAAAGATGATTTTGCGACGTATAACCGCGTTTACGCTGAATATTTTGCTGACCATCAGCCGTGCCGGACAACGGTCGAGATTAACAGCCTTCCTACACCGATAGCAATAGAGTTGAAGGTTATTGCAACGATTGAATAGAACTATTTTGTAAATCTTTTTCTTCGACTTTGTGCTTTTTTGTGGTCACAAGTCGTTTATAAGCATAGGAACACAAAGCGAAATAGCAGAGATAACAAGAAAGACACACGAGGAGAAACCATGATAGCAGCTGAATCCACAGGCGTAGCAACAAAGGGCTACGCAACACACAATGAAGAAGCAAAATTTGAGCCGTTTGAATTTGCCCGTCGAACCGTGGGCCCGCACGATATTTTGATAGACATTGAATATGCGGGAATTTGTCATTCGGACATCCATCAGGCAAAAAACGAATGGAAAGATTCGATGCCGACAAGTTATCCGCTCGTCCCGGGCCACGAGATCGTCGGCCGCGTGTCGCAGGTCGGCGGCGAGGTCTCGAAATTTGAGGTCGGCGATATTGCCGGTATTGGCTGCTTCGTTGATTCGTGCCGCGAATGCGCAAGCTGCAAAAGCGGCCAGGAGCAGTTTTGCGTCAAACAGGCCGCATATACCTACAACGGCACAGAGATGGACCGCGTAACGAAAACCTATGGCGGATATTCGAACAAGTACGTGATCGACGAAAATTATGCGCTAAAGGTCAAGGCCGAAGGCGACCTTTCGGGCGTCGCTCCGCTGATGTGCGCGGGCATTACGACCTACTCGCCGCTGAAGCGGTTTAACGTCGGCCCGGGAAAGAAAGTCGGCATCGTCGGACTCGGCGGACTCGGCCACATGGGCGTAAAGATCGCAAAGGCGATGGGAGCGGAGGTCACGATCTTCAGCACCTCGCCGTCAAAGGAAGCCGATGCCAAGGCACTAGGCGCCGATCATTTTGTCGTCACAAAAGATCCTGCCAATCTTGTACCGCTTACCGGAACTTTCAATATGATCCTCGATACGGTCTCGGCTGATCATGATGTAAATCCGTTTATCAACCTCCTCGGCCTAAACGGCGCGATGGTCGTCGTCGGTGTTCCCCCAAGCCCGAATACGATCCATGCGCTGTCATTGATATTCGGAAACAAAACACTCTCCGGTTCGCTCATCGGCGGTATTCCCGAAACCCAGGAAATGCTCGATTTCTGCGCCGAGCACAACATCACATCCGACGTAGAGGTCATCGACCCAAGCCGCATCGAAGAAGCCTATGACCGCACGGTCAAAGCCGACGTGCGTTACAGGTTTGTGATCGATATGCAAAATACCTAAGGCGGATTTGCCCACGAAACACACAAAAGACAGAACCGCCTGCGTAAGCGGGCGGTCCACACGTGGAGATTTAGAACCGTCTATTGCCATGTTCGTTCCGCCCGCTCACGCCGGCGGTTCTGCCCCGGACATCTCTTATGCGTTACATTGCACTACTCCGCGGCATTAATGTCGGCGGGAACACAATGATAAAGATGGCTGAGCTGAAAGCGTCATTCGAATCGCTCGGCCTCGAAAATGTTGTGTCTTATGTCAATAGCGGCAACCTCGCGTTTGACGCAAAAAGAACCGCAGAAGCAACGCTCGTGAAAAAGCTTGAGGATGTGATCGAAAGGGATTTTGGTAAGACGATCCCGGTCATGATTCGCGAGCAAACCGAGATTCCTCGCATCATCGCAGCGAACCCATTTGCCGGCGAATTCGAAAGCCACAAGGAAATGCACGTTCTGTTCCTACGCGAAGATATGCCCGCCGACAAGATGCAGCAATTGCTCGTTGCTACTCCGTCCGGTGAGCGCTACCATGCCATCGGCCGCGAGCTCTATTGCCACCTGCCGATGGGAGTCGCTGACAGCCTCCTTGGCAGGAGCTTCGTTGAAAAGAAGCTCAAGCTGGCCGTCACAGGACGCAACTGGCGAACGGTGGAGAAACTCGCAGAGCTTTAATTAGGCTCTAGCCTCAAGCACTAAATTGAACGGTGTTTCGCTTGCCCGGCGAAATTGCGTGAAACCGCCTTCGTTTACCACTGCTTTCAGACGAGCCTCTCCTGCCTGTGCTCCGAGTGCCAACCCCACCTCTTGCGACCGCGACGCCGGTGTGCAAATCAGTGTCGATGCGGAATAAAATACGCGGCCGACCGGATTGTGATTGTCCTCAAATTTATCGTTGGCAAACGGCTCGACGATCATCCATGAACCGTCAGCGCTGAGTGCCTGGCGGACGTGTTTTGCCGCGCCGACCGGATCACCCATGTCGTGCAGGCAATCAAAAAATGTCACCAGGTCGTAATCGCCGCCCGGAAAATCCTTTGAACTTGCAACTTCAAAACTCACGCGGTCGCCGACACCGGCGGCCTCGGCTTTGGAGCAGGCGGCTTCGACGGATTTGTCGTGGTAATCAAAGCCAACAAATGTTGAATTGGGATATGCCTCGGCCATCAAGATCGTGGACGCGCCGTGGCCGCAGCCCACATCGGCGACCTTGCCGCCTGATTTGAGTTTTTCCTCGATACCGGTTAGAGCAGGAATCCAGGTTGAAACGAGGTTAGTCGCGTAGCCGGGCCGGAAAAACAGCTCGGTGCCGCGAAAAAGATCGTGATGATGCTCGTGCCAGCCGAGACCCTCGCCGGTCTTAAATCGCTCGATCATTTTGGGCACTGCTTTGAGGGCGGCATTTGCGAGAATAAATGCACCCGGCAGATAAGCCGCACTTTTCTCGTCGGTCAAAACAAAGGCCTGTTCATCCGTCAGATAGTATTTGTTTGACTCGGCATCGTACTCGACATAACCGCTTGCCGCCTGGGCATTGAGCCATTCACGAATATAGCGTTCATTCGTTCCGGTCCTTTCAGCAAGTTCCTCAAACCCTATCGGTTCGGCGGCCTCAGCCATTGCCTTGTAAAGTCCAAGCTCCGCCCCGATCACGACCGATCCGGAATGGATAGTCGCACCCAGGTCGCCTACAAATTTCCCAAGCAGCTCGTTCAGTTTGTTTTCGTTAATGTTCATCTGAAAAATCTTCTCCTAGCAGATTTTGCGGGTAATACAGATCTTACTCCTTTTCGTCCTTTTCGTGTGTTTCGCGATAGAATCTTTTTATGATTACGCGGCCGTTCAATTTCAAACAATGGATCGATGAGCACAGGCATCTGCTTAAGCCGCCGGTCGGGAATCAGTGTGTTTACAATGACGACGATTTTATTGTGATGGTCGTCGGCGGGCCGAATTCTCGGAAAGATTATCATTGGGACGAGGGCGAAGAGCTTTTTTATCAGCTCGAAGGCGATATAAAGGTGCAGATACAGGAAGACGGCAAGGCGGTCGAAGTGCCGATCCGTGAGGGCGAGATGTTCCTTCTACCTCCGCGAATTCCCCATAACCCGATTCGTGGCGAGCATACTATTGGTTTAGTAATTGAGAGGAGGAGACGCCCCGGCGAACTCGACGGCCTAATGTGGTTCTGCGAAAACTGCAACAGCAAACTGTATGAGGAGTATTTTCAACTAACCGATATAATCAACCAGTTTCAGGAGGTTTTTGCAAGATTTTATGGGTCGGAAGATAGCCGGACGTGTAAATCGTGCGGTGCGGTGATGGAGCCGCCAATTGTTGTACGTTAATAAAAGTATATGGTTGATTTATTGAGTGAGCTGGCTCAAATTACGGATGCGTTGGAACGCGAGGGCATCGAGTATGCGGTTTGTGGCGGCCTGGCACTGACTATCTTTGGGTTCTCGCGAGCGACTTTTGATATTGACGTTTTGATAAGAGAAGAGTCGCTGGAAAAGTCTTTCGAGGCTGCCAAAGAGCTAGGGTATGATATTCACGGGCTAGATATGTCGTTCAGGGAGCGAGCTGTTGAGATTAGGCGTGTCTCCAAAATAGATGACGATGGCGAGGTGCTTTCATTGGACTATCTGCTTGTAACACCGCACGTGGAGGATGTTTGGAATGATAGAATAACCGTAGATTGGGACGGCAAGCCAATGTCCATTGTTTCTAAGGCCGGTCTGATAAAAATGAAACAATTGGCAGGGCGGGCAAAAGATTTAATCGATATAGACAGGATGCAAAATGAAGAAGATTGATATGTCGTCCGAAGCGATTACCCGCAGGCTTCGGCGGACCGAACAACTAAGAAAGCTAAGCTTGTCGCTAATGAAAGCAAGAATCTTAACAGCTGAGGAAGCAATTGCGCTTCGGCGGAAAACCCGCGAACATCGCCAAGGTGAGAATGCCACTTGATCACCCATTATGCGGCTAGTCCGGTAAGAAAAACATGAAATTCACCTCAACATTTGAAATAAAAGGCTGGGATGTCTCTGAGGCTGACGGCGTGGATGAGCTTGCGGACGTTGGACGTGCGACGATCCGGAAATCATTTACCGGCGAACTCGAAGGATCGAGCGTCGGATACGGACTCTTGCTCCAAACGCCCGAGCAGACCGGCGGATACGTTGTTATTGAACGTGTTGCCGCAAACGCCGACGGACGCGAGGGGACATTTGTCATAATGCATTACGGAGTGCGCGATGCCGACGGCGGCGGGCCGTGGCATGGCGACGTTGTGCCTGGTACGGGAACCGGCGGATTTGCGGGTGTAACGGGAACCTTCTCAATCAAGCACGATGACAGCGGTGCGGAATTTACCTTTGACCTCGAATTTTAGAGCCTGACTTTGGCTACCGGTCTTAGTTGCCGAAAAAATCAACTAGGTTTCCCAAAATCATTTCCTGACGACCGAGATCACAATTTCCGCCGGATACTGCTTAGAATGATGGACTGCGTTTTTCGCGACAACGCTTTTGACCTCATCATAATTATTTCCGCCCGTGTTCAGATTGCGGTCAAAACGGGGAAAGTTGCTTGACGATATTTCGATCCGGAGCCTGTGGCCCGGTGCAAAGTAGTTACTGGTCGTCATCGGTTGAAATTTGACCTTGTAAACTTTGCCGGATTCCATCCAAGCGAGCGGCTTGTCATAACCGTCCCGGTAGCGCATTCTCTGAATGGTCTCATCGAGGTTCCACGCTTTTCCAGTTTCATCGACATCGATCAGTTTTACGGTGAAATCTGTGTCCTTTGCATCCGACGAGACATACAACGTCAAGTCTATCGGGCCGCTTAGTTCAAATCCTTCTTTGAGGACATCGGTCGAGTAAACGAGGATGTCACTCCGTTCTTCCATCTTGCTCTGGTCAAATGATCCGCCCTGAACCGCATTTCCGGTACAACAGACATTTCCGCCGTACGAGGGAACCGGGTTCATCGGATCATAGGTAAAGGTATCGGGCGTGTCCGCTGCCGGCGGTTCAGAAACCAGCTTTCCGTCACCGTTCAACGAATTCGCTTTCCCGCCGCTTGAGAGATAAAACTTCATAGGCTGTGCACCGGCCGGCGGCCACTGTTCGGACGACTGCCATTTGTTGCTCCCCATCGTGAAGTACTGCACCTTCGGCCGTTTGAGGACATCGTTCTGCTCACCTTTCAGAAAATGATCAAACCAGTCATATGTCATTTTGCTGTAATCAAGCCGAGCGTCGCCCATGCTGCGCTGACCGACAATGGTATTCTCGGTCGCTCGGGTATAACTGCAATGCAGCACAGGAGCAATGACCGCATACTGTTTGTCAGCCATCTCAGGGCTCGCGGTTTTTCTGATCTGGTTATACATCGCGAGATTTGGCCCTACGGAAACGTCATACCACGACATGAAATAAAATCCGGGAATGTTGATCTTCATGTTGTCGTGGTAAAGGCCGCCTTTGTACCAGGCCGGATCATTTGGTGCTCGCTTGATCATCGCGCCGCCAGTTGGGACGGGCATTTCGTCGGCAAAAATGCCACGCGGCCCGTCAACGGCCCGATGAATATCCATGACAGGCAAATGTCTGAGCGCTTTTGACCAATCTACACGCGGCGACTGCTGCGCCAGATCAAAGGACTTCGACGCTCTGATCAGATCCTCTTGCGTGGTATTTGCCGGAAACATCGGGCGCACCTGATTAACCTCGCCCATCAGCCACGCGATGAAAAGCATCTGAACCGCACCGCCGCGATACCAATTGCCCTGCTCGTAATAGGGCCCAACACGTCCGACACCGGCGCCAAAACCTTGTGCGATCATCGTGGTAAATCCCGGCACATCCCTTGCCGCAACCGCCATCTGCCACTCGGCAGTGGACGAGCACCCGATTGTGCCGACCTTGCCGTTTGACCACGGCTGTGACGTCATCGCCTTGATAGCGTCTTCACCATCGGTTGTCGGCGGCCCGAGAATGTCGTAGTTGCCTTCAGAAAAGAAATGTCCGCGTTCGTTCATAACGACGTACGCATAACCGCGTTTTACTGCGTCGAGTATCGTCGTCATGTCACGCGGCGCACCAAGACGCACGTCCCACCAATTGAAATTGTATGGCGTTCGAGAAAAGATGATCGGATATTGTTTGCTATTGTCCTTTGGCCGGTATATGTCAGCCTGCATCCGCTTGCCGTCGCGCATCGGCACCATGACCTTGCGGTAAACCGTTGCGACCGACTGCAGCTCGGCCTCGATCGCATTTCGACGTGCGATCTGCTCAGGCGTCGACACCGGTTGCGGCTGCGCCGGCAGGGAAATCGAGAACACAACCAAAACCAAGGTTGAAAGAAAAGCTATCCGACCATTCTTCATCAAAGTGCTCCTGAGTTGTACGTTTAGACGAAACGATTTTATCGCGATTCGTTGTAAAACCAAAACTTGAAGCAAACGGGAGCCTTCAACGGCCGCCGCAACTTTGTCGAGCAGAGAGAGTTTGCAGAACGGCGTTAATTGTAAAGTTTTGCAAACGCCAAGTCTTGCGGGCGTTCGTAGTTGATTATTCGAAAAAACTATCCTAAATTGATAGCGATTAAACCAATACAATCTATTGAGTTTCTTTTCCGTTCTAATCCAATTACGGTTTTTGAGGACAATTTAACATGAGAATATTCGGCTTTCTGAAACGCCTCGGCGTCTCCAGTTTTCTACTATTGTCGGTCGTTTCCCTTGCGAAGGCACAGTCGACGCCGCCAACTTTTGAATCAGCAATTTCACGCCTGCGATTTCGCGAGATCGGCCCGGCCACAATGGGCGGGCGTGTAAACGATATCGAGGTCGTCGCACAGGACTCGCGCATTATTTACGCCGGAATGGCCGGCGGCGGAATCTTGAAATCCATCAACGGCGGCACGTCGTGGGAGACACTATTTGATAACGAAGCTGTCATGAGTATCGGCGATATCGCTATTTCACCGACAAATCCTTCGATAATTTGGGCCGGGACCGGTGAATCAAATAACCGCCAAAGTTCGTCTTGGGGCAATGGGATTTACAAGTCGATGGATGGCGGCAAAACCTGGACCAACATGGGCCTTAAGGCGACTCAGCACATTGGAAAGGTTGTCGTCCACCCAACCAATCCGGATATCGTCTATGTCGCGGCAACCGGGAACCTATGGGCCGCAAGTCCTGATCGAGGCGTATATAAGACAACTGACGGCGGCAAGACGTGGCAACACGTGCTAAAGGTCAATAATGACACCGGAGCCACCGATGTTGTGATCGATCACGAAAGTCCAAACATACTCTATGCCGCGATGTATCAACGGCGTCGAACTGTTTTTGGGTTTAACGGCAGCGGCGAGGGGAGTGCCTTATATAAATCAAATGATGGCGGCGACACCTGGACCAAGATTACGCGCGGCATGCCGTACAACACGGAAAATGCTCCGAACCCGCGGCCGGCAAATCTTCTTGAAACCGGTCGCTGTTCGCTGGCGATTTATGCCAAAGACTCCGACATCGTTTATGCAACCGTTGAACATGCGAACGGCGGTGTTTTTCGTTCCAACGATAAAGGAGAAACCTGGACACGCATGGCCGAGATAGCTGCGGTTCCGCGACCAATGTACTTTTCCAAATTGCGGATCGACCCAAACAATGATCAGCGTCTGTGGCTCGCGGGTGTGACGCTGCAGTATTCCGAAGACGGCGGCCGCACATGGTCAGGCAATTTTTCGCGAGCCCCTCATGCGGACACGCATGGAATCTGGATAGATCCAAAAGACTCGAATCACATCATTCAGGGCAATGACGGGGGAATCAACATTACCTACGACCGCGGCAGAACGTGGGATTACGCAAATACGGTTCCGCTAGGCCAGTTTTACGAGATTGGCGTGGACAACAGTATGCCGTATAAAATCTGCGGCGGACTGCAGGATAACAACACCTGGTGCGGGCCCAGCCAAACTCTCAGCGGCGGCGGCATCAAAAACGATGACTGGTACACCATTGGCGGCGGAGACGGGTTTTTTGCCCAACCCGATCCAAACGATCCTGACATTGTTTATGCCGAATCGCAGGACGGAAACGCTCTTCGGCGGAACGTTAAGACCGGCGAGACAAAGAGCATCCGGCCTCGCGAAGAAGAGGGCGAAAAGAGCTACCGTTTTCAGTGGAACACCCCGATCCTCATCTCGTCCTATGATTCGAAAACAGTCTATTATCCGGGCAATTTTGTTTTCAAATCAACCAATCGCGGTGACGGCTGGGTAAAGATTAGTCCGGATTTAACCACCGGGGTTGATCGAAATACTCTAACCATCATGGGCAAGGTGCCGGACGGGAATACGCGTTCGCGTCATGACGGCGTCCAAAACTATCCGACGATAACCACTCTTTCCGAGTCTCCGGTTGATAGGAATGTGCTGTGGGCGGGAACTGATGACGGCAATCTTCAGGTTACGCGAGATTCCGCAACATGGAAAAATGTGATCGACAAAGTCCCCAACGTGCCAAAAGGCACATATGTGAGCCGCGTTGTCGCGTCCAAAACGGCGGCGGGCACGGCCTATGTGACGTTTGATGGCCACCGAATGGGTGACTTTAAGGTCTATGTCTATACAACGACAGATTTCGGTGAATCATGGAAATCCATTGCCGCAAACCTGCCGCAGAATAACGGCGTCGTAAACGTGATTCGCGAGCATCCCCGAAATCCGAATTTGCTGTTCGTCGGCACCGAATTTGGACTATTTGCCTCGTGGAACAAGGGCGGAAACTGGACACAGATCAAGCTCAACCTGCCGACCGTGCCGGTTGACGACATTCTGATCCATCCCCGCGACAACGATCTTATTCTCGGTACGCACGGCCGTTCGATTTGGGTGATGGACGATATTGCGGCGCTGGAGCAGATGAACGAAACAGTGCTTGCGAGTAATATTCATCTGTTCGATTCGCGTCCCGGAATAATGTGGCGGCCATGGAACAATAAACCCTTGACATCCGATAAACAATTTGTCGGGCAGAACCCTCAGGTCGGAGCCTATGTGAATTTTTATTTGAAAGAACCGCTCGCCGATCGTCAAACTGTGACGCTGACGTTCCAGGATGCA
>Ga0138256_10007030_pt1 | contig 11889 bp, 8 predicted proteins | sample KNB2016incub_MG_FD_105486 | JGI IMG/M metagenome (GOLD analysis project Ga0138256, IMG submission 105486) | Active sludge microbial communities from wastewater in Klosterneuburg, Austria - KNB2014incub_MG | ecosystem: Engineered > WWTP > Activated sludge > Unclassified | place: Austria...
GCGGAATCCGAATCAGCGAAGGTGATGTTACCCGTGAGCGTGACGCGTGCGACCACCGGCCCGTGGAAGGTGGCGCTGGACGTCCCATTGCCGTTCTGGCGGCAAACGAAGACACCGCCGATGGTGGTGGAGGTGATGCGTGTGAGACCGTAGAACGCATTGCCCTGCGAGTTGGCGCCGAGGATGAAATTGTTGTTCGTTCCACCGAGCGCGTTGGCGCGGAAGGAGGCATCGACGAAGGTGTCCGGCAGGGCCAGGTTGTCGCCCATGCGCCAACGGCTGGCGGTGGCGTCGGCGGTGAAGGTGACGGGACCATGGTAGTAGTTGCCGCCACCGAACACGTCGTCCACGTTCAAGGTCTTGGTGAAGAAAGCCGTGCCCCATTGCGTGAAGCCCACGAAGGAGATCCGGCCGCATGTCACGTTCGTGGTCACACCCCGCACATTGTCGCCCATGCGGTAGTTCGTGAAGGTGATGCGGTTCACGTTCGAAGGATCCGTAACGGTGAACGCGCCGCCGTTCACGCTGGTGATCATGGTCGCGCCGTTGAAGGCATGCGTCTCCGCACCTGGGCTACCGGTGATCGTGAGCGCATAACCCGCCAGGTCCAGCACACCGTTGGAATGGTCCAGGTCGTTGGTCACGGCCACGTTCGCACCCATGGCGATGGCCGGGCTGGTGCCCGAAGTGTTGGCGATGATCAGATCGAAGAATGTCTCCGTGCCGCTCGATGCGGTGATCTGCTGCGTGCCGATGGCGCCGTTCAGCGTTACCGGGCTGGAATTGCCTTCCACATAGGCATCGCCGGCGCTGCTGGTATTGATCCAGCTCCCTGATACCGCGATCGTGTTCGCGGCGGGGCTCACGTCCAGCACACCGCTTCCGCTGATATGCACGTTGTTGAACTGGAAGGTGCCCCCGTTCAAGGTGGCATTGCCCTGCACGTCGCAAATGGCATTGCACGTCAGCGTTACGCTGGCGATGGTCGCCGAGGCCGCAGCGGGGATCTGCAGGTCGCTCGTGAGCGACAGGATGCCGGTACTACCACCGCCGCCCACCGCCGCGCCGTTCCCTGCGATCAGTTTCGCACCGAAGGCCACCGGCACGTTGGCGGTAAAGAGCAGTGAACCAGTTACGGTCACGTCGCTGTTGAAGGTCCGCGATGCGGCGGTACTGGTGAAGGTCAAACTGCCGCTCACGGTGCTCGCACCGGTAATGGCGATCGTGCAGCCGCTCCACGTGATGGTGGCCCCCACGGCCACGTTCAGGCCATTGTTCACGTTCACTACGCGCGTCGCCCCGTTGCCGGTTATCGCCCCCACGCCGTTGAAGAGCAAGGTGCCGTTCACGGTCAACGTGCGGTTGTTGGTGCTCATGTTCAGCGTGCCGTGTACCATCAGGTTCACGCACGTCGAAGTGGCGTTCAGGTTCACCTGGTCGCCCGCAGCGATCACCACATGGTCCGTGGCCAGGGGCGCAGCGCCACCGGCCCAGCTACCGCCTACGGACCAGTTGCCCCCCCCCGTGCCATTGCTGGTCACGGTTGCTGCCATGACGGCCGTATGGACCACGAGCAGTGCAATAGCGGCTGGCAGACGAAGGAACGCGATGGTGTTCGTCATTGGGTGGGAGCAGGAGCCCCTCCTACGGCAGACTTCGTCGAAGGTTCTCAGGCCTTCGACGTGCTATTCGGCTCACACAACGGCAGTTCAAGGGAAGTTCGGCCTACCTGTAACTTTCCCCCAAGCCCGGCGTCCCACGCACAGAGGCCCCCTTCCTCCCAATGACGCTCGCTGACTATAACGCCGCCGTGGACGCCCACTCCGATGGGATCTTCCGCTTCGCCGTGAAGCACTTGCGCGACCGCGATCTGGCGAAGGATGTGGTGCAGGAAACATACGCCCGCCTTTGGGTGAAAGTGGAAGACGTGGAAACCGCCAAAGCCAAGAGCTACCTGTTCACTACCGCGCACCACATTATGGTGGACGAGGTGCGCAAGGGCGCGCGCAGCGCCCGGATGGAGGAGCACCACGAAGACCTGCAATGGAGCAGCCAGTCGCAGCCGGACCTACAAAAAGTGCTTGACGCCGGCCTGGCGCAGCTGCCTGAGGTGCAGCGCAGCGTGGTGCTGTTGCGCGACCTGGAGGGGAACAGCTACGAGGAGATCGCCGAGCTCACCGGCCTGAACGTGACGCAGGTGAAAGTGTACATCTACCGTGGGCGCACCGCGTTGAAGGAATACATCGGCAAACTGGAACTCGTGCTTTGAACCTGGACCGCAATACCTACGAAGCCTGGCTGCTCGATCGTATCGAGGGCCGGCTCACGCCCGCACAGGAGCAGGCATTGGACGCCTTTTTGGCGGCCAACCCGGACCTGCCCGCGTTCGGTGCCGGCGAAGCCTTGGACCTGGGCGGTGATGCGATCCGTTTCGCCGGGAAGGAAGCCTTGCACCGGGAACTGCCGCCGCGGGGGTTGCCCGAAGCGGACCGCTTGAACGACTTTCTGGTAGCGCTCGGCGAAGGCGACCTGAGCGCTAAACAGGTGCGCGAACTACAGCGCTACCTCTACGAACATCCCGAGGCGAAGCGCGATGCCCGCCTGATGGAATTGGCCCGCGCGGTCACTGGCCCCGGGTTCTCCATGGAGCGCGATGCGCTGCTGCGCACTTTCCCGCCCAGCGGGGTCCCGGACCGCCACCGGCTGAACGACTTTCTGATCGCCGAATTGGAAGGGGACCTGAGCCCTGTGCAGCAAGCCATGCTCGGGGCCTTTATGAAGGCCCATCCGGAACTTGGGCGGGAGCGGAGCCTTGTTGCGGCTACCAAAGTGGCGGCTGGTGTTGAAGTGTATGCGCACAAGGCAGAGCTCCGCAAGCGCGAGGGCAAGGTGATCGGCATGTGGAGCCGTCCCATGGTGGTGCGTTTGGCCGCTGCGGCGAGCATCGCGTTGTTGTTGGGCTTGGGCATCTGGTCTCTGATGCGCGCGCCCCGGCAAGAGCCACAGGTAGCTGAGGTGAAAGAAACGACACCTGGTCAGAAGGCCCCAGAAGGCGTGGTGCAGGAACGGGTTCAAGAGAAGGAGCCCGTGCTATCGCAACCCGAGACCCATTCGCCTGCGGTGGAGCCCCAGCGTTCGAACCAGGAAAGCGTCCCGGAACAACAGGAGAACCCTTCCGCCCCGGAACAGCCGCGGAACCTGCGCGAAGCGGCGCCATCCCTGGCCCATTTGGAACCGGTGCAAGGGGCGCAGGATCCAGCGAACGCCAACCCGGTACAGGTGGAAGAGCAGGCTCCCGCCGCCTCGATCCCAGCCCCCGATGAGTTCCTGGCCGCAGCTTCGGCCAAAGAGGTACCCACGCTCGGAGGCTTGGTGGCGCAACGCATGCGCGGTGCCGTGCTGGACCAGCGCGCCCCGGAGGCCCATGGTTTCCAAGAGGCCGATGCCGTGGCCGCAGTGGATAAGGGGCTGAAGCGCCTTGGCGGCGACGATGCCGGCCTGGCGGTGCAACGCGATGGCCGCCGCCTGAAGCGCTTCGATCTGCGCCTGGGCAATGGGATGGGCATTACAGCCAGCCGGTAAGCGGTTTTCCCTCGATCAACGAACCCACGAACAACGTGGGTTCGTCGCGTTTCATACCGCTCATCCCAGACGCGTAGCCGCTCATCACGAAGGCACGTTCCACCTGTAACTACGGCCGCGCACAGGCCGTCCTATGGCCGAATACCAAACACCAGACACCATGAAAACCCGCATCGCCAAGACCGCCCTGCTTCTGCTCGCCACCGTGTTCACCTTCGGGTACACCCGCGCCGCCGAACCTGTCCGCATCCCCACCCGCAACACCGACGCCCTGGAGCGCGCCGTGGAGCAAGCCCTGAACAAGCACGTTGTGTTCCCCCTGCTGGAGCGCGAGCACAACATGACCGGCGAAGTGTTCGTGAGCTTCGTGGTGAACAAGGAAGGCCGCCTGGAAGTGCTGGAGAGCTTCAGCCAGAACGAGCCCCTGCGCGAGTACGTGCTCGGCAAGCTCGCCAAGATCGACATCGGTGAGAACCCCGATGGCATCTGGAGGACCAGCCGCGTGCGCTTTGTCTTCCGTCCGGAGAAAGCGTAAGCCCTCTTCGGACCTCCACCAGAGGAACGGCGCCCCGCAAGGGGCGCTTTCCGTTCTACATGGTCCGCATTGGGTGGCTGACACCCGTCACGACAAGTCGTGACCGGAACACCAGCGAATGAACTTGCGTTCTCCTTGGCTCCGTGCCTCCGAGTGAGGCCCCCCTGCTCATTTCGATCGCATCGGTGTGCATTCGCGCGTGTCCCTGCGAGGCTTGGCGAAGCAGTGCGGATGGTATTGCCCCGGATGAATTTTCACACACCCTGTAACTCCCGAACGAACAGGCCGTCCTACCCATAGAACCGAAAGACCATGAGAACCCTGATCCCCTTGATCACCGCGTTGACCCTCAGCCTGACCGTCCAGGCGCAGGAGGATACCACCAAGACCGATCAACAGCACAAGCTGGAACTCGGTATCAACAGCAAGAAAGGCGTTTATGCCGAAGTAACAGGTACCCAGGCGGATGCCGATGGGCGCAAGCGCGACACGCTCACCTTCCAACTGAAACACAAGGTGATCACGATCCTTACAGAGGACAAGGAAAGCGATACCACCGCCAGCAGCATCAAGGAGCGGCTTAAGCAAGCGCGCAGGGACCGTCGCAGCACCTTCACCTACTGGACCGGTGTGGAGCTCGGGATGAACAATTACATGAGCCCCAATGGAGGCTTCGACCTACCGAAGGAGGCCGAGTTCATGGCACTGGAGGATGCGAACTCCCGCTTCTTCGCGCTGAACATGTGGGAACAGAAGATCGACTTCGGCAGCCACCATGTGGGCTTGTTCACCGGCCTGGGTCTGGAGTTCGTGAACTACAGGTTGAGCAACAACGTGCAGCTCGCCTACAACAACGATTCCGTCTTCGGTGTGCAAGTGATCTCGCCCGAGTACCGCAAGAACAAATTGCGCGAGATCGGCCTGCGCGTGCCGCTGATGCTGGAGTTCAACACGAAGCGGGCACCGCTGCCGACCGAGGCACAACTGCGCGATGGCAGTTGGAAGGGCAACGACTTCTCCCGCAAGAACAACTTCCATGTCGCCGTTGGCGTGGTGGGTAGCTGGTACTTCGACACCATGTACAAGGTGAAGTACCGCGTGGAAGGCGAGACCGAAAAGGACCGCAGCAAGGGCGACTTCAACCTGCTGAAGTACCGCCTGGCGGCGCGCGCCCAGATCGGCTGGGGGGGGCTCAACCTCTTCGCGGAGTACAGCCTTACCCCGCTCTTCGAGGAGGGCACCGGCCCCGAATTGATCCCGGTGAACGCGGGCATAGCCCTGGTGGGCTTCAATTGATCGATCGCTGGCCGCCGCGAGCGCAACAAGGGGAAAGAGCCATCGGGGAGGCCGGTTCGGGCAGGCCGCGCTAGCGAAAGCTGGGCGCGGCCTGCGTATTTTCGCGCCGCGCTCGCCAAAGCGACCGCCCTGTCGATAGCAAAGGCGAACCCCTCACCGAAGGACCACCACCACCATACACCTACGCCGGGCTTCGGCGCATATCATGGGCCGAGTATTCGAAAAACGCAAACACCGGATCTTCGCACGCAACGCGAAGCTCAGCAAGCTCTTCACCCGCATCGGCAAGGAGATCGCCATGGCCGTGAAGGCCGGCGGGCCGAATCCGGAGACCAATACGCGGCTGCGGATGGCCGTTCAGAACGCGCGCGGCATGAACATGCCCAAGGACAACGTGGACCGCGCCATAAAGAAGGCTGCCGGGGGCGAGGGCGTGGATTTCGCCGAGATCACCTACGAGGGCTACGCGCCGGGTGGCGTGGCCATCTTCATCGACGCGGCCACCAACAACACCACCCGTACGGTGGCCAATGTGCGCAGCTTCTTCAGCAAGTGCGACGGTACGCTGGGCACCAGCGGATCGCTCGCCCATGTGTTCGAGCGCAAGGCGGAGTTCGTGGTGGAGAACGCCGCGCTGAAAGGCAAGGATGCCGACGAGTTCGAGATGGAAGCCATCGATGCCGGTGCCGATGATGTGATCCGCGATGAGGAAGGGTTCATCATCCTCGCGCCTTTCACCAGCTTCGGTGCCATGGCGCAGAAGCTCGAGCAACTCGGCGTGGAGACCAAGAGCGCGGAGCTGAAGCGCTTCCCGCTGTCCTTCATCCCCGCCGACCTCACCACTGCCCGAAACGTGATGAAGCTGGTGGATCTGCTGGATGAGGACGAGGACGTGAACGCCGTGTACCACAACATGGAGTTGAGCGAAGAGGTGGAGGCGGAACTGGCGAAGGGATAGCCCACTATTCCGCCCTGAAGCGGATGTGGTACTTGGTGCCCTGCGGGCCGCTATCCACAGAGAGCCTTCCATTCATCTGTTCCACCAGGCTCTCGATCAATGATACCCCGAGCGTATTACTTCCTTCTCCGCTGATCTTCTCCTGTGGGATGCCCACGCCATCATCGGCATAGAGCAGGTCGAAGGCGCCTTCCGCCGCGCGCTGCACGGTGAGCGAGATGGCTCCGCCGTCACGGCCCTTGAAGGCGTGCTTGAAGGAATTGGTGATCAGCTCGTTCAGCACGAGGCCCAAGGGCACCATCGTGGTGAGGTCGAAGATCAAACCGGGTTCGACCTGCGCGGTGTAACGGATGGTGTCGCGCACATTGTTCAGCTGGATCAGCTCGGCGAAGAGCTCCTTGATGTAGATGCCCAGATCCAGATGGATCAGTTCATCGCCGCGGTAGAGCTTCTCATGGATCAACGCCATGGAAGCCACGCGGCTCTGGCTCTGGTCGAAGACCTCCTGCAAACGCTCATCGTCGATGGTGGCCCGTTGCAGGCGTAGCAGGCTGGCCACCACCTGCAGGTTGTTCTTCACGCGGTGGTGTATCTCCTTGATCAACACATTGATGCGCACGTTGGCCTGCTCCAGCTTCTCCTTTTCCTGGCGTAAGGCCTTCTTCTGTTCGGCGTCCATGGTGCGTGCCGCGCGCAGGTTCTCCTTCATCCGGCTCAGGGCCACCCCGAGCACATCATCGGGTCCACGCACGGGCACGGGCGTATCGTAATTGCCCTTGCCAATGGCCTCGGCGCTGTCGCTCAACGAGCGAACGTTCTCGATCATGCGGTTGAAGGAGCGGGCCATGGTGCCGAACTCATCATCGCTGGTCACCGGCACGGCCACCCGGATGTCGCCTTCGGCGAGCGCGCCCGCCGCTTCGGTGATCTCGCTCACCGTGCGCCGTATGCCGCGCATGATCACGAAAGCCATGATGGCCACTGCGGATACCACCCCGAAGAGCGCGATCAGAACGATGAACAGGCGGGACTCCGCATCGCGGCGGTTGGCATCGGTGGCCTCCACGATGCGGGCAATGGAGATCGCCTCCACATCGTCCAATTTGGCCATGGCCTGATCGCTGTGCTGCTTCCATGCTTCGGCCTCCACGTTGAGGCCGGTGAGGCTGCGCTTTTCCTGCACGGTGCCGATCACCGTGCGCACGAAGTTCACGTCCGGTCCTTGGTAATTTTCGCGGAACGCGGCGAGCACTTCTGCCGGGGCATCGCGCTCGAAAAGGAACAGGCTCGTGGAATAGCGGGCGAGTTGGTCATAGAGCCAGCCGAGGTCGCCTGCTGGCAGCCATCCATTGGTGAAGCCGCGGCCCAGCGAGGTGCGCACGTTCGCCAACGCATCGGTGGAGTTCAACAGGCTGAGGTGGGAATACAGCCGGTCCTTGGTCTCGGGGTCCAGGGCGAGTTTGGCTACGCGGCTCAGATCTTCCAGCACGGCGGTCCGCATCTGCCGGTAGCTCTGGTCGGCATCGCCCAAGGTGATGCGTTGTTCGGATACACGTTGACGCAACAGGCTGATCCCCGTCAGCGCGTTGGCCCCTTGCACCTCCTGGTTCAAGGCCAGCTCGGGATCGTTCAGCCGTTCCGCGGCGGCATCGGTGCGGCTGTATTGCAGTTCCAACCGGGGCTGGTTCACTTGCACCCCGCCCAGGTAGGCGATGCTCTGCGCGTTCTCTTCCTGCAGTTCATGCAGCAGTCCCGCCAATCGATCGATGTTGCGCGCCTGGATGTTGATGTAGCGCAGCACGTCGCGGCGTTTCAGGCTGCCGTCCACCTGCTTGCCGATGAGCAGCACCAAGCCGAGCACGGGAATGCCCAAGGTCACGAGGAACTTGGTGCGGACGGGAAGGTCGGCGAAGCGCCAGGCCATGATGGGGCAAAGTACGCAAGGTGCACCGGGCGGTGGGGCCATCGGCGCCCGTCTAACTTAGCCGCCCTCTTAGAGTTTGTTTGGGATCTCTTGAATGATGGGCTCCGAGACTATTTTTTGCCGAGGCGAAGTCGGAGAATTTTCGCGTAGCGGTGTCTACGGGAACATTCTCCGGCGCAGCATCGGCGGAAAAGAGGCCGGAGAGCGCATTTGAAGAGATCCCGAACAGTCTCTTAAACCGAGAGCCCGATGAGCGATCCGTTCAAGACCCTGGCCGCACGCGAAGAACAAGCCCTGCTGGGCGGTGGTGCCGACCGCATCGCCGCGCAGCACAAGAAGGGCAAGCTCACCGCGCGCGAGCGCGTCGACATGCTGCTGGACGAAGGTTCCTTCCAGGAGATCGGTCAGCTGGTCACGCACCGCAGCACCAATTTCGGTTTGGAGCACCAGGTCTTCCTCGGCGACGGGGTCGTTACCGGCTACGGAACGATCGGTGGGCGGCTCGTCTATGTCTTCAGCCAGGATTTCACCGTGCTGGGCGGATCGCTCGCGGAAGCGCATGCGGAGAAGATCTGCCGCATCATGGATCTCGCAATGCAGAACGGTGCGCCGGTGATCGGCATGAACGACAGCGGCGGTGCGCGCATCCAGGAAGGCGTGGTGAGCCTCGGCGGCTACGCTGACATCTTCTTCCGCAACGTGCGCAGCAGCGGCGTGGTGCCGCAGATCAGCGCGATCCTCGGGCCCTGCGCCGGGGGTGCGGTGTATTCACCGGCGCTCACCGATTTCGTGATGATGGTGGAAGGCACCAGCTACATGTTCGTCACCGGCCCCAACGTGGTGAAGACCGTAACGCACGAAGAAGTGACGGCCGAAGAACTGGGCGGCGCAACAACGCACGCATCGAAGAGCGGTGTGGCGCACTTCACCGCGCCGAACGAGTTGGATGCGATCCGGCAGCTCCGGCAACTCGTCGCGTATATGCCGAGCAATTGCGAGGAGGAGCCACCGGCTCTACCCTATACACCCGGTGATGAACGTCGCCCCGAGCTGGACACGATCATTCCCGCGAACCCGAACCAGCCGTACGACATCCGGCAGGTGATGAACGCGGTGATCGATCCGGATAGCAGCATGGAAGTACACACCGAGTACGCTCGCAACATGGTGATCGGCTTCGCGCGCATCGAAGGCCGCACCGTGGGCTGCGTGGCGAACCAGCCGGCGGTGCTCGCCGGTGTGCTCGACATCGATGCCAGCATCAAGGCCGCGCGCTTCGTGCGTTTCTGCGATGCCTTCAACATCCCGCTCGTCGTCTTCGTGGACGTGCCCGGCTTTTTGCCCGGCACTGAGCAGGAGTGGCGCGGCATCATCGATCACGGCGCGAAGCTGCTCTATGCGTTCAGCGAGGCCACGGTACCGCGCATCACCATCATCACGCGCAAGGCATACGGCGGTGCGTACGACGTGATGAACAGCAAGCACATCGGCTGCGACATGAACTACGCCTGGCCCAGCGCGGAGATCGCCGTGATGGGCGCGAAGGGCGCCGCGGAGATCATCTTCAAGAACGAGATCGCCAAGTCGAAGGACCCGCAGAAAAAGTGGCAGGAGAAGGAGGCCGAATACAAGGAACAGTTCGCCAATCCCTACGAGGCGGCCGCACGCGGCTATGTGGATGAAGTGATCCGCCCCAGCGACACGCGCATCAAAGTGATGCACGCCCTGCGCATGCTACGAAACAAGGTGGACAAGCTGCCGCGGAAGAAGCATGGGAATATTCCGTTGTGATGTGATCGGGCAGGGATTACGCATCCGTGCCTTTGGAGGTCACTCCGAAACAGGAGGAGGCGCAAGCAGTTTACCGCAGAAGTTGCACGACCCCCTGAATGGGGCGATCATACATGCGACATGTGTTGGAGTATTGAACGCTACCGGTGTAGAAGTAGACGCCATCGGGGCAGGGGATGGTGGCGTTGTCCTTCTTCCCGTTCCAAAGCAGCGATCGATCGTCAGATCTGAAAACCGGAGCGCCCCAACGGTCGTTGATCGTGATGGACATTTTTTCCATCGGGACCGGGAGCAAGGGGAAGGTCTCGTTCTCGCCATCATTGTTCGGAGTGAAGACGTTAGGAAGGATCCCGCTCCAGGGATCCACATCGACCTCGTCATCGCCGGATAGTACAAGTAGCGTGTCAATGGCCGAACCACACAGCGAGATCACTTCCACGGAATAGGTGCCGGAAGTATCCACAAGGAATGTGGGGCCTGTGCTTCCATCCTGCCAGGAGAAAGACCCATTGATCGTGGTAGGGACAAAAAGGTGGAAGGGCTCGGTCGCACAACTGAAAGTGGTGTCGTTGCCGAGGTCAAGCGTGAGCATCGTGTAGGGCAGTACGTTGTTCGGTAGGCCTTGGTACGAGACCAATGGTACTTGCAATGCGAAACCCGCAGGCGTGAAGCCGCATGCGGCACCCGGCAGGTCGGGATATTCGATCACATCCACGAAGCCCTCGATCTGGTGCGCTACGTAGATGCGGCCATCCGGTCCAAGGCGCAGGTCTCCGTGACCTTGATAGTCGAAGTCGGCGTCAAGGATTGTTCGGATACCGGTAGCTCGATCGATCTGGATCACGCTCGTGGAATCAAAAGGGATATACTGTGTGAAATACAGAAATTGACCGTTCGGCGAGAATTCCATGCTGATCAATACGTTGGGCAGGTCGTATTGCATGAACAGGTCCTGTGCCCCAGAAAGCATGCCGACGGCTGCGTCCACATCGAAGATCTCGGCAATTTGGCAACCGGGTCCAAGATGGAACAGCTCGGTCCCGTCATGCGAAACCTTCAAGAAGCCCGCATCGCAGCCGAGGAACGTGTTCTGACCGACGTGCGAAATGACGGGGATCGTATCCAAGCCTTGCTCGGTAAGAAGATAGGCGTAGAACGCATCCCCTAGCAAAGCACGGCTGAAGACCCACGCAGCTACACCGTTGCCATGCCTTAGTGCGGTTAATTTTTCCCCCATGGGGTTCGCCAGAAGAACGTTCTTCATACCGGCCACCACATCGCCTAGACCATTGTCGAGGCTCATGTCAATGACAGAGTAGCGGAGTGCGTCGGTGCTTGGGGCGTTCGCGCTGGTGAACAAATAGAAGATGCCACAGTGACCGGGCTGTCCCACTATCAATGCAGCTTGGGTGACGTACTCCTCTCCTAAGAGCCCAGCTCCGTTCGGCATCACTTCATGAGACCGGTTCCACACCTTGATCCCGTCGGAGTAAAAGAGGAGTTCACCTGATGCATCGGATATGGTCGCGGAACCCATGGCAACGTTCATCGCTCCGTTTGTCGCCAGCGGTTGTGCACCATTGAAGTCGATGCCGGCATGCCATCCAAAGAACCAGTTCTGGTCGGCTTGGCCGGAGAGGGCCAAGGTCATCGACACCACGGTTAACAACAAAGGAATCCGATACGGCGAGCGCATGTCTTGGAAATGTAAGATAGGAGGGGACGGTGGCCAAGCTCTCTGGACCAAAGACCCCCACCGTAGCGAGAATGCTGCCCGATCTCGTCAGATCACCCCACCAAGCA
>Ga0138256_10007034_pt1 | contig 11888 bp, 8 predicted proteins | sample KNB2016incub_MG_FD_105486 | JGI IMG/M metagenome (GOLD analysis project Ga0138256, IMG submission 105486) | Active sludge microbial communities from wastewater in Klosterneuburg, Austria - KNB2014incub_MG | ecosystem: Engineered > WWTP > Activated sludge > Unclassified | place: Austria...
ATGCTCACCACCAATGCGCCGCTGCAAGAGAAGATGGCGCTGTTCTGGCACGGCCACTTCGCCAACAATGAGGACAAGGTCCGCGACTATCGCAAGCTGCTCAACCAGCTCGAGCTTTTTCAGGCCAGGGGCACGGGCAATTTCCGCGATCTCGTCGTCGCCGTGGCGCAGGACCCGGCCATGCTGTGCTTTCTGGATGCCGGAAAGAATATCAAGGGAGCGCCTAACGAGAACTTCGCCCGTGAAATCATGGAACTCTTCACCATGGGCGTCGGCAATTACACCGAGAAGGATGTGCGCGAAGCGGCGCGCGCGTTTACGGGTTGGAACTATGTCGACACAAAGTTCGTCGTGAACGACGATCAGCACGATGCAGGATTGAAGACCTTCCTTGGCCGGGCCGGCAATTTCGATGGCGTCCAGATCATCGACATCATCATGGACCAGCCTGTCACGGCCGAGTTCATGGCGGCCAAACTCTACCGCTTCTTTGTGCGCGAGGATGTGGACGCCAAGGCGCAGGTTGCGCTCGGGAATGCGCTGCGCAAGGGCAAGTACGAAATCGCGCCCTTCCTCGAGACTGTGTTTCTGTCAAAGGACTTCTACAGCGACGACTCGATCGGGGCGCAGATCAAGGGGCCGGTGCAACTGGCCGTCTCCACATGCAAGAAGCTCGGGCTCAAGGCCGTTCCGGGCGTGCCCGATTTCAATGCGGCGACTGCCGCGCTGGGACAACGACTGTTCGCTCCACCCACAGTGGCTGGCTGGGCGCAGGGACGCAGCTGGATCACGCCCGGCCTGTTGCTCGAGCGCGGCAACTTCGCGCGTGACGTCCTTTTCCCCGACATCAACTTCATCCCACCCGACCGTTACAACGCGGCGCCTGACATCCGCCAGGTGTCGCAACGCATTCGCGATGGCGCTGACATCACCGCCGCCACCAGCCAGGCAGAAGGGGTTGTTGTCGCCGAATCCAACATGGCGGCTGATCGGGACGAGGATTTCAACACCCGCTACGCCAGCTATCGTGGCTGGCAGATGGCGATTGAACGCGTGAAGCCAATTCCTCGCGCGACTGCCCAGCTCAACCTCAGCGCCATGGTGCGTCAGAACAAGTTGGCGACGACGACGCAGGCGGTGGACTACTTCCTCGATCGCTTCCTGCGCGTGAAGCCGCCTGCGGATGCACGTGCGAGGCTTGTCAAATTCATCGACGCCGACCTTGGCACATCCGAGTTGGCTGCAGCCGACACTTACATGGAAGACTCGCTGAGGCTGCTCGCGCACCTCATCATGAGTCTTCCGGAATACCAGTTGGATTGATCGTTATGACGAAGCACGATGATTGCGATCACACGCTCACGCGACGCGGCCTTCTGCACGCAGGCGCCGCAACCGGGATAGGGCTTGCGACGGCGCCCTTGATGTTCGCGCCCATGGCGATGGCGCAGGAGCGGCAGGGCCGCATTCTCGTTATCCTGGAACTTTCTGGCGGAAATGACGGCCTCAATACGGTCGTGCCTTACGCAGACGATGCCTACTACCGGTTGCGCCCACAGATCGGCATTCGCAAGGAAAAGCTGCGCAAGCTGGATGATCATTTCGGCCTAAACGCCGGCATGGTCGGCATGGAGAAACTGTTCAAGGACGGCAAGCTCGCAATCGTGCATGGCTGCGGCTACGCCGACCCGTCTTTCTCCCACTTCACATCGATGGCCTATTGGCACACCGCCGCGCCAAATAGTGGCGAACCTTATGGCTGGGTTGGCCGCCTGGCCGATGCGATGGCGCCAAAGGCGCCTGCAAATTTCCTGATCAACATCGGCACAAACCAATCATTGGCGGTGCGGGCAAAAAAGCACGTTCCAGTTGTCTTCAACAATCCGGACAACTTCCAGCGCGAGGCTTTTTTCGAGGAAAAGGCCGTGCTCACCTCTCTGTCCGATCCCGGCAAGATGGCGAATCCTTCGCAACGCTATCTGCTCGACATCGCGAAAAGCGCCAACGACGCCTCAGCGCTGGTGCGCAAGGCATGGTCCGACTATCGCTCGCCGATCGACTACGGCATCACTGATCTCGGCCTTCGCCGCGTCGCCGCAATGATCAGCGCGGGCCTGCCGGCGAGACTCTACTACTCGTCCTACGCAAACAACGCCTTCGACACTCATGTCGTGCAGAACGACCTCCACGGACGGTTGTTGACTTACACTTCCGACGCGCTTTCGGGCTTTATGCAGGATATGGAGCGCATCGGTCGCGCCGATGACGTGACCATAATGATCTTCTCCGAATTCGGTCGCCGCGTCCCCGAAAACACCAGCCTTGGCACAGATCACGGCGCGGCCAACGTCATGTTCGTGGCTGGAAAGAAGGTCAAAGGCGGGCACTACGGTCAGCTTCCAAGTCTCACAAAGCTGGACGCTGGCGACAACCTGCTTTTCACCACGGACTTCAGGCAAGTGTATGCGACGATGGTCAAAGGCTGGCTTGGCCAGCAGGCCACGCCAGAACTGCTCAACGGCAATTTCAAACCGTTCGAAATGATCGCCTGAAAGCTAGCAATGAGAACGCGTTCAAGAGTGGCGACCGCCTGACGGCTGTCTCGCTTCGGCCAAGCTTGTAACTCTCAATGTAAGTGCTAAAAGCGAACCCACACGCTGTTGCCGGGGAGTTCGCTATGAAAACGCGCATTACGGAATTGCTCGGCATCAAGCATCCCATCGTGCAGGGCGGCATGCATTATGTGGGTTTTGCCGAACTGGCGGCTGCGGTGTCTAATGCTGGCGGGCTGGGTATCATTACCGCACTTACCCAGCGAACCCCGGAACTCCTTGCGGCGGAAATCGGCAAGTGCCGGAGCATGACGGATAAGCCGTTCGGCGTGAACCTGACCTTCCTGCCTTCAGTGACCCCTCCCGATTACCCCGGATACGTCAAAGCGATCATCGAAGGTGGCGTTAAGATCGTCGAGACAGCGGGAAACAATCCTCAGAAATGGCTTCCGGCATTGAAAGACGCCGGGATTAAAGTGATTCACAAATGCACGTCCGTGCGCCACGCGCTCAAGGCTGAGGCGATCGGTGTGGACGCGCTGAGCATCGACGGTTTCGAGTGTGGCGGACATCCGGGCGAAGACGACGTGCCGAACTTCATTCTGCTGCCACGCGCAGCGGAGGAGCTGAAAATTCCCTTCGTCGCTTCCGGCGGCATGGCGGATGGTCGTTCGCTCGTGGCGGCGATGGCGCTGGGCGCCGAGGGCATGAACATGGGCACCCGTTTCATTGCGACGAAGGAAGCGCCCGTGCATGATAATGTGAAGGCGGCGATCGTGGCCGCGAGCGAGTTGGACACACGGCTTGTGATGCGCCCCTTGCGCAACACAGAGCGCGTGCTCACCAATGCCGGCGTAGAGCGGCTGCTGGCGAAAGAGAAAGAACTCGGTTCCACCATCACATTCAACGACATTGCGTCCGAAGTGGCCGGGATCTATCCGCGGGTCATGAAAGGCGGCGAGATGGAGGCTGGCGCCTGGAGCTGCGGAATGGTTGCTGGTCTCATCAAGGATGTGCCGACGGTCAAGGAGTTGATCGATCGTATCATGAATGAAGCTCGCACGATCATTCGCGAGAAGCTTGAGAACGCTCTTGCGGACGCCGCGGCCTGACTTCCAGACACGCGAAACATGATCAATTTCACGGAGGCAATGCGATGAGCTTCAAGGCTCTGGTGACCGAAAAAATAGGCGATTCATTTGCGACGTCGCTTAAGGATTTTGAAGCAGCTGATCTCGGTGTGGGCGATGTCACCGTTGCAGTCGAATGGTCGACCTTGAATTACAAGGATGGCCTGGCAATCGCCGGCAAACGCATCATGCAATCTTATCCGATGATCGGCGGAGTTGATTTTGCCGGAACGGTCGAGGCTTCGGACAATGCTGCTTACAAGCCGGGCGACAAGGTTATCGCGAATGGCTGGGGTCTCAGCCAGACTCACAACGGCGGTTATGCGCAGAAAGCGCGCGTGCCGGCCGAATGGCTTATCCCGCTGCCGAGCGCGTTCACGACTCGCGAGGCGATGGCTATCGGAACCGCGGGCTACACGGCGATGCTGTGCGTCATGGCCCTCGAGCACGGCGGGCTTTCACCCGACCGCGGCGATATACTGGTTACTGGCGCCAATGGCGGTGTCGGATCCATCGCGATATCGCTTCTGTCGGCGTTGGGATATCGCGTGACCGCGTCCACCGGGCGCCCGGCGGAAGCGGACTACCTTCGCAATCTCGGGGCGGCGGAGATTGTTGACCGTGCGCAGTTCTCCGCGGCTGGCAAGCCGCTTGGCTCAGAGCGGTGGGCAGGCGCCGTGGATTCGGTTGGAAGCCACACGCTTGCAAACGTGCTGGCGCAGACGAAATATCGCGGCGTTGTCGCTGCGTGCGGGCTTGCGCAGGGAATTGATCTTCCCGCCTCTGTCGCCCCTTTCATCCTTCGTAACGTGACGCTTGCCGGTATCGATTCCGTCAATGCCCCGCGCGATGTTCGTGTTGAGGCCTGGGCGCGGCTTGCGCGGGATCTCAAGCCCGCCAAACTTGCTGCGACGATTACGGAAATCGGCCTTGCTGACGTTCCACGCGTGGGGGGCGCCATTCTCAAGGGTGAGGTGCGCGGCCGTACAGTGGTCAATGTGAACGCATAGGCGCCCGACACCGGCGACACACGCTATTTGCGAGGAAGGCGGCAATAGATGCAGTGGGGCAAGCTTGATAAGGAGCCTTGTTCGGTATCCCGGACCTTGTCCGTCATCGGCGATCGCTGGACGCTGCTTATTCTTCGCGATTGCTTCCTGAAGGTCCGCCGCTTTGACGACTTCCAGGCGCGACTCGGTATCGGCCGTCCTGTTCTTGCTGAACGCCTGCAGAAGCTGATCGACAATTTCGTTCTGACGAAGGTTGCGTATCAGGAACGTCCCCCCCGATACGAATACCGCCTGACGCAGAAGGGATTGGATCTTTATCCGGTCGTGATGGCGATCAATCACTGGGGCGACACATACATGGTCGAAAAGAAGGGGCGTCCGCTTTTGCATCGGCATGCGACGTGTGGTCATACCTTCAATCCGGTACATGCATGCTCTCAATGTGGAGAGGCGCTCGATCCACGCCGTGTTCAGGTCGAAGCAGGCCCGGGCGCCCGCGACACGACGCCGATGCCGATCTCCTATCCAGCTTCGGCGGAATCCCGTATGAAGGTGAAGCAGGCGCCGAAGCGCAGGACTTGAGTTTCAGGCGGCATTGGTCAGGATCGGGCAGGCCAATGGGGCGGGTCCTTTGCGAGGCTCGTCTTAGTCGTGCTGCATCAGCGAAGATATCGCTGAGCGCCTGCCCAATCACTTCTGGTTTTGCCGGCATGCTGGTGGTAGCTGTTGGCCCGGGGAGATAGCAGATGCCGATCAGCATGCCGGCGATCGATCCTGCAACGTTGCAAAGGCGGCAGGAAATAGTGGCGGCGCTCAGGCGCATCGTCCCTGACGGTGTTATCGACGATGCTGCGTCGATGGCGGCTTATGAAAGCGATGGCCTGACAGCCTACCGGCAGCTGCCCATGGTTGTGGTGCTGCCGGAAACGACTGTGCAGGTTTCAGCCATTCTGAGATTTTGTTCGGCCAGCAATGTAAAGATCGTGCCGCGCGGCGCGGGCACCTCGCTCTCCGGCGGCGCCCTGCCGCTAGCCGATGGCGTCCTGCTCGGGATGGCCAGGTTCAATCGTGTACTTGAAGTCGATTACGCCAACCGTTGCGCCGCTGTGCAGCCGGGCGTGACGAACCTCGCAATAACGCGGGAGGTCGAAGGGCGGGGTTTCTACTACGCGCCAGACCCATCGAGCCAGATCGCGTGTTCGATCGGCGGCAACGTCGCGGAGAATTCCGGGGGCGTGCACTGTCTCAAATACGGCCTCACCACCAATAACGTGCTCGGCGTTGAGATTGTGCTGATCGACGGCGAAGTGATCCGCCTCGGTGGCCGCCAACTTGAGCCGCGCGGATTGGATTTACTTGGTGTAGTTGTTGGATCCGAAGGCCTGCTAGGCGTCGTCACTGAAGTAATCGTGCGAATCCTGCCAAAGCCCGAGTTGGCGCGAGCGCTGCTGGTAGGATTCCCCGATGTGGAATCTGGCGGCAAGTGCGTTGCCGATATCATCGCCGCCGGCATCATCCCCGCCGGCATGGAGATGATGGATCGTTTCGCAATACATGCCGCCGAGGCATTTGTGCATGCCGGCTATCCGCTCGATGTCGAGGCTCTACTGATCGTGGAACTCGATGGTCCCGGAGCCGAGTGCGATCATCTGATCGAACGCGTGGCTGAACTCGCGCGAGCCAACGGCTCCACCACTCTCAGCATGTCGAATTCTGAACAGGAGCGCCTGGCGATGTGGGCGGGCCGCAAGGCCGCTTTTCCTGCGGCTGGTCGAATTTCCCCCGACTACTACTGCATGGACGGCACGATCCCGCGCCGGCGTCTGCCGGACGTGTTGCGGCGCATGTACGAGCTTTCCGTGCATCATGGTTTGCGCGTCGCCAACGTCTTCCATGCGGGGGACGGCAATCTTCACCCGCTGATCCTCTACGACGCCAACAAACCGGGCGAGCTGGAAAGCGCGGAGGAATTCGGCAACGACATCCTGCGCATGTGTGTGGAGGTTGGCGGCGTGCTGACGGGAGAACACGGCGTTGGCGTTGAAAAGCGCGATCTGATGCCAGTGATGTTCAACGAAACTGATCTTAAACAGCAGCAGCGCGTCAAATGCGCGTTTGATCCTGCGTCGCTGATGAACCCGGGAAAGGTGTTTCCGACGCTGCACCGCTGTGCGGAGCTTGGTCGGATGCATGTTCATCGCGGCCAAGTTGCTCATCCGGACTTGCCGCGTTTCTGATGGTCACTTTAGTTCCCAGAGATGCCGCCGATATCCGCGATGCAGTCGCGAGCGCGGCTGACTCGGGCGGGACGCTTGAGATTGTCGGTGGTGGCAGCAAAGTGAATTTCGGCAACCCAAACCGGCAGGCTGACAAGCTCTCGACGGCTGGATTGGCGAAGGTGATCGACTATGATCCGCCGGAACTCGTTTTGACCGTCGAGCCGGGAGTTCGTCTTGCTGATCTCGAGGCAATGCTTGTTGGCCACAACCAGATGTTTGCGTTTGAGCCATACGATTTCGCAGGAGTGATCGCTGGCGAGCCGGGCCTTTCGACAATAGGCGGTGTTGTCTGTGGGGGCCTGGCCGGCTCGCGCCGCATATCTGCAGGCAGCGTGCGTGATCATGTACTCGGGTTTTCGGCCATAAACGGACGGGGCGAGAGCTTCAAGGCGGGTGGCAAAGTCGTGAAGAACGTCACCGGTTACGACCTGCCGAAGCTCGTGGCCGGCTCATGGGGGCGCCTCGCCGTGCTCACCGAAATTACTCTCAAGGTTCTGCCCAAGCCTCCTGTTACGCGCACGCTAGTTCTACACGGGCTTTCGAACCAGGCCGCGCTTGATGTTATGACGCGAGCGATGGGATCGCAGGCTGAAGTGGCTGCTGCATCCCATTTTCCAGCCAGTAGAAAGTGTGACGCCATTACTTCGATCCGCATTGAGGGCTTTGGCCCCTCCGTCGATGCGCGTGAGAAGATGTTGAAACGGAGCCTCGTAGACGCTGGCGATATGGAAGTGCTTGATGGGACGCGGGGCGATGCTCGCTGGACAAGAACTAATATCGCAGCGGACCTAGATGCAGTGGGGCGCCCGGTGTTATGGCGCATTTGCACGCCTCCGTCGCAGGGCGCGAAGATGCTGTCGTCCATTGCAGAGCTTGGCGGCGTTGCGCTGCTTGACTGGGCAGGCGGGCTTTGCTGGGCCCGTGTGCCGATCGAGGCGGCCGCCGCGACCGTCCGCGAACTGGCGGAGCGCGCCGGCGGCCACGCCACGCTGATCCACGGCCCCGACAATATCCGCGCCATAACGCCGGCCCTGCATCCTGAGCCGCCAAGTCTGGCGGCATTGTCCAAGCGGGTGCGTCAGGCTTTCGATCCGGCAGGTGTGTTTGATACAGGGCGTTTTGCTGCTCCATGAAAACCACATTTGCGCCTGAACAGTTGAACGATCCCGCGACCGCCACATCGGAAAAAGCGATACGCAATTGTGTGCACTGCGGATTCTGCACGGCTACGTGCCCGACCTACGTGCTGCTGGGCGACGAGCGAGACAGCCCGCGCGGCCGGATCTACCTTATCAAGGATATGCTTGAAAAAAATGCGACACCAACCGCCGAAGTCGTGACGCACATTGATCGCTGCCTGTCGTGCCTGTCCTGCACCACAACCTGCCCATCAGGCGTCGATTACATGCACCTGATCGACCATGCGCGACTGCATGTCGAAAACACCTATCAGAGGCCGATCACGGATCGCTTGATGCGATGGGCGTTATTGACCATCCTGCCGCACAGGGCGCGATTTGGAGCGGCGATTGCGTTGGGAAAGCTTGTTTCCCCGCTGCAAGGTTTATTTGAAAAGCTCGGCGCCAAGCGGATCGCTGCGTTGTTGCGTATGGCAAGGACAAGCAAGGCGTCGGCAGCTGAATTGGCGAGTTCAAAAGCGATGAGCGCGCGCAAGGGAAGCGTCCTCCTGCAGTCGGGCTGCATCGAGCCTGTTCTGCGTCCAGAATTTCAGGCGGCGACGATTCGCTTACTCAACCGCCAAGGCTATGACGTAGCGCGAGCGCCCGGAGAGACGTGCTGCGGCGCTCTTGCGCATCATCTGGGTCAAGAAGACGAGGCGCTGACCATGGCGCGGCGCAATGTAGATGCCTGGTCAACCTCACGCGATGAAGCGGGCGCCATAGTCGTCACTGCATCGGGATGCGGTTCGATGATCAAGGATTATGGATTCTTGCTGCGCAACGATCCTGCCTACGCAACAAGAGCCGCAAGTATCTCGGCGTTAGCGAAGGATATTTCGGAATTCGTTGCAATGGATAGCCGGCCCGTGACGGCGGCGACCCGCAAGATTCGAATTGCCTATCACGCCGCCTGTTCCTTGCAGCATGGACAGAAGATAACGACGCACCCGAGACGCCTGCTCGAACAAGCCGGATTCGAAGTGGTAACGCCCGTGGATGCGCATCTCTGTTGCGGATCTGCCGGGACATACAGCATCCTTCAACCGGAGATCGCCAACCGGCTTGGCGATCGGAAAGCGGCAACACTCGAAGCATTGGCGCCGGTCGCGATTGCCGTCGGCAATATCGGTTGCGCGCAACATATCGGCATGCGTACCGCGCTTCCGGTCGTGCATATTGCAGAACTGCTTGACTGGGCTGCCGGTGGCCCGTGTCCCAAAGCGCTAGAGCAAATTGAAAGTCAGAAGGAAATGCCCCGTGAGTGAGGCGCTCGAACGTGCAGGTCTTCGTGTAGACCCTGAGCTCGGCCGCTTTATCGAACAGGATGTGCTGCCTGGTCTCGAAATGACCGCCCCGCCGTTCTGGGCGGGCTTAGCGGATATCCTGACGCGCTTCACACCCGAGAACCGCGAACTGCTGGCCGAGCGCGATCGCATTCAGGGGGCTGTCGACGCCTGGCACACAGAGCGGCGCGGACAAAAGATTGTGTGGCCAGAGTATAGCGAAATGCTACGCCGTATCGGATATCTCGCGCCCGAGCCGGCGCAGGTTCGCGTCGGCAGTATGAATGTCGACGACGAGGTCGCGACCATGGCGGGACCGCAGCTCGTGGTGCCGGCGCTGAATGCGCGCTTCCTCCTCAACGCGGTCAACGCACGATGGGGTAGTCTTTATGATGCGCTTTACGGAACAGATGCATTGCCGGGCAAGGCGAAGCCCGGCGCCTATGATGCCGGTCGTGGCGCGCAAGTAATTGCACGGGCCAAGTCGTTTCTCGACGAGGCAGTCCCACTTGCGAGCGGTCGGCATGCCGATGTTACAAGCTGGCGCGTCATAGATGGCGCGCTCGAGCCGGCGCTGAAGAACTCCTCGGCTTTTGTTGGGTATCGCGGCGATCCGGCTTCACCGAGCGCATTACTTTTCCGCCACAACGGCCTTGGCGTAGAGTTCGCGATCGATCATGGCCATCCTGTCGGCGCCGGCGACCCATCGGGTCTGGCTGACGTCGTTCTCGAATCTGCGCTCACGACAATAGTCGATCTCGAAGACTCGATCGCGGCGGTCGATGGACCCGACAAGGCTGCCGCCTATGCCAACTGGCTCGGTGTAATGCGCGGCGATCTTGTTGCAACTTTTGACAAGGCTGGTCATGTCGTCACGCGCACGCTGGAAAAGGACCGAGCTTGGCTGACGCCGCAAGGCGCCCCTTTTGAGGTAAGTGGGCGGGCCTTGCTGTTTGTGCGCAACGTCGGTCACCTGATGACGACGCCCGCTGTGCGATTGCCCGACGGTTCAGAATGCCCCGAAGGAATTCTCGACACCGTTATCACCAGCCTGATTGGCCTTTATGACCTTCGCGGGATCAGCAGGTTCCGCAACAGCCGCGCCGGTTCAATCTACATTGTGAAGCCCAAAATGCATGGGCCGGAGGAAGCAAACTTCGCTAACCGCCTGTTTGGCGCAGTCGAAGACATGCTCAACCTGAAACGCCACACGTTGAAACTTGGCCTGATGGATGAGGAGCGCCGCACATCCGCCAATCTGGCCGCCTGCATTAGCGAAGTCCGCGATCGGCTCGTGTTCGTCAACACTGGTTTTCTCGACCGCACGGGCGATGAAATTCATACATCGATGGAGGCCGGCGCCATGGTCCGCAAGACTGAGATGCGGACGTCGCAATGGATCAAGGCATATGAGGACCGCAATGTCCGAATAGGGTTGGCGTGCGGACTTTCCGGGAAGGGGCAGATAGGCAAGGGCATGTGGGCTGCGCCAGACCGCATGGCCGACATGATCGACCAGAAGATCGGACACCCGCGCGCCGGCGCATCCACTGCCTGGGTGCCCAGTCCCACCGCCGCAACACTGCACGCCATGCACTACCACATGGTTGATGTGTTCGAGGTGCAGTCTGCATTGGCGCGCGAAGCCCCTCCCGTCCTCGAACAGCTGCTGACCATACCTCTGCATCACGGTGCGAATTGGTCAGCGGAAGCGATCCGCGAGGAACTGGACAACAATGCCCAAGGAATTCTGGGTTATGTTGTGCGTTGGGTGGACCAGGGCATAGGCTGCTCGAAAGTGCCTGACATCCATGATGTCGGCCTGATGGAAGATCGCGCGACGCTGCGCATTTCTTCGCAGCACATTGCCAACTGGCTGTATCACCGCATCTGCACGGAGGCCGAGGTTGATGCTGCTCTGCTGAGAATGGCCGCGAAAGTCGACGCGCAGAACGCGGCCGATCCGTCTTACCGACCTCTGCTCAAAGATCCGCGAAACAACTTCGCGTTCATGGCGGCGCGCGCGCTTGTGTTCGAAGGACGATCCCAGCCAAACGGGTACACCGAGCCTTTGCTGCATGGCTTCCGAGCCAAGGCGAAGCTGATTGTTTCAGGATAGCGTGGCGTCTTCGATTTGCGCCGAAGTATGCTGCCGGGAGTATTGCGATACTCACAGCATCCGGTCTTCGCTTTTGATCGCGAATGACGTTATCAGCTTCCGATGATCCGCACAGCAAGACCGCGTGCGGAGAACTGGACATCAGTGAATGCACTCCACATTGCCAACCTTTGTAAGCCAAACTGCATTGTCGAAGGCCCGCCTGGGCGTCGCGAACTAATGGCTGATCGGGGTGCGTTATCGTCACAGCGGGCTGTTCGTTCCGACTGCGCATCGGGCATTGCGGCCACACGCATTGCGGCGGCGCTGGCCGAAAATGACGTCTTGGGTATCG